>Ga0207996_1000689_pt1 | contig 28285 bp, 25 predicted proteins | sample AntAceMetag02UKG_FD_184773 | JGI IMG/M metagenome (GOLD analysis project Ga0207996, IMG submission 184773) | Saline lake microbial communities from Ace Lake, Antarctica - Antarctic Ace Lake Metagenome 02UKG (SPAdes) (version 2) | ecosystem: Environmental > Aquatic > Non-marine Saline and...
GACATAAACACGATTTAAAATCAATCAACGTTTTTCCGCCTGAAACACCAGTTCGGTTTGGTCACCAAATTGGCTTGCCCCCTTGACCTTGGAGTTTCTCTCCTGTAATCTTTTTGAAGCAATAATCAATGAAATCAACAAAACCCGGGTGGACATTCTCCTCGTTGAGCAGAACGCACAGCACGCCCTGCGCTTAGCGCGTCGAGCCTATGTCATGGAAACGGGAAAGGTTACCCGGGAAGGGTTAGGAAGAGAACTGTTAGAAGATCCCTACATCCGCTCCGCTTATCTGGGAATGTGATCCCTTTCCATGCTGTAGAAATCCGGGACGGGGAGCCCTAAAAAGCGTAGTGGAAATATGTTCAAGGGCGGATTGCTCTTGGGAGACGTCCAAAACTGGTAGGTGGCGGTTTGCTCGCTCTCTGGGCGGGCAGATGGTTGAGGAACGTGAAGACATGCGATAATGATCCCTCATATTGGCCTGAACTTGAGGCCATAATATATGATACCGTCCTCTTTGGAGGTTTTTATTTTTCGCATAGTAGCTGTTGACAAAGGCTTTTAGATACAGCAACCTAAGCTCTGCCGAGTTCCTGGAATTGCGCTACTGTAATAGCCCGTTGTCTATCAAGAGTAGTCGTGAGCATGGAAGAGTTCTTCAGAGGTTCTGGAATCTCATCTACCATTTCCAACAAAATAGCATCACTACTGCCCGAACCGTATGAAACAGCCGATATCAGATCGCCTGAAGAGGTCGTTTCCAGGGCATGAATCAGGCCGAACAAAAGGGATGGAGAGTAGAGGTTGCCGAGTTTTTTCACAACCATGGGGGCACCATCGCCAGTCTCTCTGGCAAGGCCCAATTTCCCCAAGTTCCTTAATAACCTGGCTCCGGCATTCATAGAGGGAAGGTGAATGGCTAACCGAGGAATCTTGTCTGGAGATATCCCTGCCTCTGAAAACAAACTCTGCAACGATGTAGTGATCGCTTCCCCGCAAGAAGCAAGGTAGACCTCCGGCGCATATCGGTGCCTTTTTTCCCATTTATCTGCCAGAAATCATAGACCACTCTTAGATAACTGCTAAAGTGGGTGAATCTGGCAAATCCCTCCCCGCTTACTACTAACGCCGCAGCCCCGGCCATAGGGAGCCATATGCAGGAATAGAGAGGTGGCAAAGTAGGTGATGGGCGGCGTGCTGTGCATAACACCCACCTGCTCCACTTCAACCTGTTCGGTGGGAGCGAAGTTGCAGGCCGGGCAGTGGGTCAGAAATGGCGGTACCCTGACAAGCCCGCATTTGGTGCATTTGCATCCCAAGAGCTTCTTCTCGTCTCTCAGGCCAAGAAGGAAGGGGGAAAATCTACCCTTCGTGCTCAAACAAGGCCTGGCAAGGGCTATCTATATCGGCCTGAATTTATAGCCTATGACCTCCTTATCCTCTTCTTTCCAGAGTTCTCCTATAACCAGAGACATCTTCATGCCCACTTTGAATGGTTTCTCTTCAACCATCTTCAACGGGGCAAAAATCCTGATTCCCTCCGGCATCTTGATATAGCCCACAGCATAAGGCGGCTTAAAGTGGCCGGCCGGCATATGGGCCACCGAATAAGAGTACAATTCCCCCTGCCGGCTTAGGGCAATGTCTTCCAACTCGTCGCTAAAACAGCTCAAGCACGATGCGACTTTGGGAAAAAATATCTGCCCGCAAGATTTGCACTTATTCGCTAATAGGGTTCCTCCATCCGGGCCTTCGGCGAAAGCGCCCTCTCTCACTGGAATTTTCTCAGACATAAGATCCACTTTCCTTTCTATCTAATGATCTCCGCCAAAACAACAACAATGGGCCCAAGCCCCCAGCGCCGAAGCGAGGCGGCCGGGGTTCGCAGATGGGCCCTTACCATTTCTTTACGTCGGTCGGCACCGGCACCCATTCCGGGGTTGCCAGTTGATATTTGCCGTTTTTTACGGTTGTGATCTTTACTTTCAGATCTTTTGTGGCAAAAGGTGCGTCCTTGCTGAAGTTCTGAGTGGGCAGTATACCCATCAACTCATCTTCAGTAATGGGCCCCTCAAAAAAGGCATCGTAAATCGCCTGGCCGGTCAAATTGGCTCCCCCCACTTTCTTGGCGGCGTGCTCAACTGCCCTGACCATGAGGATACCCTTCCCGCATATCCTTAACCCGGTCAAGATAAACAATTTCGTTCTTGTCCATGATGTTCACCGTGTCCCCGGTGCAGTACCAGCCGTCATCCAGGGCTTCTTCTGTGGCTCCCCTGTTTTTATAGTATCCGAGGAATCCGTTTCCTCCCTTAACCAGGAGTTCCCCCTTCTGCAACATCCATATGGCCCAAGAGAACATATTCCACTTTAAAACAGGAGATATTCCCTCCCCGGCCACGGATGAAATCCTTATTGCAATTACGAAAAAATCTCTTTACTTCTGAGCGCTACACCTATGAAATGAGGCAATCTTATCGTGCCAATATATGGATGCCACAGGCCCCCGCTTCCAGTCCGGCTACTGCACCGCCAAGCATATGGGCCAAACCGACTCCGGCGTTAGGGGTCTGCCTCTCGCCGGCCTGCCCCCTCAGATGTATGGTGACTTCAGCGATGATTCTGACTCCGGAGGCACTCAAAGGATGCCCCAGGGAGAGTAAGCCGCCGCTTGGATTAACAGGGATTCTGCCTCCTACTTTCGTGGCCCCTGATCTGAGCAGTTCCACTCCATCCCCTCGCTTGCAAAGGCCGAGGTCCTCGTAGCGAAGGATCTCCTCAGGGGCAAAGGCCTCATGGAGTTCCACAAGATCCAGGTCTTCAGGACCGACTCCGGCCATCTCATAGGCCATTTTTGCTGTCCTGGTCCCCAGAGGTGAGATCGTGATATCCTCCTGCCGATAGGCGTAATCGCCCGATAAGAGCGCCGATCCGATTATCTTTACCGGGTTGGTGGTGAATTTTCTTGCTATGTTCATGGAACATAAGATCACAGCTGCGGCCCCATCGGTGTTTGGACAGCATTGTAAGAGGGTAATGGGGTCACAAATCATACGGGAACCGAGAACCTCCTCCACGGTGAATTCTTTCTTATACTGGGCCTGGGGGTTCAGACATCCATGGTGATGGTTCTTGACAGAGACTTGTGCAAAATCCTCCAGCGTGGCTCCGCATTCCTCCATCTGGCGCCTGGCCAGCAAGGCAAACATGGTGGGCATGGCCATACCCAGTTGCCCTTCCAGGTCATCCTCAGCCGGCGGAATCAACTTCCCGGCTATTGGGCTGGTGGTCATGGACTCTACGCCGATGGCAATGCCCACGTCATACATATCGTTAGCGATATCCTTCCAAAGGCCTCTTATGGCAGTGGAGCCGCCTGAACAGGCGTTTTCAACGTTGACCATCTCGATTGCGGCTATACCCACTTCCTTGAGTATGGTCTGGCCTGTGACCATAGCCTCATATAGCCGGGACGTATAAGCGACCTGAATATCTCTGGGGCTGATGCCCGCATCTTTGATCGCAGCCAAAACAGCTTCGCGGCCCAGATTGGCAACGCTTTTTTCCGGCAGTTTCCCAAAGATACTCTGTCCTACGCCCAGCACGGCAACATCTCTCATGATCAATTCCTCCGTCAGGTCTCTCGATAAATGCACCTTCCTTAATGGAAGATTTCTCAGCTATTTTTCCTGTGCTACTTTCTTTCAATAATCTCGATTAAAATTCCAAAATTGTCTTTCGGATGTACAAATACTACCGAAAATTCATCGGTAGATGCTTCACCCATAAGCTTCATGCCCATCCCTTCCAATCTCTTAATTGTGCTTTTAATGTCATCAACCCGCAAAGATATGTGATGCATTCCTTCGCCCTTCTGGTCAATGAATTTTGCGATCACCCCGTCCTGATCTGTTGACATTGATAATTCAAATTGACTTTCTCCAAGCTTTATGAAGGCGGATTCTAGTTTTTGTCCTTCAAAGATTTTTTTCCATAGTAGTTCTGCCCCGTAAGTTTCCTCAAAAAATTTAACCGCCTCATCAATGTTTTTAACTGCAATACCTATATGGTCAATATTCATAATCATTGGATATTACCTCGCACAATCTGAAAAATATCAATGTTTTCAAACAACATAAAAAACCAGTCCCCCAACATTGGCAAATTGGTTGAGAGATAGATCTTGGCAATTTCCGGTTGGAAATTTGGCCACATATAAGAATCCAGCCGGAAATCACTGACCACTCCACCAATTATTTATTGTTTTCCTTATAAAGATCTTCAAATTTTTTCCCCTTATAAGTAGAACGTTCCAGTTCCCCGGGCTCCTGCCAGATGATCTTGGGCCGGATTTTCATCTTGCCATGGAAGGCCTCCAACAACTCCCCTTCTAACTCAGCAAGCCTCTCCGCCGGATAATCTGTTCCTATCTCAATCTTTATCTTTAAAGGAGGTACAACCAGCGGGGGCTTTTCTGTAAGAACAAGCCTGAACTCTCCGGTTAATCGAGGGGCAAAACCCTGAAGCAGCCCCGCTACAGCGGCAGGATAGACTATAACCCCTTTGACCTTCAGCATATCATCTGTACGGCCCACGATCCTGTATCGAAATCCTGATCTGCCACACGGACAGGGTGACATCATCACCTCGTGGATATCACCCAAACTGGTACGGAGCCATACCCAGCCATCCCCTTCGATATTAGTGAACACCGCTTCTCCCCTGGCGCCATCCTCAAGGGGGATCGGCTCTCTGGTATCAGGATCGACCAATTCATAAATGCATAAATCGTCTCCCAGCCAGTGCATTCCCTGATATTCCGGATAATCACAGGACATGCCATATCCCGCCCCGGCATCAAACAATTTGGCGCCAAACCCCTCTTCCAGTTTTTTCCTGATCTCAGGAACTCCTGCTCCTCCCTCTCCTCCACAGAGGAGGATTTTTATTCCCATTGATCCGGCATCCGTGCCGATTTTCTCAGGCGCTTTTTCAATAAGATACGATGCCAATGATGGTGTCCCCATGAACGCCGTGGGCTTGAAGTATTTGGCCATCTGAAACATCCTCTCCGTACCCGATTCGGCTCCCACGGGAATGATTGTAGTGCCAATCCTTTGTAAGCCCATAAAAGTGCCGGTGCCGGCTATAACCATCGAAAGGGCAAAGCAAAAAAGAAGTCGATCCTCCTTGCTTAGACCCGCTCTCCATGCCCCACGACACATGGCCTCACCCCAGACATTGTTTATATCCTTGAAGGTTAAAGGATAAGGGGTGGGATCTCCGGTTGTACCGGTGGTGCTGTTCAACATAACCAGATCATCCACACTGACGGCTATTTCTTCATCCATAAGTTTAATAAGATCACTTCCGCAGACAGCAGCATGCTCCCGATAGGTTTTTTTGTCATAGACGGGTATGGCTTTCGAAAAATCCTCCAGGCTCATTATCTTATCAATATCAATTCCGGCATCGTCCATTCTCTTCCTGTGAAATGGGGCATTGGCATAAAGTCTCTTCAGCATGACCTTCAGTTTTTCCAACTGAAGCTTTCTCATCTCCGGCGTGTTCAGAAATGGTTCGACATCCATATTCCAGTAAAGTCTATCCTCAATCATTATTGCACTCCTTCCTTTTTGATAACAACTTACACACTCACCTGGCAACCTTATAGCCGGCCTTTTCCCTGTCCCATGTCTTGTCTGTGACCCCTTTTTCTCTCAGGATATTTTTCCGGATCTTCTCATTGGGGGTCTTTGGGAGTTGATCTTGAAAGAGTATGAATCTGGGGACGGCAAAATAGGGCATGCGCTGCACACACCAGTCCATTAACTCTTCGCAGGGGATCTCCTTACCCTTTTTCAGGACAATAACGACCATTACTTCGTCTTCAGAGTATTCAGATTTTACTGAGATGGCCGCGCATTCAGCTACATCGGGATGGCTTAAGAAGACACTTTCTACCTCAAAGGATGAGATATTTTCGCCCCTTCGGCGGATGTAATCCTTAACACGGTCTCGGAAATAGAGATAACCCTTCTCGTCCACAACGCCTGCGTCACCTGTATGGAAGTAAAAGTTACGAAAGACCTCCACCGTCTTTTCGGGCATCTTGTAGTAGCCCAGACACATGGTGTAAGGGGCCTTGGCCCGAACTACAATCTCACCCAAGGTGTTGGGTGGCGCCTCATTATCGTCATTGTCAAAAATCTTTACCTCATAATTGGGCGTTGCCTTGCCGCAGGAACCGATAACAGGTTTATCCCAGGGGTTATAGGTGATCATTCCGGTCTCTGTGAGGCCGTATCCCTCGATAACCCTGACCTGAAATCTTTCCTCAAATCCCTTGAAAATATTGGCAGGCATGGGAGCGGCCATACAGGCTCGAACCGTATTGTCCTTTTCTTCCGGGCATTCCGCTTGATTGTAAATAAATGGAGCCATTGCGCCGAGTGAATTAAACACGGTAGCCTTTGAATCTTTAATCTGCTTCCAAAATCTACTAACAGACAACCGTTCATAGATCACCGCCTTTGATCCACAGATCAGGGCGGGGAAGATACAGAGGAGTTGGGCATTTCCGTGAAATAAAGGAAGGCATGTAAAGAAGATGTCGTCTGGGGTACATCTCATGACCTCGACATATTCTTCCGCGGCCATCATTACTTCTCCTGCCGGCGCCAATACCCCCTTGGAAAGTCCGGTAGTGCCCGATGTATAGATCATGGCCACCGGATCTCCCTTTTTGAGCTCCACCTGAGGGGTCTCGGCTGAACCTTCCAGGAGATCCTCAAAGGTATGCATTTCAAATCTCAAGGTGGGTAGGGAGGGTTTGCCCTCCCTAGACCAGACTACTACATGTTTCAAGTGGACAAGATCTTTCTCCACAAATTTCACCCTATCCATGAGCTTTTCATCAACGATCAATACCGTGGATTCAGAATTATTGATGATATAAGAGAGAAAATTGCCTCTGTTGGCCAGGTTTATGGGTACTTCAATGGCCCCCAACTTGTTGGCAGCAAGCCAGGTGTAGACGATCTCCAGGGAATTGGGCATAAACATGGCCACCTTTCCCCCTTCCTCCACCTCGAGCCGGGTCAGCCCATTGGCAAGGCGGTTTATAATTTCATCTAACTCCCTGTACGATACGGATTCCTTGTTTTCAAATGATAGGGCAATCTTATCGCCATATTTTAGCGCCCCTTCTTCCAAAATGTCTCCAATAAGATTTCCCATCTAAAATTTCCTTATAACACTTTTAGATTAATCGGCTGCGCTGGTAAAATCGACCATCTCGTCCTTATGAAAAACAGGACAAGAAACTCACCCGTGGTGGGACCATCCCCTGGAGTGCGATACAGCACAGGTCAACGCATACCCGGGAAAAGAACTTAAGATCTTGGGTGTTAACCTTCAAATCCTCTCTGAAAGGACTTCCTGCACTCGAAGAAGGCTCAGCAGATGCATAATCATTCCCTTGACTCGAATCTTGCCGATAAGGAGTTTTCCAACGATATGGCGCAAACCGAAAGGGGTATAGTATCCCACCGGAAGACCCCAAAAACACTTTACATTGGTCATAGCGATAAGGCTGTCCAGATCAGCGGAAATGGCCAGAGTCGGCCTGGTCTGATCTCCATCACTGACGGTCAGGTGTCCTTTCTGAAATATCAGAGTGACGCACCTTCCGGTATCGGTGGCCCTGATTACAACGGAACAATCCATCTTCATGGCGCGCTTTTCCTTACTAAGGTCATTGGCGCAATTGTTTCCTATTAAATCAGCAAAAGTATCGATCAAAGGATTGACCTCTTCCCCTTCTCTTTTTGTGATCTGAAGCATGGCAATACCCTTTCTTTCTGTTTGGTCCTAGGAAATCCTTTGCCCCGGCTTTATTAGCCGCCCTTCACCCCGCATAGAAATATAGGCGGGAAGATTAAGAGATGAGCATCATCCTCTTCCCGCCGTCTACCTCATGCAAACTGTCTTATAGGGCGCCAACTTTTTTTCCAAAGACAACATATCCTTTGCCAGCTATGTTGATCAGTGAGGATGTTACATCAATCTTGATACGTCGCTCTTTCACCATTTGGGCATAAATGGTCAGGAAATCATCATGATCTTTGGCCTTGTCCAGCTCATCGAGCACCCCATAGTCGAAAAAGCGAATAATACAATCCGGTTTTCCTTGAGACCAGCGGCCCTCTTCAATAAACCATTTAGGGCCTTCGTTGTGGAAGTTAAACCATTCCTTGCCATTTTCTAAATCCACATCAAAAAAGGCATCCTTTTCTTCTTTAACATAATGCAATACAGTCAAACCTATAGAATCCTCATCCGTCCACATTTTTTTTAATCTTTCTATGGTTCCGCTCATTTTCGCCCCTCCTCTCTTAAATTTAATAGTTATTTTTCATATTTTTCAGCAATGGCCGGACCGTATTTATCCACAATCTCTGCCATCTCTTCCAGGACTTCATAGACAGCATCCATGGCCTCAGGTACTTCCTGTGCCACGTTAAAGGCCGGAGGAGCCCACCACTCATCCTTGTTCTTAAATATGGGATTCATCCCGCCCGGAAATGCGCTGAAATGTGTGGGACACGTCCGGAACAGGCCTTGCATGGCATAGTCATAAGAGAACTTCTTATTCATCTCCGGCCGGCTATACCATACCAGATCACGGGTCGGTCCTAAGGGCAAGCCGATATGGGCCGAGTTGCCCGGCAGATAACCAAGTTGCCCGGCCATGGATCCGGAATCGGCCTGTATCCGATTGTCTACCCGGTATTGGGCTGCCGCGGCCGCGGCCCAGTCGCAGGCAATCCCGAAATCAACCACCTTCCAGTTGCAGGAAGGACCGGCCCAGAGCTGACCCACGTTCTTGTTTTCGTGAGCGTATTTGTTGAATTCATTACAGGTGGAAAAACCGCATGACCCGCAATCCCATCCCATCTGGGAACTGGTCAGGTCTCCGGCAAGGATCAACAGCACAGGCGGGTTCCCTGCCTCATAGTTGCTCTTGAACGTCTCATAGTCCCACCGGATGAACTGATTTACCTTGGCCAGCGCCCCCAGCATCTCGATGATGGGCAGTAAATCCTCCCCGGTCACTATCTCTGCATCCAATTTGGTGTACCCGGCGATCTGGGGGGCCTTAAAAAAGGCATTTATGCAGTGCCTGGCCACATCGAGTAACTGTTCCTGACTGGCTTCTTTTCCTGAATATCTCATTCGCTCTCCCCCTCCTTTCTCTTGGGAATCCATTTGCGGTAATCAAAGGATGTTACCATTCTGGGCGTGATATACTGCTTCCGGGCCACATCGACGATCTTTCCCATATTGAAAAGATGGTAATCGGGATTGATGTCCACATAGGGGTTCTTTGACTGCCCTGCCACCAAAATACCGGTCACCATCCCCGAATTGGGGCAGTATCCGAGTTTCTGGCCTGCCAGACCCACACTCATAAATGGACGGGCATCAACAAAGTTATTCACGGCCTGCCACAAGGCCGATCCCACGGCATAGCCCAGGTCATCCACCCTGGCGCTGCAAAGGGGACCCTTGATCAATGTCTCAGACCGGCGATCAGTAATATCCACCAACCCAAAGCGGTGAGATCGTCTCTCATAAAAGAAACTGCAATCAGCCCGTCCCCCGCAAAGACCGCAACCCGCATCCAAGGGTGTCTCATGACACCGATAATTTCCAATCAAAAGGACGGCATCGCTCTCACGAACCATAACGGCTTCGTATTTGAAGGGTTCTTGCCAGCGGGAATTGGTATATGCCAATTCCTCCATTTTTCGTGCCACCTTCTCCTGATTCTCCTGGCCGTATACGATATGCCCCTCGATTTGAGGTACACCCCCGGCAAAAGGCGCGGTCATGGCGCCGATTAACATCTGCCGTGTGATCTGCACTACCACCTCCTTTCTCCTCGAATCAGGGGGTGAGTAAGGGGGCCATTCATGATAATACTCCTCGCCTTTAACTTCATTGTATTCTTCCACTGTCCCCTCCTTATCTAAGCTTTTTTTAAGGTTTAAGGTAAAGCAACAAAACCAAATTGCCAGGCATCCGCGGTCGCCTTCTACGGGTAATGCCGTGCCATTCCCAGAGGGCGATTCTTCGCTCGCCATAAAGAGCACGGCAGAGGAAATTTTAAATTCAGCCATGGAAGATCATGCTTATTCATGTCATGGCTCAGGAATGAATATCGCATCCTTCCAGCCTAAAACGGAATTTCTCCAGATCACAGCACAGGCTGATCTGATCCAACAGCCCCTGAAAGATATGTGAAAGTGGACAACAACCTTCTACAAAAAGACCCCGATCCCTGTGTTCCTCTGTACAGTCACCAACCACCAGAACAGGTCCGTCTTCCATATCCGGGACCTGGCAATTTCGCCCCACAATTATTGTGATCGGTTGAGCCAAATCGTCCAAAATGCCAGTGGCCAGAAGTTGATCAAGGTAAATACGCAAATGACTTGTACAGCCCTCGCAAGCCTCCCCCTGATACACCAGCACATTGGGATAGATCCCTTTCAAGTGCATATCAGGAGGTCGAAATTTTCTTGCACATATCTCCAAAGGGGACCCGACCACGGAAATGGAATCTGTGTTGTAACCTCCAAATCCATCCTCTTCGGCCTTAGCCAATACCGGTATGTCCATTGGCTCAAAACCCATAAGCATCGTCCCTACTGCATCAACCGCGACCGGATTCCGACCGGCCGCCAAGATATTCATGTCATCTATCAGGTCTTCAGGGAAGGGTGATGTCGGCCCCTGTCCCTGCATTGCCCATAGGCCGTCAATAATCGATAGATCGGGTCTAATGATTTTGAGAAGGTCCAGCAGCTTCAGTGTTAGACTTGAGTCATGGAATCTCTTTTTTTCGGAGGTTGGAATGACCCCTTGATTCAGCTTGACATTCAGAGTTACACCACACGCCATGTGGGTTTTTAAGTGTGGCACGAAGATGAGAGTGTCTGCATTCAAGATTGTCCTCGGTACAAGGCAGCGGGTCATCACACTCGCGTCGGGAATGGTCACCCGTTCATGCACATCATGCTCTAAGGCCAGCAACCTCACATGATTACGTTCGGCCACACGTGAAAGGCCACAGCTCTCAAAGCACTCCATTGTGGTTGAACCTATGCATATTTCCTCAAGCATGTGAAAATCGGCTGCATTTTCTGCAATGATGATCTCCTCAGGGCCAACTTCCTCCTGAAGAAGAAGGATCAGGGCCTCCACAACCCGCGGATCAGTGGTATGCACTGCGGGTGGTCCGGAAAATCCGGCATTAACTTTGATAACTACGGAACCTGGTCTGACTAGGGAACGGATTCCGCCCAGAGGATCAAGGCATTCGGCGAGCATGCTTTTTATGATACTCATATCATGAGAAGAATTAGATGTGGGGGTTCCCAAATTCTCTCTTGTATGAGCAATGGATACGAGGTCTTTCATAGCTATATTAGCCGTGCTTATTGTTAGCTCAACGACCGGAGCCATCCGGGAAACAGTATGTCTGAGGCCATTGCGATTCCCGGCTAAATTCCTTGTTGGTGTAAATAATCGCCGACATTTGCCTCATGAATTGGTCTTGCGCCCATCGCCAGTCTCGCCGCCACAGGGCAGTGCGGGTCAGACGCCATGTAATTGCCTGTGTATGCTCTGGCACGGGCTCGACAACCCCCGCAAGATGTGCTATAGGCACAATGATCGCAGAAACCTTCGATCCTATCGTGATCACGGAGGTTTTCTAATACCTGGCTGTCTGACCAGAGATCGGCCAATTTGTGATTCCTGACATTCCCCACCTCTTCGGGCAAAAAGATACATGGGACCACTCTGCCATCGGCCTTGATGGCCAGGTAATAGCGTCCTGCCATACAAGCAGTAGACGACCTCAGCATGGTTTGATAGCTGGAGGCGAAGAGCGGTTCGTAGTAGTGGGTGGTTGATAATTTGTCGTTCAGGCCGATAATTTTCCCAAATATGGACAACTGAGGGGCAAATGGAAGCCATCTTGTTTTACGACAATGTCCGGCCTCTTCCAATAGATCTGACCAGAGTTGATCCTTTTGTCTGATGTCTAAGTCGAGCTCCACTCCACCACGCCCGGCAGGTATATAATTATAAGTGATGAACCAGTCCACCTGAAGGCTGTCTGCCAATTGCAACATGTCCCGCATCTCCGAGGCATTCACTCTGGTCGGCGTGGCTGCAAGAGCAACCTGAAGTCCCTGGCCAAGACAGTCTTTTGTTGATTTCATCACCTGTGCAAAAGACCCTGGATAACCCCTGAAATAGTCGTGAGTTTGCTCGTTGCTTCCATCAAGGCTGATATGGACCAAACATAGCCCGGCTTTTTTTAAGGCCCTTATGGTATCCGGGGTAAGCAATAAACCGTTAGTGGCCATATAGCACGCGAGCCCCCGGCTGGTTGCGTACCCGAGCAGTTCAAGAAAATCAGGTCGCATCAAGCACTCGCCACCGGTAAAGGCGATACCACCTATCCCCCAATCGGCCAATTGATCCACCACCCCTTTTGCTTCCGGAGAAGTAAGCTCAGAATCCGATCCTCCGTGAGTTTCCGCCTTTATGTGACAATGTCGGCAGGTGCCCATATTACATTGAGTGGTCAGTTCCCAGGTCACCATAATGGGGGCTGCCGGAACAAGGTGATGCTTCAGCCCAAAGCGATGGATTCCTCCGATCACGTTCGCCTGAAGTTTTCTTTCAAAAGGATCTGATGAAGGGGGAATCAGGTTGCAAAGGGAAATACCGGCCTGGGTACAATCCCGGCAATCAGACTTGCTCCCGTTACGATAAATCGTCAGGACATGATCAAGTTGATCCCTGCCGCAACCTGGACACGTTTCATTTTCTTTCCTCTCTCTGAGGTATCTTAATAAACCCTTTGTAAGCGCAGGTCGCTGAGATAAACCTGAAAGGGCTTTATTGATGGGGTCTATCATTTCGGGTAAGTATATACTACACTGTTCCAACATAAAACAATCCTCCTTAGTCATTTGGTGATTCGCTTTACCAGAGACGGATCCGTCTCTTTTTTCCTCGCTGATATTTTTAATACGTTCTTCTTTTTCCCTGGCCTCCCGGAGCCTCTTGGCCTTCAGGTATTGCTCGACCCACCTTACGCTCGGTGATCCTGATGTCATAAACCCCGTCTCATCGATAAATATAATAGTTTTTTGTCTTAAACTGCCTGTCCCTCGGATCGAAACAGGCAGTTTAAACGACCACTGTTATTTGTGCCATCGATCAAGATGATTACGAATTTTATCCGTAATATAACCCTCAGCATAATACTTATCATAGAACTCGGCATCCGTATGGTGAATCTGGATCTGGATATGCATGTGGTAAGGGGAGAAATAGACCGGGAAATGCCCGTATTTATCTATAATGTACCGTAGATAGGATTTAGTCGCATCCTGCACCCATTCGGGTATCTGCATCTTGGGGTGGTCAATGATTGTGGGCATGACTTCAGGCTTGAACGGTCCGCCGCAGCGTTTCATCCAGTTGTCTTCTTTGGCGTAAAAAGAGCCCTTGCGGTACTTCCTGCCAACGACTTCATCAACCACCGCATCAGAATCTTTCCACCATGGGGCGGGCAGACCGAAACCCTCTAACAGACCAGGGATCCCCATATACATGTTCACTCCGGCAAAGGACTCGTAAGAGAACCCCAGGCCTTTGGATTCATTTGGGAACCCGCCCAAAACCAGATCTTCGCTGGTCCCGCCGAATATCCAACATCCCAGACCCATCGCCTCTGCCGCAAGTCGCATATTCTGCATCAGGGCGCCGGCCTGAAAATCATCTGCGTGTAGCAAAAGTTCTTCAAGTATCTTCTCGGTAAGGGGGATCTCCAATTTCCCAGGTACGGCCCAATCCTGCATCCCTGCCGGCTCTCCCGTATCATCATCCACAACCATAAAGCCTGAAAATTCCATGTAACACATCAGTGCGTTGAGACACTCCTTGGCTATATCAAAAACAGGAATGAACAGAGTTGTCCCCGGCCGATTCCAGTTATACTGCCACGGAGAGGCGATAGTTCCGGGCGCCATAATTGCCCAGTCGAAATCGGGCCGTTTGTCGCTAACCTTGATCAAGCCCTCACGATACCATTTCAGTATCTTGTAATAATCATCTTCTCCTTCAATCTCGATGATCTTTGAACGCTCCTCTCCCGGTCGATAGAGATATGTCCCTGTATCATTAATGACAAAAAGCTCGACGGCCAGGTCATTGCAGGGTGCGGGAATTGTCCTTCCGGCATAGGATATCATGGTATTTTGGCCAAAATTTGGGGTGACATCCGCAGTGATGATACCATTGGGCCCACAGGCTGCCCAACACAAAAGGGCCTCTTCCAGCTCTGTCAGCGGCATTGATTCCTTTTTGGATTCGAATTCAAGCGGACCCTCCGGTGCATGAAGGGTCCGTCCGGTAACAGGGTGCACCTCCGACTTACCGGTATCGTATTTATAACCATACCCTATCCTCCTCGACCGGACCGTACTCAATAAGGAAAACAAGCTGTCCCCATCCTCAAACATATCTTTAATCAACTTCTGCTCTTTTTTGTCTGACATGTTTCAACCTCCTTATTCTGGGTTACTAACCTATTTAAACCTCCCTTTAAACCTCCCTCTCTTTGGATTTCCCCATGGTAAAAAACAGAATTAATCCGGCAAGCATTACGCCAAGACTTAGCATAAACAATAACATCATGTTAAGCAAAATCTGTGCCTGACACAATCTCTTTCTAACCAACCAATATAATTACATAATTTAAAGCCTAATTCGCAGACTTGCCCTTATAGGGTCATCCATGTGTCCATATGAGGACATTTTCCTTGACCAGAAAGTCAATTTATTGTAAGTTAGAATAAAAAGTCCAAACGGGGGTGTTCGATGGATGACAATATGGGGGCTCGAATTGCCCAACAGGAAGAGGCCGCACGCCTGGAAGTGGATATGGCCCGGGCGGCCCTTAAGGCCAAGGACCAGCCTTTGGCCAGTAAGCACTTCTACCAGGCTTTGGAGCGACTCAGCTCTCATTTAGGGCATCCGAAATGCGATGGTTTGTTTGTTTACAGCTCACTGGAATTATCCAATCTCGGTTTCATCTTGGGTCAGGGCTTCAGCGAATTATCCGCGTTTTTGCAAAGTGCATTCACCGCCGCCGAGCGTCTTGGCGACCGACGCTCTCAATCTCTTATTAAACTGCACCTTGGCCGATATTATTACTTTGCCGAACGACGCTCTGAGGCCATGAAGTTTTTCTCCGAAGGGAAGAGAGAGGTGGAAGAACTGGGTGACGATGACATCCTGACCCAGTCCAGCGAATTCCTGGGCCAATACTTTCATATGCAGGGATTATTTAGAGAGGCCCAAAAGTATTTTGAACGGGCGATGGAGAGTTTTGAATCCGAGGAAAGAGACGGGTTGATTAATCCTTCCGCCGCCATGTGGCTGGACTACTGCACAGCCTATCTGGGACAGTTTCACCGGGCTATCGGCAGTCTCGATTATCACCGACGTCTGGCCCTGGAGCATTCGGATCAGACCCTGGCCACTACTCTTAGGTCGGTTCTGGGCCTGGTGCTGTTGATGATCAAAAAAAATCGGGAAGGAGCTCTTCACCTTTCGGGCGCCCTGCAGGAAGCAACTAAGAATAAAAACGCTCTTGCGCTTCACTTTGCCCGGGGCGGAATGGCTTACTATCACTTACTTGAAGGCCGTCCCAAAGAAGCCCGGGATGAGTTGGCACTGACTATGGCGGAGGGCGCCGGTTCAGGCCTGGTACGCCAATACGCCTCCCCATTCGTTCTGGAAATGATCTTCGAATTCGATCGTCTTGGTTTGGAACCTATTCCTGAGTTCAGCTTCCAAAGGGAAGTGCACCGGCTTATGAATGAGCCGAATATCCATCTGCGCGGGGTGGCCTTACGTTTGCGGGCCATGAAGGCGGCGGCCAGGGGAGATGACAATGACGTGGTTCAATCAGATCTTGCGTCCAGTGAATATTATTTGAAACGCTCTGAAGACCCGGTTCAATTGGCCAAGACCAGGCTGGAGATAGCGCGTCTAAGACTTCGCGAAGGAGACCATGAAGCGGCCCGTGTTTTGTCCCAAAAGGCATGGGAGGGCTTTTCAGGCTATGGGGACGTTTTCTATCCTGACGATCTCAGGCACTTGTTGGCCGTCAAGGGCGACATCTTGCCGGACCGTGAATCTCGCGAAGAACTTCTTGATATGTTCGTGGATATGACCCGGGAACTGGTTCCCAGCGCTGATCTGGATAAACTTTTGACCCAAACCGTGGTGGCCACCAACCGGTTTTTCGGGGCGGAGCGCGGTGGTGTCTTCTGGTTTAGACGTAGACGGCCCCAAAAGGGACCGGAACTGCGAGCCGGCTGCAATCTCTTTGAGGCCGATGTGGCCGCTGAAGAGTTTCGGTCCAACCTGGCCCTGGTATTTAAGGCCTACCGGGAAAACAAGCCGCAAGTGGTCCGGCCCGAAGTGGCTGCCTCTGTGCCCGGTCAGGTAAAGTCCCTGCTCTGTGTACCGTTCGAGGTTCAGGGCCGGCCGCAAGGCGTGCTTTACCATGATAACTCCTATGTCGAGGGCTGCTTCAAACACTTTGATAAATTGCAGTTGGTTAAAATAGCTCAGTTTTTGACCAGCTATATTGAAAACATCCTCGCGTTCAGCCAGCGCCTGAAACAAAAGGGTTCCATAAACCCGAGGCAATTGGGTCAAACAATCGTACCGGAAATCGTGACCCAGTGCCCTCTTATGAACAAGGTCCTGTCCCAGGCAGATCGAGTTGCAGCCTCAGAAAGCACTATATTAATTCTCGGCGAGACAGGCGTGGGAAAAGAGCTTTTGGCCCGAAGGTTATATAAAATGAGCCTCCGTCGTGAGGGTCACTTTGTGGTGGTGGATTCTACCACCCTCACCGAGAATCTGGTGGAAAGCGAACTATTCGGTCATGAAAAAGGGGCCTTTACCGGTGCTCACCGCCAAAAAAAAGGTCTCATTGAGCTGGCGCATCGGGGCACTCTGTTCATTGATGAAGTGAGCGAAATCCCAAAACCCATCCAGGCCAAATTTCTTCGGGTATTGCAGGAAAAAACACTTGTCAGGGTTGGCGGAACCCAGACCGTGCATTCTGATTTTCGCCTTTTGGCTGCAACCAACCGCGATCTGGCAGAGGAAGTAGCAGCCGGCCGTTTTCGGGAAGATCTCTATTACCGGATCAACGTCGTCCCGATAACTACTCCGCCCTTGCGGGAACGAATCGATGATGTCCCGTTGCTTGCCCATCACTTCCTGGCGCTATATGCTTCAAAATGCAGCCGTTCCACGCCTAAGCTTATGCCACATGACGAAACGCGTTTAATGGAGTATTCCTGGCCGGGCAACGTGCGCGAATTGCAAAATGTAATAGAGCGAGCAGTCCTTTTATCGACCGGTGAACAATTAGAACTTAATCTCCCAACAGAAGCAAAGTCAACGTCAAGCTATCCCTTTGCTGACAACCCGACTCTTGATGAATTGCAGCGCCGCTATATCCGTTACGCCCTTGAGAAGACCGGTGGTAAGATCAGCGGGCCCGATGGGGCAGCCGAGTTGCTGGGCATGAAGAGAACCAGCCTATACAATCGGATGAGAAAACTGGGATTGCGTTGAACTTGATTGCTTAGATTGGGATTTTGAGAATAGAGAAGATGTCCATATTCGGACGCGTAGGCGACCCTATACGGTCAAAACAGCATGCCTATATTTAAATTACGCAATTATATCATTAGGATAGGAAGTTATATGTTTAGGCACAGATTTTGCTTTATTATTTAATTTTACCCCTGATTCCTTCCCCGACTTGGTGTTTGGCAAAGGGAAAAGGGGCTTTGAACAAAATAGTCCTTATTGTTTCACTAAAAGGTCAAACTCAAGAATTATTTGCCATAGGCGACTGCCAAAAACCAAGAAACTTGCTGGATGCAAGTGATGAAGGGGCGAGAGTTGCAGGGGCAATCTGAACAACAACGATCTTGATAACTTAAGAAAGATATGAGGAGGTGCTCTGTGAAGATCCTGGTTACAGCCAAACGGGTAACGGATCCTGATATGAAAATCCAGGTCAAGCGCGACGGCTCAGGCATTGAACTGTCCAGCATGAGCTTTAAGATAAATCCTTTTGATGAGATTGCCATTGAGGAAGCCATACGCATCAAGGAGGCCAGGGGGGGCGAGGTAATCGTGGTCGGTATTGGCAACGAACAGGGGATTACCCAAATTAGAAACGGTCTGGCCATGGGCGCTGACCGCGGGATCATGGTGAAAATCGAGGACGAGGTGGATTCCGATACCGTTGCCCACATTTTAGTCAAAGTGATCGAAATGGAGCAGCCCGATATCGTGCTGTTAGGCAAGCAGGGCGTTGATGTTGATGACAACCAAGTCGCCCAGCTACTGGCCGAGTATCTGGGTTGGGGCCAGGCCTGTTTCGCTTCAAAGGTGCAAATAGAGGATAGTAAGGCCAAAGTCCATCGGGAAGTGGACGGCGGTATTGAGGTGTTGGAGATCGATCTGCCGGGAATCATAAGCACAGACCTGCGGTTGAATGAGCCACGCTACCCCAAGGTGTCGGATGTCTTGAAGGCCGACCGCAAGAAAATTGAAGAGATGACTCCAACCGATCTCGGCGTGAATATTACTCCGAAGGTAGTGGTAAAGGGGTTCGTAGAGTCGCCACAGCGCCAAGGCGGACGTTTTGTTGCGGATGTAGCCGAACTGGTCAAGGCGCTCAAGGAGGAGGCAAAAGTAATATAAAAGTTCGTCAGAGGAAAAGCTCCTGCTGATGACGGGAGTGGAACTAAGCATGAGGAGGAAGTAACGATGGGAAGCGTTTGCATAGTTGCAGAACATTGGAAGGGGAAGCTAAAAAAAGCGACCCTTAATGCCCTTACCTTTGGCAAGGAAGCTGCAGACAAACTCGGAGGGGAACTCCACCTTCTGGTTATCGGAAACAATGTTTCAGGTGTTGCCGACGAGCTTAAGGGGTTCGGCGTTGCGAAGATTTATATTGTCGATGACCCCAGCCTGGAACACTATATGGCTGAGACATGGGGCCATGTGGTGGCCGAAGCTGCCAGGTTGTGTAATGCGAGGGTCGTTGCCATGAGTTCCGGCACAACCGGCAAGGACCTCATGCCACGGGTTGCAGCCAAATTAGAAGCCGGCATGGCTTCCGGGGTTCTCGGTTTTGATGGTCGGAACTTCACCCGTGAAATGTGGGCTGGAAGCGTGATTGCTACAGTCGAGGTGAAGACGAAGACCCAGGTCGTCACCATACAAACAACCCATTTTAATCAGGCCGATCCCGTAGGAGGTGAAACACCGATAGAGTTGCTGAACATCTCCGTACCCGAGAGCAAGACCATGTTCATTGAGATGCATGAGACACAGAGCCAACGTCCCGACCCGACCGAGGCACAATTTGTCATATCAGGCGGACGCGGAATGGAGAGCGGGGAAAACTTCAGACTACTCGAAAAGGTCGCCGACCTGATTGGCGGCGCTGTAGGCGCCACACGGGCAGCTGTAGACGCTGGTTGGGTGTCAAATGACTTACAGGTGGGCCAAACCGGCAAAAAGGTAGCTCCTGATCTCTACATTGCAGTTGGTCTGTCAGGTTCCATTCAACATATGGCTGGCATGAAAAATAGCAAGGCCATCGTTGCCATCAACAAGGATGAAGAGGCACCCATATTCAGTATCGCCGACTTCGGCTTGGTTGAGGACCTGTTTAAGGCGATCCCTGAGTTAAGCCGGGCTTTAACAAAGGAGCTAACCTGAAGTTCATGGTTCGTTTTTATCGATGAACGCTCCTTTACTCCCCGCTTCAGATGATTCGACCTATGGTATTGTATTGCTTGTTCGAAAACCCTGAATCAATCATGATACACGTTCCAGGTCTGATTGAATAGAGGTAAATGATGAATCCTGAGGTAATGAGTGTTTTGCTTTTTGTTACACTGGGATTTTTCTCATGGTCCATGTTGCGCCGCGTGCTGCCGTTGTTCACAATGCAACCCGAGGTCCGATGGGATCAGCCCTTTGTGCGTGCAGCCGGAGTGATTAAATTTGCATTGGGCCAGTCACGGTTTTTTCACCGTTTCGAGCTGTTACACGGCCTTGCACACGTTATGATTTTCTGGGGTTTTATCGCTGTAAGCATCAACACCATCCATCTTGTGGGTCGTGGTTTTATTGCGGGCTGGTCACTGCCAGGGTTCCAAGACACCGCGATCGGCTTGATCTATGCGCCTTTAAAGGATCTCTTCGTTCTTGCAGTGATGATCGGCACCTTGGTAGCTCTCGGTCGAAGGGTATTCCTCAAGCCGGAACGTATGACGCTTTCATGGGAGGCTAACCTGATATTGTTATGGATCTTCTTCATGATGGTGCTTGACATTCTTTATAGCGGCACAATGTTTTTGATGCTTCCTGACAGCCCGGAGAAAAGGACTGCATTCATGGGCGTCTTAGGTATGAATATCCTTACGGGTCTGGGTCTCACGGGCGAATCTCATGCAACCGTATCTTTGAATGCCATCGGTTTGTGGGGTCACTTAGTGATGGTTTTCGCTTTTTTGAACTATTTGCCTTACGGAAAGCACTTCCATGTGATCATGTCGCTGCCCGGTGTTTTCGCGGGAAGCCTCAAAGCAAAGGGCGAACTGACAAGACAAGATTTTCAGAGTGAGGATCTTTTATTAGGTGTAGGCAAGATCGAGGAACTCCCCTGGAAGCGTGCACTCGATATGTACAACTGCACTGAGTGCGGTCGTTGCCAGGCCAACTGCCCCGCTTATTTGTCGGACAAGCCGCTGTCACCAAAGGTCCTCTTAATGGACTCGCGCGATCACCTGAAGAAAAAGACCCCGCTGATGTGTCGTGCCGCCTACTATAAGCTCAAGGATCAGCCTGAGAGGGCCCAGGAAGTCCTTAACTCATGGAACGGAGAGATGCTGACAGGGGAAGTAATCAAGGAAGATACTATCTGGTCATGCACCACCTGCGGCCATTGCATCGAGAACTGTCCGTTGCTCATTGAACATGTGGAACACATCATAGACATGCGGCGATACCTCATGCAAGAGGAAAGCCGATTTCCAAAGGAATTAACCGCAGTCTACAAGGGCTGGGAGAATATGTCCAACCCCTGGAGCCTGGCTTCCAACTCGCGCGCTGACTGGTTCGAGGACATGGGCGTGAAATCGCCGTCCGAAAACCACGATTTCGAATACCTGTATTATGTTGGATGCGCGGGGTCGTTCGACGACCGCAACAAAACGGTTTCCATCGCCCTGCTCCGCCTGATGAAAAAGGCGGAAGTAAACTTCGTATGTCTTGGTAACGACGAAAAATGTTGCGGCGAAACAGCCCGGCGATTGGGGAATGAGTTTCTTTCTCAGAGCATGATGGAGGCCAATGTTAAACTGTGGAATGATATGGGGGTCAAGAAAATTATCACCGCATGTCCGCATTGCTACAACACAATTAAGAATGAGTACAAACAGTTCGGCGGTAATTACGAAGTAATGCACCACACTGAGATCATAGAGCGGCTAATACGTGAAAGAAAGCTGGAACCTACGCTGAATTTCGATCGCAATGGGGCTGTCGTTTACCACGACTCCTGCTACCTTGGTCGCTACAATGAGCTCTACGATACGCCTCGCCAACTGGTGAAGTCTATACCAGGAGTCGATCTTGTTGAGGCAGAGCGCTGCCGGCGCATTAGCTTCTGCTGTGGCGCGGGTGGCGGCAGAATGTGGGTGGAGGAAAATATAGGCAGGCGTATCAGCAATATACGTTGTGATCAACTTCTGGAAACCTCCGCTGAAACTTTCGCCACAGCTTGCCCCTACTGTAAGATAATGCTCGACGATGAGATCAGGGATAAAGGCCTGGAAGATAGAATCAAGGTCTTGGATGTAGCGCAGATTGTCAATGAGTCTATCACGGATTGAGCATCAGCCGAAGATGGCCTGAAACTGAGATGTAAAGATGTTATTTTTTGAGTGAGCCCTAAGTGTGATGGTGATTGTAAAAAGTGCTGGGTATTTTATTTTAATTCTGTGAAGGAGGAATATAATGTATACTGAATTGAATCTCAGGCTTACAGAGCGTCAGGAAGCATTAAAAGAAAGTGTTCATAAATTTTCAAAGGAAGTGTTTCGGCCTGCTGGTGAGAAGATCGACAAACTTGATCCCGATGAGATTCTCAAAGAGGATTCTCTTTGGTGGGAGTGCAAAAAACAATACAGAGAGATAGAACTTCACACGAGTTTCATTCCCGAGAAATTTGGTGGATTAGGAATGGGGCCTTTAGAGCACCATATTGTCTGGGAAGAATTGGGGTGGGGTTCCGCAGGTCTTGCGCTCGCTCAAGATGTGGATGTTTATCCCGCATCCTGGTGTTTGCGGATGGACCCCAAGAATGAACGTTTGATTGAAGAGTTAGTTAAACCCTATGTTAACGATATTGAAGCTAAAATAGTTGGTTGTTGGGGAATGACGGAACCTAATCATGGTTCAGATTCTTTGATAGCCGGCTTACCCGCATTCAGGGACCCAAAAATAAAGCATAATGTGAAGGCGCGTAAAGATGGAAACAAGTGGATCATATCCGGTCAGAAAGCAGCATGGATATCCAGCGGTCCTGCCGCAACACATACCTTGCTTTTTTTAGGCGTTGACCAGTCAAAAGGCATGAAGGGCGGTGGTGTTGCTGTCGTTCCACTTGATTTGCCCGGTGTGTCCAAGGGACCAATTCTCGAAAAATTAGGGCAGATCGATCTCCCACAGGGAGAGTTGTTTTTTGATGATGTGGAAATTCCCGATGAATACATGGTTGCCGGGCCGGATCGCTATGAGTTTTGGGTGCAACAGGTACTCAGTGTAGCAAACTCCGGTATGGCTTCTGTATTCACCGGAGTGGCAAGAGCGGCTTTTGAACTGGCGCTTGAATACGCGAAGGAACGGGTTCAGGGCGGTAAACCGCTAAGCCGGCACCAGCTCATTCAAAAGAAACTTTTTGATATGTTTGTCAGAGTAGAGACGGCACGAGCTTTTTCCCGTGCCGCGGTAGAATATTGTTTTACTGTTATTCCCGCACCTATAGAATATGCAGTATCAGCAAAGGTCTACTGTACCCGGGCGGCTTACCGAAACGCGGACGAAGCCATACAAATCTATGGCGGATACGGTTTGAGTAAGGAGTACCCTGTAGAAAAACTGTACAGGGATGCAAGAGCGTCCCTAATTGAAGACGGAACCAGTGAAGTGCTAACCCTAATTGGGGCGCACAACATAATTAAAACCTATTTTCCATAAAATTGCATGATCTGAGGTCATGTGGATACCGGCTATATTGATTTTTTTCTGCTGAGCACTCTTTATGATTCTATTTTGACTGATGAACGAACAAACTAAAGAGGGCTTGCTTCACACCTAAAGGGGGAACTCGGGTTCCGGAGTAAGGGTGTTTGGAGCCTGTTAAACAAAAAGCGTGAAAAAAGGAGTGTAAAGATGAATGGTTCTACAATTGACAATGACAGTGATCTAAAGAGTATGTTAGAGCGGATCTGGACTACGCCTCTTGGTTTAGAAGCCTCGCAGGATCTGCATGAAGGCGTTCTGTTAGAGCAATATTATGAAAGAATTTATGTGGCATGCGCACTAAAGACAACCGGAGGCTGGGAGGTCACTGAAGGAAAGGCTCCGAAGATTCCAAATATGAGGCTATTTTATTCCGGCGATGTACTCGAGAAACTATCACAATCCAGAGATATAGAAGATTTCTCTACTAAGCTGCAAGACTTTATCGGTGATAGGGATATAGTATTTATTCCTTTGAGATCACCCCATAAACTCATGGAAGCCGGATTTGCCGACTTTGCTGAACGCCTTGGATTACCAGGCAAATAGCTGAGGGCAGTATTTTTTTGGCGATGAAACTCAATCGGCGAAATCAACATCAGACAACTCCCCCTGATATCTGGAGGTTAATTTGTCAATGGAGAGCAAAGACATTCAGCGGCTGAAGTCTGCATTTGAGCGTACCCCTACATTATTCCAACTTCTATCATCCGTGCGTTCCCGTCGCGTTGGGAAAGGATACTCGCTTGAATCGGGCCAGCCTGATACCCATGGCGTCACAGGTCGCAAATTAGACAGTCGAAACGGGCCGCTAAATTTCTCTTCCAAAAAAAATCCGGAACCGCTCAGTGAGCTTGAAACAGCATTACTTTGCTGGGCCGCGTGTGGGCCCAACGGTACGATTACAGGAGACATTGCGGGCACAAACAACCTCGGCACGCTGATGGGTTTTGGAGGCAGGACGATCCCTTCCGCTGCGAATGACTGGTGCGTGGATCTCATCTTTACAAACGATGACGGCATTTTTTTGTACCGTCCAACGCATCATCGTTCAAAGGTCATTGAAATTGAGTCTGAAAAAGATTACCCAAAGATTCTTGAATGGTTCCGACAAGGCGTGATTCAGCTCAGTAAAAGCCGCCTGGATATCGATTGGACCATATCTCCCGGACGTCCCATGGGCATTTGGCAATACAACCTAAACAGGCCAGGTTCCACATGGTTCATTCCTGTGGTGGATATAGCCAAAGGAATGGTCAATCTCTATTTTTCCGTTTTTGAACATATGCAATGGCTCATAACAGATGACGAAACAGGTAAACCATGCGGTTTGGAAGAATGGGCCAAGCCAGGTATGCTGGAATTGCCGATAACACAGCACACCTACGAAGAAGCAATGCTGCACATGGCAGATTACCAGCATGGAATGTTGGTCCAGAACCTTCGCCTGGCAGCAGAAGCGATGGGTCTTGGCTGTTGGGTATTTGGAGGATTTTGCGAAGATCTGGTTTTTGGCGGCTTCAGGCCTTTGGCCAAAGGGCTTCGTTTCGGATACAAAACGATAAACGGCAAAAGAAATTACATCGGAATCCCTAAAGTGCTGGAAGGCTTCGGTCTGCCCTGTGCGTGGAATAAATCGGTAGACGTTCTGGTAGATCGGGTTTTGGAACAAAAAAAGAAGGCCATAGTCCAACTTCCTTATTCGCGCCGAATTGAACCCAAAATACGTCCGATCCTGCAGGCAGGCCCTTCTGACTGGTGCCTAAAAGCCGTAAAGTCCGTGTTGAACTATCTTTATGAAAAATATGGAAGATTTCCGGTCCATTTTTCTACATTTCATTCAAATCTACATGCGCAGATCCATCATTTGGACACTGATTTTTATGACAACTACTTAAAGGATGGCTATGTCACAAAATGTCATCGAAACCACGATAATATGTGGCACAAATGAAAATTTGTACTGATAAGATGCCGCTTTTCTGAAAAATACAACACGGAAATCCAGATTGCTTGCAAAGCCAAAAGGAACTACAGACCAGGATCCTGAATGCGGCTTTTTTCACGCTAATCCGCGATGAGCCTCCTTTTTGCCGTCGAAACATGCCGTGCGCCAGAGGCTCTCTCAGGGCAAGGGCAATAGCGTCAACATGGCTTTTGTGGCGGCCCTGCTCGGGTTTCTGCTCTTGGGCACCTATTGTGCGACCAAACACGCGATTTTGGGTCTCACGCGCGCCATGGCCCTGGAATTGAGAGACCAAAACATTCGGGCCAATCAATTGTCACAGCTTGCAGGAAAAGGAAATTCATATGACTCGAAAACTTCTTTTCTTTGTATCCGATGGAAACATCAACAACATCTTGACTACGATAATGGTAGCCACAGAATCGATGGAATCAGAGTGTGAAGTTTCTGTGATCCTGACAGAGGCGGCGATTCCTATTCTGATAGAGGGAAAGTTGACCTTAGCCACTCCTCTGGAAGATTATGCCAGGACTATCAGGAAAAATCTTAGGGAGATTACGGCTGGATCAAAGCCAATGTATGAGCGGGCAACGGATGCCGGAGTATCCCTCTTTGTTTCGGAGATGTGGTTGCAATTACTGGGATTCGGAAAAGAGATGGTTCCGCCTCAGTTCGAAATATTGCCCATGCAAGATATTGTAAAACTGATACACGAATCTGATATTGTCATCGGAAAAATCTAACTCATACCATATTATATTCCTTATTATATTCCTTCAACATCAGTGATTGAATTCCTAACCCCACCTTGGAGAGGTTAGAATGGGAGAATCTGATGAGGTCTCCATAAATCGATTTGACGATAGCCCTGATGCATTAAGGCAGGCCATCGATTTTTGTGGAGGCTTTGATCGGTTACGAAAACATTTTTTTGTTTTAATCAAACCAAATGTATGTGTCGGCAGGAATAGGAATATTCCTCCTTTCGGCGTTGTGACCACATCCCGCTTCATTGAATTGTTAATTCAGATATTGATGGAAGAAGGGGTTCGGGATATCTCAATTGGAGAGGGGAGCATTGTCACGGCCATGAGCAATACCATGACGGCCTTTGCTTATGCAGGCATAGACCGGCTTTCAAAAAAATATGGAGTTAAACTTATTGATTTAAACAGGGGTCCATTTAGAAAAATATCCATCAAAGGGTTTGATTTCGAATTGTCAGATGCCGTCTTTGATGCTGATTTTGTCATCAACGTAGCTGTTTTGAAAAACCATTTTCAGACAAAGGTATCACTCTGTATGAAAAATCTTAAGGGATGTCTGAGCAAAAAATCAAAAAGAGAATGCCATAAGCGGGATCTTGAAAGGAGTATCGCTTTATATAATACCGTCATACCCGTAGATTTAAACCTAATTGACGGCATCTATGCATTAATAAATGGTCCATGGATCGATTCAGGAGTTCCCAGACGTTCGGATCTGATCATCGCTAGTAAAGATCGTCTTAATTGCGATATTGCAGGATCTTTGGTTCTCGGTGTCGATCCTAACGATGTGGCGCATATGAAAGAGTTTTCTATGTTGAAATCCCGAAGTGCTCCCTTGTGCGAAGTGAACATAAGAGGGGAGAAAATAGAAAAAATCAGGGTGCAAGACAGGTATGAACAAAATGACCTTTTTCAAGAGATCTTTCAAAGAGGGGGAATTAAAGGGATTTGTTTTCCAGACCCAGGCAAGTCCATATGTTCTGGATGCTTTGGCAACATTATGGTTGCGTTACTTATCTTTTGCCAGGATAACCAGGGTATATTACTTGACGATGCGGAAATTATTGCTGGCAAAGAAAGAAAAGTTACTGGTAATCGTAACGTCACATTGCTCTATGGAGATTGTGCGATTGAAAACAATGAAGATGCTCAAGAAAGCAAAGGGATTATCAAATTAGGAGGTTGTCCCCCCACATTCTATCGTACTTATTCCACGATATTGAAAACTTTACTCAACGAAAAAGAGGCAGATCGGCAACTATTTGAAATGATATCTTTGAAAACGAAAGAAAAAGAGTTCTCTTTTTTTGATCATTTAGAGCCTCCAACGTTTGATATAAGGCACTTCTAATCAGTAATTGATCCTGGGTAAACCCCCGGCTTTGCCGGGGGACTCGTAAAGTTCGACATTTCGCCCGGATGGCCACTTCAAAATCCCCACCCTTGATGGGGTCCACTGGAGGGTCCCCACCGTGGTAAGCGGAAGATTTTCAGCGACAGAATGGGAATTTATTCTTTCTTCTTCCCTAAAGCAAGTTTTTTCTTGCAACCGGAAAAAAGGTAACTTCTCAATAAGTTCGGGTAAGTGCTTTGGTATTCCACATTTCTGGATTCCCGCTTTCGCGGGCATGACGGGCACTTAGCTCATTTAGTCATTCCGCGAAAGCGGGAATCCAGTTGATTCGCCCGAACTTATTGAGAAGTTACGAAAAAAGAACTCAACCTAATGAAATAATAACATTTATCTGGGGATTCCCCGCCCAGATCCCTTCAGACCAGATCAAGAGTCCTGAATTTGCGAATAGCGGCAAATATATCGTCAAATAGGAACAAGCTCGCCGGGAAAAATGGCGATTTGTCCCTCAGGGGTTTTTTTAAGGAAATAATGGCCAGGATTGAAAAATGCGCGATGACATCCATTTTTCATTTACAGAATGTTTCAATAGTATTATTTAATGAGGACCATGGAAAAAGTAGAGCATCTCAGTTTGGGAGCCAGACAAAAAGGAGAAGAGAGTGAACCGGGACAAAGATG
>Ga0207996_1000692_pt1 | contig 28171 bp, 31 predicted proteins | sample AntAceMetag02UKG_FD_184773 | JGI IMG/M metagenome (GOLD analysis project Ga0207996, IMG submission 184773) | Saline lake microbial communities from Ace Lake, Antarctica - Antarctic Ace Lake Metagenome 02UKG (SPAdes) (version 2) | ecosystem: Environmental > Aquatic > Non-marine Saline and...
ATTCAGTTCATCATTTTATCAATCATTGCATAAGGTAATTTCTTTCCGTAAACCTGACGAAAGAATTTGATTTATTCTTTTTTGTGCGTCTGGTAAGGCGCAATTATTGATAAAACGCTATTCTATGTTATCGCAACTGTTGACTTTAGAGGGATGCTGAAATGATAAGGATACCTGAAATAATCTTTATTCCACAATTTTTATAACTTCTCTTTATTCACTGCAATCAAAAGAAAACCTGTTTCGTGGACTTCCCCCTTACATTTAGAACGGAAATGATAAAATAATGAAAAGTAGCGCATATTATATTTATGTATTACTATATAAATAGGAGTTTCATATATAAAATAACGAAGTAAATAGTTGTCGTTTTCAGGAAACAGGAGATCTGTAAATGATTAGAAGAGTCGGAATAAATATTCTTTTTTACGGGTTTTTTAGAATCCCGTATCTGCTCACACTGTTTATGCTGTTGTTATACCCGGTTTTCTCTGCTGCAGCTGAACCTTCTATTAAGATTGGTGTTTTGGCCAAAAGAGGATCGGAACACTGTCTTAAGCAGTGGTCTCCTACTGCAGATTATTTAAGTAGGGAAATACCGGGTAAAAGATTTGAAATCATTCCTATTGATTTTGATCATATTAATGAAATGGTTGAAAGGGGCGCAGTCGACTTTATTTTGTCCAATTCCTCTTTTTATGTGGAAATGGAAATAAAGCATGGGGTGAACCGGATTGCCACCCTGAAGAATAAACGCCTGAACGGAACCTATACCACCTTTGGGGGCGTTATTTTCTGCTTAAAGAAACGCGATGACATCAAGACGCTGCATGATCTTAAGGGAAAAAGTTTCATGGCAGTTAAAAAGACATCCTTTGGCGGATGGCTCATGGCCTGGCGTGAGCTGAAAGAAGCCGGAATTTACCCCTTTAAGGATTTTTCTTCTTTAAAATTCGGAGGGACCCAAGATGCGGTTGTATATGCGGTTAATAATGGTGAGGCTGATGCCGGAACGGTAAGAACCGATACTCTGGAGCGCATGCATTTGGAAGGTAAGGTAACTCTTGATGATTTTAATGTTATCCATGGCCATGGCGGCGGAGCCGCGCATCTGTCTTTTCTGCACTCTACTCGGGCCTATCCGGAATGGCCCATGGCCAAGGTCAGCCATACCTCTGATCTTCTGGCCGAGCAGGTGGCTATTAAGCTGATCGAGATGTCTGCTGACTCTGAAGCAGCAATTTCGGCCCAATGCAGCGGCTGGACTATTCCACTGAATTATCAGCAAGTGCATGACTGTCTGAAATTTTTAAAGGTGGAGCCGTACGAAGACCTGGGAAAGATCAACTTTAAAGATGTATTGAACAAATACTGGTACGTAATTCTGCTTATATTGAGCCTTTTTGTGATAATGACTGTATCTATGGTTGTTTTTATCCGGCTGAATAAAAGTATCCGGAAGGGAAACGCGGTTCTGGCAAAAGAGATCGAAGAGCGCAAGCATACTGAAAGGCTACTCCAGGACGCAAAAGCAGAGGCGGATAAAGCAAACACAGCCAAGGGAAGTTTTCTGGCAAACATGAGTCATGAGATAAGAACCCCTATGAACGGAGTCATTGGATTTACCGATTTACTTCTTGAAAGCAGCTTAGAGGAGGAACAAGTCAGTTATGCAGAAACTATTAAACGAAGCGGAGAAGCTTTGCTTTCAATTATAAATGATATCCTTGATTTTTCCAAGATAGAGGCAGGGGGAATGGATATAGAAGAACTAGATTTTGACCCTGAGCTTCTGGCATATGATGTATGTGAACTGGTCTGCCCCAAGGTTTTAGGCAAACCTGTAGATATTCTATGTCATATTGGAGAGGACCTGCCTGCTTTTGTAAAAGGAGATCCAACTCGTTTCAGGCAGGTAATCATAAATCTTATGGGAAATGCTTCAAAGTTTACTAGCTCTGGAGAAATTGAACTCTCTATTAATCTTGAAGAGGAAAATGAAAATCGTTTAAAGATTCATACAACAATCCGAGATACAGGCATAGGAATACCCGAGGACAAACTATCCAGCATTTTTGAGGTATTTCAACAGGCTGATAGTTCAACCACGAGACAATTCGGGGGATCCGGCCTTGGTCTTTCTATCTGCAAGAAGATATCGAATCTTTTGGATGGAGATGTATGGGCAGAAAGTAAAATCAACATCGGGAGTACCTTTCATTTCACAGTATGGTTTCAGCAAAGCGAAAAAAAAGAAACGAAAAGGCTTAGTCCTGTATCAATTTCAGGCAAAAAGGCTTTGGTCATTGATGATAATCAGACAAATCTTCTCATGTTAAGAAACTGCTTAGAGCTGAAAGGGGTTCAAGTAGTTACTCTTACCAACGGAGAAGGGGTAATACAAATAATACAGGAAGCTATTAAAACGCAGCAACCGTTTGACATTTGTCTGAGTGATATACAAATGCCAAAGATGAGTGGATATGATCTTGCAATGCAGATCCGTGATCCTAAAAATAACCTTCCAAACATTCCACTTATAGCAGTATCCTCAGAAAAGAATGCAAAAAAATGTGAGAAGGTAGGGTTTGATGCTTTCATTGCCAAACCGGTTCGAAAAGATAAGCTTTACAGAATGCTTTCAAATATTTTGACAAAAGATGAATCAGGAAGAGACAACGCTAATGAAACAAAAAATCCTATAATAACCAAACATTCAATTGCCGAGGGGATAAAACAGTCTGTACGCATCCTCTTAGCAGAGGATAATCCTGTAAACCAAAAGCTTGCAGGCAAGTTATTGACAAAGGCAGGATATCATGTGCTGACGGTTGTAAACGGTAAAGAGGCATTTGAAAAGTATTCTGAATCACCTGATGATTTTGATCTTATTTTCATGGATGTACAGATGCCTGAGATGAATGGTCTTGAAGCAACTGGAAAAATCCGGGCATTTGAACAAACTGTTGCTAATGCTGGAAACAAGCCCCACATTCCAATAGTTGCTATGACTGCCAATGCGATGAAAGGTGACAGAGAAAAATGTATTAAAGCAGGAATGGATGATTATATGTCAAAGCCTATAAAAAGGGCGGTTGTGTTTGGAATACTTGACAAGTTGGTTTTTCAAAAGGCAATTTGAATCGACAACATATTATAAACTGCAAGTTCAACCTTGTTGCTGTAAAAAGCCAATCAAAAACTCAATGTGAGTTTCAATGTTAATTGAACACTGTCAATGATACGAAAAAAGCTGAAAATTAATTATCCGCCTTTTTTCTTTAACATAACCATTAGACCTTTGACAAACTACAAAGTCACAGGTACGTGCCTTATTGGAAATCAGTTTTTTCTGAAAGTGGTTCGAAGATACTTCTGGTAAACTGAATAATTTTTGTGTTATTTTTTTTCAAAGGTCTCATCGCCTATACGTAACAAAGATGATTTTCCTAAGGAGTTCTGGTGAGTTACACTTTTTTTATACCCCTGTTTTTATTCTTTGTCAAGCTTGTTTCTTCTAACCTTCACTGTTGTTACTGAGAATCAGAATACCATTTTCAACAATATCACCTGTGGCAAAGTCCGGTTCTACCATGCATTGGTTGTGTTCTTTGCATAATAACTTCCATGGCCCTGTGGTAGTCTCGCTGTACTTTCAGATTGCACACTCTGGAGTATCTCTGCGTTGTTGTCACCCGCCCGTGGCCAAGCAGATCCTGTATAGTTGACTTGCCGCCTTTGCCATGGTTTACAAATATTTTTTCCGCTTTAGATCAATAGCTCCAAGCGTTAACCTTGACACTTCCTCAACACGAAGTCCTGTTCTAAGCATCTGCATAAATATGGCTTGATCCCGGGTCTTTTTTATAACTTCAAACAGGCCTTTCACCTCATCATCATTTAAAAACCTGGGCAGTGGTCGAGGTAGCCGCAGGGTAAATCTCTTGCGTACCGGATTTGCAACTTTCAAGATTTCTTCCCGTTGCAGATACTCATAAAAGGCATGGATACAGCCGATATGGCAATTGATGGTTTTTGGTTTAAGTTTTCTATCTAGAAGATAATCAACATAGTTCGTGAGCTTATCTCGCGTCGCCTGCTCAAGGGGTACATCAACCCAGAGCACAAACTGTTTGAGCATGTTCATGTAATTCCTGATAGTGTGGGCTGAGCAGTTGCGCCGCTTCACTTATTTGTTCATTTTTGTATTTCCGGTAGGCACTGTTTATTATTGCAAATGCAATGGTGGTATTGTTCTTCAGTTCTCTTTTTCTACGGGAGAGCATGGCCGCTTTATGATAGAGAATGCTGTTGTGTTGTGATACCACATGATTTTTTGTTGCTTTCAGCAGATTAAGCGCATTTTCTTCAATTGCATTTGATAATTCATGCTTTGCTTTTTGCGCAAAGAAAAAAGTTGTTATAGAGAGGGAGACAATAACAATTCCCGTAATAGAAATTATTATTCTGGATTTTAATGAATTAAATATCTTCATTTTTTCTTTCAGTCGGATGCCTGACTATAAAGGCTTTTTCACTCCGGAGGTAGCCTGAATCATTCTGCTGTCTGGTTTTAAATAATGATAACGAGTAAAACAACCTAAAGTCAGGCGCTATTTCTGCTTTTAAGCGTTTAAATTTGCTCTTATTTCTATGATATAAAATACATATTGGGCTTTGTCAAAGAACAGCCGGTTGGAAGCATGCAGGGAAACGCAGTCCTGGTTTATCTGGACTGTTGCGCGTATCTTTTATGTTTTGTTATTCCCGGGATGAATAGTTACCGGAACAGAATGGCAGGGGAATAGATTGGTTAAGAATTTAAGATATCTGGTTTGGCAATAAGGATAGTATGATTATTTTTAAATTAGCCCTGCAGGGTCAGATTCGGATCTGAAACGCTGTTCTATGATGTTTGTGCTCTACCCGCAATTATTTCAAAGGTGGCCGGAATTTTACCGCTTTTTTCAAAATCATCTTCATATATACGAATCATTTTCAGCAGGGTTTTTCTCACGCCGGGAGTCCTGTTCCTGTTGCCGGAGGCGTTTTTCGCGCCCATGCCCCGTATTGCTTTTAAAACATCATTAACCGTCAGATATGTTTCTGTAACGCAGTATGACCTCATCAGGGGGCATGAAAACCCTGCTTTAAGGAGTGTGGTTTTAATCTTTTGCTCTGTAACGGAAAGTTCAAGGGGTTCGCCGCCTGAATAGCCGGTTTCCCTACAGGCTTTCAGATATGATTGTCTTAATTCAAAAAATGTTTTTGAACCAAAAATTGAAAAAGCAAAAGTGCCGCCTGGTTTAAGCACTCTTTTAATCTCTTTTACTGCCTTGTCCCAGCTGTTTAGCCACTGGAAGGTAAAGCTGGAGACCGCAAGTTCAAAAGAGCTGTTTTTATAAGACAGAAGTTCTGCGTCTGCTGCAGAAAAGATTCCACTGATGCCCGTCTTTTTTTGAGCCTGCAAAAGCATGGAAAAAGCAAGGTCGCAGCCGAAAACTTTTGCATCCGGAAATTTTTGAATGAGACCTGCGGTCAGGTTGCCGGTTCCGGCTCCGATATCAAGTGCGCGCAGGATTGAAAAGTCAGCCGGGTTCACAAGGTCTAAGAGTTCGCCTATAGTTTCCTTTTGAAGCTTTGCGTAACGGTCGTAGGTTTCGGCACTTGCGTTAAATGACTTTTTTACAAAACTTCTGTCTATGTTGCTCATCTCGGGGTTTCCAAAAATCCATGAAGTTTTTTTAAGACTTCTTTTTCTCTTGTAATAAAGGGAGCATGCCCCGTTTTATCAAGCAGAAAAAGTTCGGCCCCTTTTATTTGTTCCTTCATGTACGCTGAAGCTGACGGCATGCTTATCTGATCATCTTTCCCGTGGATAAGCAGTGTCGGCAATGCTATTTTTTCAAGTTCATTTCTTAAGTCCTCATTTTGAAGGCACTTCAGTGATTCAAGGGCAGCGCCTTTTTTTGGCGCATTATTTATGTCAGTAATGGTTTTATAAATATTTTTCTGTTTGAGAGAGGATAATTCCAAAGGGGTAAAAAGGCGGCCGTAAAAATTTTTGAGCCCCTTTTCAAGATCACGCTCGGTCTGTTTATAAAGGCGTTTTACCACCACTTCAGGGATGCCGTGTTCATAATTCTCTCTTTTTACAAGAGAAGGATTGCCGCTGATAAAAACAAGAGAGTCAAGGCCGGGCAGCGAACTTTTCAGCATTTTAAGGATAATTGAAACACCCATTGACCAGCCGATAAGGGTAAGGTCTTTAAATTCAAGTTTGTTGATGAGCGTTTTGATATCCTGTGCGAAAACAGCATAGTTGCAGGGACCCTCAAGATGTTTTGATTTTCCGTGTCCCCGAAGGTCAATACGTATGACCTGATATCTTAAAGACAGGTGATCAGAGATATCATTAAAGACGTCTGCGTTCATGGCCCAGCCGTGGATGAGGAGCAGAGGTCTTCCCTTGCCCTTGATGGTGTAGTGGATAGTGTTTTTCATTATTTTATTTACTTAATTGTCTAGATTTGTATCAGTGAATTCAGTGTTTTCCCCTAAGGACTCAAGGATCCGAGGCTTCCAGAATTCGAGTTTACCCTGTTAAAAGATCGAAGAGCAATTCCGACAACGTTCGGAATTATTTCACGGGGCGACAATCCTTTTAACTTTGGAACGGTCAAAAAATAAGTTAGGGCCTTTTTGAAGGCCACCCTAAACCCCCGGCTTTTAAATGCCATGCTCTCTGCGCTTTCCTCTTCACGCCTCACTTCTCACTTTTCACCGAATTTAAATTATTCCAAATTTCTTTCCTGCCGTTTTTAAAATATCAAGGGCCTGTTCAAGGTCCTGTTTTTCATGGGTTGCCATTATAGTTAACCTTAACCTGGATGACCCGTTAGGTACGGTTGGCGGCCGGATGGCCTGTATGAAGAGACCCTTGTCAAACAGTTCTTTTGCCATGTTAACCGCATCAGATGGACTGCCGATCATGATCGGCATGATCTGGGTTTCGCTTTCAAGGGTATTAAAGCCCAGAGAGATTAGGCCTTCTCTCATGAAGACGGCGTTGTCTTTCAGCCTTTGAACAATACCCGGTTCATTTTCAATAATATTTAAAGCTTCAATAGATGCTGCCAGGACAGAAGGGGGAAGTGCTGTGGTAAATATAAAACTTCGTGACCGGTTAATAAGATATTCTTTCAGCTCTTTTGTTCCTGCGGCAAAGGCGCCGAAGGTGCCCATTGCTTTTCCCATGGTTCCCATGATAATTACTCTTTCGGTGTTTTCTATCCCAAAGTGTTCCAGCGTTCCTTTTCCGGTTTTTCCGATGGCGCCTGTTCCATGTGCGTCATCTATAATTATATTCGCACCATATTTTTCTGCCAGCGAGAGAAGATCAGGCAGGGGGGCGATGTCTCCGTCCATGCTGAAGACACCGTCGGTAACAATTAGCCTGTTTCTGTAGACCGTTTTTTCCTGCAAGAAAGACTCAAGTGTTTTTATGTCTTTATGGGGATAGACCTTTGTTTTTGCCCGGCTCAGTCTGCAGCCGTCTATAATGCTTGCGTGATTTAAGCCATCGCTGTAGATGATATCCTCTTTTGTGGTGAGTGCTGAAAGAAGGCCGGCATTTGCCATGTATCCGGTACTGAAAACAAGCGCGTCTTCTGTCTGCTTAGACGCGGCAAGTTTTTTTTCAAGTGCATCAAAAAGGCTTAAGTTTCCGTTTATGAGTCTTGCCGCTCCGGTTCCCGCACCCCATTTTTCTATGGCGCTTTGAGACGCCTTTTTTATTTCAGGATGAGAACAGAATCCGAGATAGTCATTTGATGCCAGCATCAGCATCTCTTTGCCGTTTACCCTTATTTTCGGTCCGGAGCCGGAAGATACCGGCAAGAGTTTTCTGTAAAGCCCGGCTTCTTTTATGCTATTGAGTTCATTTTTAAAATCAAACATCATGCTAGGATAACTGAGCATATCGTTATTGTCAACCCAATCAAAAGAACAGGGTTGACATTGAAAAGAGACTTTATGAACAAAAACATTGTATGTTATATATGATAATATGCTAGTATGGTGAAAAAGCTTAAAAAGAAAGGTCTTCTTTATGTTTAGGAATGGAATGTTTGTTCTGTGTGCGGTGTTTTTGGTTTTTGTATCATGCTGTAATCCTGTTGCTCCGAAAAAAAAGGGCGTGGAATTTAAAGCACAGGCTGTTAACTTAAGTTCAGTGCTTGAAGACGAGCCCCGGTCCAGGATTTTTTCAGACCAGGTCCTAGAAGAACAAAATGATCTGGCTTTGTCGCCGTCTGTGTATAAGATAGCGCTGGTCAATTTCTGGCTGATTAAAGAGGATAATACCGAAATAAATCTGATTAACCCGGATGCCTCCAATCCCACCTATACCGAATCAAAGCCCCTGATTATTGATTTTACGTCAGAAGATCCCCAGAAGCTTTTTTCGCTGGATACCTTAAGTGCGGGAACCTACACAGGTTACAAGATGCAGTTTCTGTATCTTGTAATGCGGCTGCCGGCGGTTTTTCATCTGCCGGATATTGCTGTGGAATCTGACCTGACAGATATTATTCTGGCGGATTATCTGGGCCTTCGTCTTTCCCGTGATTTCAGGCTCTATTTTAATGCGATTGAACCCTACTGGAAAAAGGATTTTGTGGTCAAGCTGATCAATAAGTGCGGACAGGTGGTTCTGGCTGAGACGGGAAATAGAAGATCAGGAGGGGGGCCGAAACTTTTTTATTTCTGTTAATAATAACGAACATCCGCAGGGCGGAGCCGGTCCGGACAATACCATTGATCTTTTTAGTGCTGAGGATTTCTGGGGAGATGAAACCCAGCTTGATAATTCAACGAATCCTATTATTGTGGGAACCCATGCTGCTGTCGGCGGTGTAAATGCAAAATTAGATAAAGAGTTTACCCTTCCAGAGACCATTGATGATCTGTATATTATTACTCTTACGGTTGATGTGTAGAATACTATGAACTTTGGTCCTCCTTCAAAACCTGCAGCAGGCTTAGAGATGAAGGATGGCCTGCTGAATTTGGGACTCGGATTCAACAATGAAGATTACGGGAATATTGGCCTTCATCCCATAGTTTCAGGGTTTCTTATCGAAGTTGAGAAGAAATGAAACTTTTTGCCCACAGGGCGGGGCTTTTTTTGAAACACTCCGGAGATTGCTTTTTCTGTGATTAAGCGTTCACAGGATCTTGTATATATTCTATAACAAATTTTGATATAAAATAAAGGAGGAAAGAAATGAGAGAGCTTTCAGAAAGAGAACAGAGTCTGTTTGAAACGCTTCATCTGACACCGAAGAGTGAAGAAGAGGTAAAAAAAATCTGGCTGAAAACAGAGTATAAACAGCAGCGGGAATATGCGAATATACTTTTGTTCATGATCCCGTTTTTTGTGGTTATTTTTATTGCGACGTCCACTTACGAATATTTAAACCCGGTTAAATTTTTTATGGGAGGGATTGCCTGGACCCTCTATTTTGCGGTACCCACCTTTTTTATCTTAAGGATCTGTTATAAGATCCTGGGTTCAGAAGACAGAAAAGTGCTCCTGGGTCATTCTGCCATGTATATGTGGCGGAAACCGAAAAGCATTAAAAGAGCATATAATATAATGGCAACAATTGTTCTTATGGTCATCCTTGCTAAAACCGGTCTGGAAATCACGGCTGTATGTTTGGCCATAACATTTATAGTGGTTCTGGTCTGTACCTTTAAGATAAGAGGTAAGGTGCAGAAGGTGCTTGACGAGATCGAACAGTCCTGACATAAAAATCATTCAGGGTTTTTTTACGAAAAAGAAAGAGCCTGATTCAAAGTTTGAGCTTATAAAAGGAGGTCAGCAGAGAAATCTCGATTTTTCTGGGATTAAAATTATTTTTATTCCGGCTGACGCGGTTTTTTTTGTTCTTCTGCGTTTTTGGCATGTCGTAGGAAATAATGAGGGGACAGAAGATAGTTTGTAGAGATGTAAGAGGAAAACAATATGAAAAATATCAAGTTTATTTTTGTTTTAGCATTATTTTTAATCAGTGCCTGTTCCCTTCTTTTTCCATCAACTCCTGCGTTTCAGGAAGCGCTGGATGTGCTGGATTCAGATTTCGTTACAAAGGTTGAAGTTAAGTCCTGGTTCGGAGATTCCAATTATTATTATAAATTTGAGCCGGACAGTGATAATCTGACAACTGCTTTTATTATCTACCCGGGCGGTCAGGTTGATCCGGAAGCTTATGCGCCGTTAGCCCGTGCGATTGCAGATGAAGGGTATTTGTGTTTTATTATTAAGATGCCTGTTAATCTTGCCATGCTTGGAAAAAACCGGGCAGATGAGATTATTAATGATACGGCTTATTCGGCTGTGAAAAAAAGGGCTATTGGCGGCCATTCTCTTGGCGGTGTGGTTGCAGCAATATATACGGAGGATAATATTGATTTAATCGAAGGTCTTGTGTTCTGGGCTTCATATCCTGCTGGCTCTACGGAGCTGCGAGACGCAGACCTTAATGTGATTTCTATCTACGGATCACTTGATGCACTTAGCACGCCTGATGAAGTGCTGGGAACCGGAGAAGAGGACCCGCACAGCCTTCCGGGCGATACGGCGTGGGTGAAGATCACAGGCGGAAACCATACCCAGTTCGGCTACTACGGTACAACGCCGGATTTCCTGCAGAAGGGTGATAATGCTGCAACCCTTGAAAGAGACAATCAGACGGCTCAGATTGTAAATTATACCGTTGGTTTTCTTAATAAGCTGTAATTATGATTTGTGTTATTATTTTATTCCGATATATTTTATTAAAGGAAAAATATTATTTAATCTGTGAAAAGGAGATATTATGAAAATTTTAAAGTTTGTTTTTGCACTGGCAATATTTTTCGTGTTTGGATGCGCAGGTTCCGGATCAGACAGCTGGCCTGCAATGCAGGAAGCTCTTGATGCTATGGAATCTGATAATGCTGTTATTGTGAAAACAGTCCGGGTAGAAAGCTGGGGTAAGGAGGAAGACTCTAATTACTATTATGTCTTTGAACCGGTAAGTGGCACCCCGACAATAGCTTTTATCTTTTATCCCGGCGGTGCGGTTGACTTAAGAGCCTATGCGCCGCCGCTGCGTGCAATTGCAGAAGCCGGCTATCTTTGCTTTCTGGTGAAGATGCCGATGGACCTTGCGCCTCTGGGCATAACCCGGGCAAGCGACATCATCGATAGTGATGATTATCCTGAAATAGAAAAATGGGCGATCGGCGGTCATTCGGTTGGTGGTACTTTTTCATGTGCTTATGCAAAGGATTATTCTGATAAGCTTGACGGGCTGGCTATCTGGGCATCCTATCCCTCATCAATGTTTGACCTGAGTGAGGCAGATCTGGATGTGCTCCTGATCTATGGAACGAACAATCCGAACACCAATGATCTTGAAGACCCTGTTAATGAAATAGATACTAAAGCTAAACCGTTTTTGCCGCCGGAGCCGGATACGACCTATATCAGAATTGAAGGCGGAAACCATAGTCAGTTCGGTTATTATAATACCTATCCTTATACGGTACAGCCGGAGGATGGTATTGCAGAAATTTCCAGAGAGGAACAGCAGGAGCAGATCATTGATGCTACAGTTGAGTTTTTAGAAGGATTATAGCGAATTATCTAAATTTTATACTTTTTTGCGCAGGGCATTACTTATGCTCTGCGCTTTGTTTTTTTAGATTCTTGACTTTATGACCGGGTATTATTAAACTACTAAATTACAATATGTTTTGATGTTTGCCACCCCATTATGACAGGAGGACATTTATGAGCGGAGAACTAAAGGTCGGAATGACCCGGGAAATTACTGTTAAAACAGAAAAAGAACATACGGCAAAATATTTTTATGAAAATCTGCCGGATGTTTTTGCTACGCCTTTTCTGGGCGGTTTTATGGAAAGGGTGTCTGCAGAGCTGATCAATGAACATATTGAGCCGGATGAACAGTCTGTGGGAACGTCCATGGATCTTAAGCACAGTGCCGCAACGCCTCTGGGGATGGAAGTAAGGATCAAAACAGAGGTGACGGCTGTTGACGGTGCAAAGCTTACCTTTAAGCTTGAGGCCTGGGATGAAGTTGAAAAGATCGGTGAAGCTGTTCACGAACGCTTTATTATAAAGCCTGAAAAATTTAACAGCCGTCTGGCCAAAAAAACAGTTTTATAGCACGGAGTATAGTGCATAGCGCATAGAGTACATCGGTTTTAGTTTTTGGGTTAACGAAGTTAACTCCATGCTCTGCTCTTTGCAAAGGAGTTTGGAACCGTCAAAATAGGATTTCTCAAATTCACATAGCCTCAATTTGGGGATTATATAGAAAAGAATAATTATATGAAACTGGATGTCATCTATATGGATAATCATCTGCTGGTGGTAAACAAGCCCCAGGGGCTTCTTTCTCAGGCGGATGAAACCGGAGATATTGATCTTGTGACGCTGTCAAAGGAGTATCTGAAAAAGAAGTTTAATAAACCCGGGAATGTGTTTGTGGGGCTGGTTCACCGGCTTGACCGGCCGGCTTCAGGGGTGATGGCTCTTGCGAGGACTTCAAAAGCAGCATCAAGGCTTTCTGCCCAGTTTCGGGAAAACCTGCCCCAGAAGCGATATCTGGCGATGGTTGAAGGTGACTGCGAGGGGGAAGGCGTATGCAGCAATTACCTGATTAAAAGGGATAAAAGAGTCTGTATGACCTCAAAAAACACGCCTTCTGCCCAGTATGCTGAGCTATCGTGGAGAGCGGTGGCATGGAAAAGCGGGCTGACCCTGGTTGAAGTTCTTTTAAAGACAGGCCGTCCCCACCAGATAAGGGTACAGCTTTCCCATTTGGGTTTTCCGGTCCTGGGTGATTTTAAGTACGGAGCAAAAAGAGAGCTGGACGGAAAAAATCTGGCCCTGCACTGTTTTTTCCTGTCACTTTCACATCCGGTAAAAGATGAAAAGATGAAATGGGTTGCCAGACCGCCCCGGTCATGGTCCGGAAAGTTTGGTGATGAAATGGAATATATTATTAATGAATCGTAATGACTTCGTAAAAAGCCCACCTTCGGTGTTGCACTGCATCCCCAGTCACTGCAGCGTACAGTTCGTACGCCTCATTCCTTCAGATTTGCGCGTTTTAAATCTGGAACTTTTTACTTTGTCATTCATGTAGCAATATCATGATTTAGCTTAATATGGGGAGTGGGCTTGAGGTAAATATCAATTATGAACAAAGAATTTAGTTTTACAGACAGATTTGAAGATATTGTGATGTTGGGAAACGGTCATGTCCCGGCATTTTTATATTGTGGAGAGAAACCGGTTTTGTTTGATCCGGGGGTGTCTGCTTTCGGGCCGCTTTATCTTGAAAAGATAAAGACGAACCTGGGTCTTCCTGAAACTCTGATCCTTGCGCTGACCCATTCTCATTTTGATCACTGCGGTGCGGTGCCTTATCTGTTAAGAAAGATTCCGGGTATAAAAGTTGCGGCCAGTGAAAAGGCTGCGGATGTGATTCTGCGTCCCAATGCAATTAAGCTTATGCAGAAACTTAACCATGAGTATGAAAAAGAGATGAAAGATGCGCTTTCAGGTGAAGATGTAAGTTTCGAATCCTTTGAGGTTTTTTACCGGCTTAAAGAAGGAGACAGGCTTGATCTCGGCAGGGAGTACTGCCGGGTCATTGAAACTCCCGGCCATACCCGGGACTGTTTAAGCTTTTTCTTTCCTGAAAAAGGAGTCCTTTTATGCGGTGAGGCAGCAGGTGTAGCTGAAGGTGTATTTATTCACACCCCTTTCTTAACCAGCTTTGACGATTATCTGTTATCCCTTGAAAAAATTGCTGACCTTAAGCTTAAGGCCCTCTGTATTGCCCATAACGGTATTTTAATGGGTGACGATATCAGCCTTTTTATTTCAGAAGCAATCGCGGCGGTAAATGAATACAGAGATATGATAGAGAACTATCTGGATGAGTGTAGCGGTGACCAGGAAAAGGTTGTGGCAAGGATCACTACCGAAGAATATGATACTCAGGATGAGCACATGCAGAACCGTGACCCCTTTATCCTTAATCTTAAGGCAAAGATCAGTGCTGTTGCCCGAATGAAAGAGGTTGCCTGATATGGCTGATAAGCGGATTCATCTTATTGTAGAAGGACGGGTTCAGGGCGTTTTCTTTCGCGCGGAAACCCAAAAAACAGCAAACCGGTATAAGGTTAAAGGCTGGGTGAAAAACCTTTATGACGGAAGGGTGGAAGCGGTTTTTGAAGGAAAAGAAGAGGATGTTGACAGGGTGCTGCTCTGGTGTCACGAGGGGCCCTCTTATGCTTCGGTCACAGGGGTTGAGGTGAACAAGGAACCCTTTGCCGGAGAATTTGACTCATTTTCAATAACAGACTGACAAAATGAATATTCTTCTTATCCAGCCGCCTGTGCTGGACTTCTATCAGACCGGTATCCGGACACAGCCTGTGGGGCTTGCCAGTCTCGCAGCGGTGCTTGAAAAAAATAATCACCGGGTTGAGATCCTTGACTGTCAGGTTAAGGGACAAAGAAAAAAGATCCCAATTCCTGAAAAATTTTCATACATAAAAGAATTCTTTCCGGATGGAGATCTGAGTCCTTTCAGGCTCTATTCAAACTTTTATCATTTCGGGCTTTCCTTTGAAGAGGTTTCTTCCCGGGTCAAAAAGATATCCCCTGATCTGGTTGGGATCTCGTGCCAGTTTACGCCATATGTTTCAGAGTCCATTGACACCGCAGCCGCGGTTAAGGCTGCGGGTCCGGATATTCCGGTTGTTTTTGGCGGGGCCCATGCAAGTGTACTGCCTGAAGATGTGCTTAAAAGCGTCTTTGTTGATTATGCGGTCATCGGAGAAGGAGAGGAAACCTTTTTGAATCTTGTTGGGGCTGTTTCCCGGAGGGAAAAGATTTGTGATATGGAGGGTGTCGGATATAAGGATGGTGAGGTGATAAGGGTGAATCCTTTGAAAACATATATCTCTGACATTAACAGCCTTTCATATCCTGCTAGAAACAGGCTTGACCCTGAAAGATATAAAATTAGAGACCGAAAATATACCATGCTCTTAACCAGCCGGGGCTGTCCCCAGGGCTGTTCATACTGTTCGGTGGCAACTACAATGGGAACAGGGTTCAGAGCGCGTTCTCCCCAAAACGTGATAGACGAGATGCGGTCATGTGTTAAGGAGCATAACATAACAGCCTTTGATATAGAGGATGATAATTTTACGCTTGATATTTCCCGTGCGGAGAAAATACTTGATTTGATAATAGAGTCGTTCGGAGAACAGGGCCTTGCGCTTTATGCCATGAACGGTCTGTCGATCTTTTCTCTTACGGAAGATCTTCTTTTGAAAATGAAACGTGCCGGGTTTAAGCATCTTGATCTTGCTCTTGGAAGCAGCTCTAAAGTGATCAACCGGCAGATGAACCGTCCGGTTGATCTTGATCGTGCAGAGGCTGTTTTAAAACAGGCGGCAAAGCTCGGCTTTCCGGTTACTACTTATATTATCCTCGGGATACCGGGGCACAGCCTTGCGGACATGATTTCTTCAATTTTGTATCTGGCAGAAAAAGATACCTTTATCGGCCCGAGTATTTTTTATCCAAGTCCGGGAACAAAAGTTTACCGGGAGATGGAGGAAAGCGGAGATTTTCTGCCCACTGATTTTTCCATGCTTCGTTCAAGCCTTTTTCCGGTTGAGACAGACGGGTTTTCAAGGCTTGATATTGTTACCCTGTTAAGACTTTCAAGGTGGATAAACTTTTTAAAACAGCATTTACTTTCGGATATGAAACTTTCACGGCTTAAAGAAAAGGCTGTTTCCGGCTGGTATCCAAAGGATGTTCCCTTAAGCACTGAAAATGATCAGGCTATGTTTTATCTCTCCGAAAAAAGAGCGCTTAAGATGAAAGAAGCTGGAAAGATCCTTACCTCGTTTTTATTTCAACACCGGAAATTTTTCGGGATAAGGCGAGTAAAAACAGCAAATAAAGACCTTTGCACCTACCAGATATTCCCGTATAAAACTTCAGAACGGGTGATGGATATTTTTTTTAATAGACAAGAGAACGTATTTATTCGGCCTGCTGTTTCAAAAACATAAGGAGTTGTTTCTGCCATGTATATTGTTGAGCCGATACTGAACCGGTTTTATAGAAAAAGAATGCGCGCGGCTATCGCATTTGATCAAACGGGTTCATTTGATGTACCCGTAAGGTCGGAGAAGGACCTTGATGATTATCTGCTTTATGTCCATATTCCCTTTTGTGAAACGCTTTGTCCCTACTGCTCGTTTCACCGATATGTGTATGAAAAAAATATTGCTGACAGATATTTCGATGCCCTTCAAAAAGAGCTGAAGATGTATAAGGCCTTTGGGTATGATTTTAGCGGAATGTATATCGGCGGCGGAACGCCGACCATTGCCATTGACCGTCTGCTTGAGACAATTGGCCTTGCGAAAAACATTTTCAGTATTAAGGAGATATCTGTTGAGACAAATCCGAATCATTTAACAGATGAGAAAATGGATCTTCTTTCCGGGGCCGGTATAAACCGCTTAAGCGTTGGGGTGCAGAGTTTTGATGACAATATCTTAAAACATATCGGAAGATATGAGAAGTACGGCAGCGGTGAGGAAATAAAGGAAAAGGTAAGAAATGCGGTGGGCAGGTTTGACACGCTTAATGTTGATCTGATATTTAATATTCCGCTTCAGACAGAAGCGCTTTTAAGGAAGGACCTTGATATTGTTGAGACGCTTTTACCTGAGCAGGTGACTTTTTATCCCTTAATGGCAGCATCTTCTGTTGAAGTCGCATTGAAAAAAAGTGTGGGTCGGGTCGATTACAAAAAGGAGAAAGCGTTTTATTTTATTATCCTTGACAGGATGAGGGGTGAGTATACCGGTTCTACAGCCTGGTGTTTTTCACGGAAAAAATCCATGATCGATGAATATATTGTTGCCTATGATAAGTATGCGGGTGCGGGAAGCGGGGCATTCGGATATTTTAATGACAGTATCTATTCAAACAGTTTTTCAATTGATGAATATATCGGGAGAATCGGACAGGGTAAATTTCCGGTGGCGGGTATGAAGAAATTTTCAAAAGAAGAAAGCATGCACTATTATTTCCTGATGAAGCTTTTCGGGCTTTCAATGGACAAGAGTGCTTTTGAAAAGAAATTCGGGCTTAGCCTTGAAAAAGCCATGCCCCTTGAGAAAATAATGCTTAAACTTTCATCCTCTGTTAAGGAAACGGAACAGACCATTTCTCTTACGGAAAAGGGGATGTACTATTGGATCATGGCCATGAGAGAGTTTTTTATTGCGACCGATAATTTGAGGGATCACTGCAGGAGCCTTGTTGATGATCCTTCTTAGACGGTTTTAAGTACAACGGTTATTGTGCCGGGTCTGAAGATAAAACACCATTTTTTTTCATACAGTCTGGGGCTTATCATATATATTAGCTTACCGATATTTCCAAGGACGCCTCCAAAGGAAAGCCTTTTTTTTATTACCTCTACTCCGCCCCCGGTATAATGCGCAGCTCCTTTTTTTACAAAGTGGTTCATTGAAAAACAGGATAAATGATGAACATGGGTAGGGTCTATCCAGGATGATGCACTGGCAAAGTGAGGGGGGCGGATTGTAATTATTGAGTTTTTAACGCATATTCTGTAGATTTCTTTCATCAGGGAGGGCATGTCAGGAATATGTTCAATAACATTGTCCATGAAGATTTCATCTACTGAAGCGTCTTTAAAGGGGAGACTGCCAGTTAGGTCAGCAAGTAAGGGCGCGTTCCTTGTCAGCGTTAAAGGTATCCGGCGTGTTGTGGCCCAGGTTCAAAACGCCGATCACTCTTCCGCCGATGGAAAGCGGGATGCACATCAGGGAGCGGATCTCAACGGTTGTGTTCTCTGCTACACAGAAGCGTTCATCCGACTGGACATCCTGTATTCTTATGGAGTTCCCAAAGCGCGCCACATGACCGACAATGGACTCGCCAATATGGAATCGGGTTGAGCTTATATCTTCTTCAATGTATTTTGCTACTTCATCAAAAGGGCCTTTTGATGCCCGGAGGATGATCTCTCCTTTTTCATCATCAACCAGCATTAAAGAACAGTTATCCGGGCCCCGTTCCTGCTGGATCACGGTTACTATGGATTTGCATACGGAAGGAAGGTCTGTGATATCAACCAGAGAATCGCCGATACGTCTTATTAAAGAAAGCTCTTCTATCTTTTCAAGATATTTTGTATTGATATTGAAAAGGATCTTTTTTAAAGATTCTTTCTCCCGGATCAGGGCTTCTGCGTCAAAGGGTTACCATGATCCACCACCATGCTGCATTCTCGCCAAAGTCTCCTGAGGAAAACTTGTCACCAGCTAAATCTGCCTTCATTACCGAATGGGCCTCCTCACTTTTACCACAGCGCTCGTGATGCCAGTGAATCAATCCCTCTCCAGCCCAGTCCATCTTCGTAACAATCCCAAACAGCTTGTACTTCTTCCCCTGCATCGCCATGGTTTGAAACGGAAGCACCGGCTGTGATTCCAGCCCCGGCAGCCCTAACCGTTCTGCCATTGCCTGCCGCTTTGCCAAATACCGATACTCAGGGCCTTTTTTTATGGCGCTGAAGGCTCAGCCTTTTCCCGGGGTACACGACGATTCTTTTAACCTTACAGTCTGTGCTGTCATCAAGAACTTTATAATATCCCCAGGGACGATGATCTTTTTCTCTTTGATCAGACATGTTTCATCTCCCGGATGAATGCATTTTATAAAAAATAGATCATTATTACTTTTAGTGTCAAACAAAGAAAGAACGTAACTACCTATTTAACCAACATTTTTCCAAAAACATCTTCTTTTTCTATATATATTTTTTCAGCCCCCCCTCTTGACAATCCGGCATTAAGCATTAACTTTTACAGATAAATTATAACTGCGCTATTGAAAACAGTAGAATAACGCCTTATCCAACAGGCACAGAAAAATTAAAATCTACAAAAACAAAGCCATAAGGAGGAACAAAGAGATGAAGATAAGACCACTGCAGGACCGGATAATCGTCAAAAGGATGGAAGAAGAAGAGATGACCAAGGGCGGAATCATCATTCCGGATTCAGCAAAAGAAAAACCCATGGAAGGTGAAGTCATCGCAGTTGGAAACGGCAAAGTTCTTGATAACGGCCAGAAATCAGTACCTGATGTAAAAGCCGGAGACAAAGTTCTTTTCAGCAAATATGCCGGAACAGAAGTAAAGATTGACGGCGAAGAGCACCTGATCATGAGAGAAGATGACATATTAGGAATCATTGAATAATAATTTCAACTCATAAAGATCTATAATTTTCATAAATGGAGGATAAAGGAAAATGGCAAAAGAAATACTATTTGGTCAGGACGGACGGACCTTAATGCTTAAGGGTGTTGATACCCTGGCAAATGCAGTTAAGGTCACCCTTGGCCCCAAGGGAAGAAATGTAATCATCGATAAGAGTTTTGGCTCACCCACTGTGACCAAAGACGGTGTCACCGTGGCCAAAGAGATCGATCTGGAAGACAAGTTCGAGAATATGGGCGCACAGATGGTAAAGGAAGTAGCCAGTAAGACTTCAGATATCGCAGGCGACGGAACCACCACCGCAACAGTCCTTGCCCAGGCGATCTATAAAGAAGGCAGTAAACTTGTGGTTGCCGGTCACAATCCCATGGAATTAAAACGCGGGATTGACAAGGCCGTTGAAAAGATTTCCGAACATCTTGAAACCTTAAGCAAACCCATAAAAGATCAGAAAGAAATTGCCCAGGTCGGGACCATCTCTGCAAACAATGACGCGACCATCGGAAACATCATTGCAGATGCAATGGATAAGGTCGGCAAAGAGGGTGTGATCACTGTAGAAGAAGCAAAGACCCTCGAGACCACCCTGGATGTTGTTGAAGGCATGCAGTTTGACAGAGGCTATCTGTCTCCTTACTTTGTAACTGATCCTGAAAGAATGGAAGTAATCATGGAGGACTGCCTGATCCTGATCCATGAGAAAAAGATCAGCAACATGAAGGACTTACTGCCGATTTTAGAACAGGTGGCAAAGACCGGCAAGCATTTCCTGATTTTAGCAGAAGATATTGATGGCGAAGCACTGGCAACACTTGTGGTCAATAAACTGCGCGGCACATTGAAAGTTGCTGCAGTCAAAGCCCCCGGTTTTGGAGACAGAAGAAAAGCCATGCTTGAAGATATCGCTATTTTAACCGGCGGAACCATGATCGCGGAAGATCTCGGGATTAAGCTTGAGACCATCACCATGGATGATCTGGGTAAGGCAAAGAGAATCACCATTGACAAAGACAACACCACCATCGTTGAAGGTGGAGGAACAAAAGACAAGATCGGCGCAAGAGTCAAACAGCTTCGCGCACAGGTCGAAGAGACCACCTCTGACTATGACCGTGAAAAACTCCAGGAGAGACTGGCGAAATTGGTTGGCGGCGTAGCCGTCATCAATGTCGGCGCAGCCACAGAGACAGAGATGAAAGAAAAGAAAGCCAGAGTTGAAGATGCCCTTCACGCAACCAGAGCAGCTGTGGAAGAGGGAATCGTGCCCGGCGGCGGTGTAGCCCTGGTCAGATCACTTAAAGCCCTTGAAAATGTGGAGACCTCAAATGAAGAGCAGAGATTGGGCGTTGAACTAGTGAAAAAGGCCATTGTTGAGCCGCTGCGTTGGATTGCAACCAATGCCGGCCATGACGGTTCTATTGTCATTGAGAGAGTCAAAGAAGCAAAAGCCAACTTTGGATTTAATGCACTTACCGAAGTCTATGAAGACCTGATTAAAGCAGGCGTCATTGATCCGAAGAAGGTTGTGAGATGTGCACTGCAGAACGCAGCCAGTGTATCCTCACTTCTGATCACAACAGAAGCCATGATCGCAGATAAGCCGGAAAAAGGCGGTGACGGCGGCGGCATGGGTATGCCTCCTGGCGGTATGGGCGGAATGGGCGGTATGGGCGGTATGATGTAAGGTCTGTTTCACCCTTAATAAAAGACTAAAAAAGGGCTCTGCCGGCATCGGCAGGGCCCTTTTTGTTTTACAAAACCTTATATGCTGTTGGCCAGGATTTCTGCGGCCCTGCCGATTTTAATACTCACGCGCCTAATCGAAACCCTGAACTTCAACACCTTAATAATCTCAGCCGGATTTTTAATAAAGAACTGTGCTGTTCCATAGACCCCTGCCTCCCTTTTTATTTTATACAGAAGGTTCACATCTGTAATATCACGATCAGCTGTATCTGAAATAATACGAATATCAATAAAAGGTATTTTTTCTTTACAGAACACCTCTGCCAGAGCTGCACTTTCCATATCTATGACCTGAGCATTATAGGCTGTAAAAAGGTCCTCTTTCACTTTTCGAAGATGTATAAAATCACCGGTTGTCAGACAACTTCCTTCTGCTACCTGGTAAAAATCTTTAAGGCAATTATGGGCTTTTTGTGAATAAACCTTATCAGTGCTAAACCTGTTTTCCTCTTTTTTCAAATCCTTCGAAATATGCATCACCTCATTTACGACAACACATTCCCCTGTCTTTAATACCGGATCAATAGCACCCGCAGCACCCATCGAAATAACAACAGCGGGAACACATCTGTTTAGAATCTGCTTTGCTGCAGACCTTGCTTTTTTAGGCCCTATACCGCTTTTAACAACCAGCACTTTTTTTCCGGCGAGAAGCCCTTCAAGAAAAAGCGCGCCTTTATTAAAATTTCTTTTTTCTACAGAAATCCGTTTTTCAAGATATTTTATTTCAGGATCAGACGCTACAAGAACAACAATCAAAAACTTCTCCTGCTAAATTGTTTTTTTTATTAATAGAAATTAATGTTTTAAATATATACTTTTATCAAATTAATATATATAAGTATACCTTCAATCAATTTTTTTCTTTATTTGCATAATAATCTCTGCTATTTATTTAAACATAAACAAAGCGGGAAGACCTGTAAAATATTTTTACGATTAATTAAGAGCTATCTGTTTTAGACCCAATCCATAATCAAAAAGGTGCGTCATGCAAAAGATTCCTCTAGATAAAGCAACCGAAGGGATGGTCCTTGCAAAACCCATAGAACGTGAAAACGGCGTCGTTCTGATGGGCGAAGGAACTGAACTGAATGAACAGCTCATAGAAAGGCTTCAGAACCTTGACATCCAGAAAGTCACTGTTAAGGGAAGACCTTTCGGCGGAGACGACGAGAAACCGGTTGAAACACTTTTTGCCGAACTTGAAGAACGTTTCAGCAACGTCTCTTCAGACAAGCTTTGCACACAGATAAAAAATATTATTAAAAAAGATATTAAACAACGCCGAGAAGAAGCAGGCATCTAAAACCCGTTACGAAAGAACAGTCATGGACCTTGAAAAAGAAAAGATACGGCGGAAAATAAAATCCATAAAAAGCCTGCCCACGCTGCCGGAAGTCGCACAAAAAATCAGCAAGATGGTTGAGGACGACAAAACCTCAGCAACCGAACTGGGAAGGATCATATCAACTGACCCCGCAATTTCCGGAAGAGTCCTTCGCCTGGTAAACTCTTCATTTTATGGTTTTCCGGGCAGAATATCCTCCATATCAAATGCAATCATACTTCTTGGGTTTGATGTGGTAAAAAGTCTTATTATCAGCGTATCCGTATTTGAGATGATGGAAAAAGGGATACTCGGCCTGTGGGAACATTCACTTGGCTGCGCAATTGCAGCAAGATTTATCGCCAAAAAAGTCAAAGGCTGCGATCCAGAAGAAATTTCAGTTGCCGGCCTGCTTCATGACATTGGAAAAGTTGTAGTAAGCATTCAGCTGGCTGAAGATTATCAGGAAATAAAGAAAACAATCGAAGAAAAAAAGATCAGTTTTTCCCTGGCTGAAAAAGAAGTCCTCGATCTGACCCACGAAGATATCGGAGGCTGGCTGGCAGAGTCCTGGAACCTCCCTGTGGGTCTGCGCGAGCCGATCTCGTGTCACCATCATCCGCAACTGGCCCAGCAGGCTAAACTTTCAACAGCAATCGTTCATCTTGCCAACTTCCTTATAAGAGCGATGGGGCATGGTTCTGGAGGCGATCCCTGGGTGCCTGAACTCAACCGTAAAGCATGGGAACGTCTCGGGCTCTCCATGCAGGATCTTGAAGAGATCATCACCGATCTTGGCGATGAACTGGAATCCATGGAAACAGAAGAACTGATTTAGGAGAAAAAATGCCGTCACCCGGAAAAGATCTTTTTCTCATATCAAAAGATGAAAAAATCAATTCCCGGATCACAAAAAAACTGATTGAGAATGATTACACCATAATCACCAGCGGCTCAGTGGAAAAGGGCCTCGGAAAAGTATACGAAACACCTCCCGCCCTGATCCTCCTTCACGAACAGCTTCTCAAAGGTAAAGCCTTAAAGTTTCTTAAAAGCTTCAAACAGGACAACCTCTTTTCACATATCCCGGTTATCCTTATTGTCAATCCCGACTGGGAAAAAAAGAAAATAAACTGGGACAACTATCCGGTGGAAGACTACATAACCGAAACCTTCAGATCCGAGGAGATCCTGAACCGGGTAGCGCTTTGCGTCACCCGGTTTCACCGCGCTCTCGACCCCAACCCCCTGACCCGGCTGCCGGGCAACACCTCCATTTTAAGAGAGATCCAGAGTGCCCTTGACCTTAACCAGAAAACAGCACTATCCTATGTGGATGTAGATAACTTTAAAGCATTTAATGACAGGTACGGTTTTGCCCGCGGAGATGAGGCTTTAAGGATGACCGCACGCATACTGTCCAATGTGATTCACGGACTGCAGGAGGACACTGCTTTTATCGGCCATGTGGGCGGAGATGATTTTGTATTCATTACCCCTTTAGATAAGATGGATGATGCATGCAAAAGAATAATAGCGGGGTTTGACTCAATCGTACCCAGCCTTTATGAGGAAGAAGACAGAAAAAAAGGGACCATATACTCAAAAGACAGAGAGGGAAAGAAAAAATACTTCCCCATCATGAGTATCTCTATAGCCGTGGTGATAAATGAAGACAACAGACTTAAACATTACGGCGAAGTAAGTGAAATTGCTTCACAGCTTAAAAAACAGGTTAAGAAAAAAAACGGCAGCAATTATCTGGTAGACAGAAGAAAAGATAAAAAGAAAAAAAACAGTCCCTAGATCCTGTCCAGTCCGGATCCCGGTCCAGCGCCTAAACCGGAGCCAGGACCATTAAAACCTTTTTTCAGTTTCTTGATCTCGTTTTTAAGTCTGAACCGCTGTATAACATCAAGCAGATTACCGATGACAACACCCATAAAAAATGGGATGATAACGAGTCCCCATGCGGGAAAAGTGTATTTGATACCGGTATAATAAAGCAGGTCTACGGTATGCGTATTCTCCATGGAAAATGTCAGAAGTATTAATATGGTTAAAACAATACCGACTGTATTTATAAAAGTTCTCATATTTCCCCGTTTCTAGTTATAAAACCAGGTTAAACCTTTTGTTTTCGCTGCCTTTGCATGTCCGGCCCTTCAAAAACCAACAACGCTAACTCCGGCAAATATCCTTAAGGTTAAGATTTAAAAACCTAAAAATAAAATTAATTAAATACAAACTATTTAATATAGGCAGGTTTATAAAATAAAATTATAAACTCCTTCCTGTTTCACTTTTTTCAAGCGAGACGAGAAAGAACCTCCACTCTTTTAATAAAAAGCACCCCAAGAAATACTCATCTTATTTTAATAGACAACCTACAAGATATCTGATATTTTTTAAAAAACAACAACTATATAGATATCATACGGAAAAATGTTTGAAATTTCAATACAAAGCTCATTTGCTTCAGCACACAGACTGAGAGATTATAAAGGACAATGCGAGGCTCTCCACGGACACAACTGGAAAGTAGAGGTCTATGTCAAATCACAAAAACTGAATGATCTCGGCCTTGCCATTGATTTTAAGGACTTGAAAGAAATAACAAAAAAGATCCTTTCCGGCCTGGACCACAAATATTTAAACGATATACCGCCCTTTGATGAGATCAACCCTTCTTCAGAGAACATTGCCCGATTCCTGTTTAACCGGATAAAAGAAGAGATCAAAGACCCTTCTGTTTCAGTCTCAAAAATATCTGTATGGGAATCAGACACTTCATTCGCTTCTTATTTTGAAGAATAATTATTTTTTCTCCGGATAAAAAAATCATACAATTTACCCATAAATTTAGAAACTTTTAAAATGGACCTTAAGGACACACAGAGCCAAAAAGATCACCGAAAAATTGATATCAACAAAGTGGGTGTTAAAGGCATACGGTATCCCATCGTTGTTTTAGACAAAAAAAACAAGGTCCAGCAGACCGTGGGAACCATAAATATGTACGTCAGCCTGCCTCACCATTTTAAGGGCACCCACATGAGCAGGTTCATTGAGATCCTGAATAAATACAGACACGGCATCAGCACAAAAAACATCACCGAGATCCTGGTGAAAATGAAGGAAAAACTCAAATCGGAGTCAGCGCATATCGAAATAGAATTTCCATTCTTTATTGAAAAATCAGCACCGGTCACAAAGGCAAAAAGCCTTATGGAATACCGGTGTTATCTCTGCGGTTCACACGATGAAAGATCAGACCTTATCGTGGGCGTTGAAGTTCCGGTAACAACATTATGTCCATGCTCAAGAGAAATAAGCAATTATGGTGCGCACAACCAGAGAACAACCATTATGATAAAGGTGCGTTTTAATAAATTCTTCTGGATGGAAGACCTGATCATGCTGGCGGAAAAAAGCGCTTCAAGTGAAATATACCCTCTTTTAAAACGTCCTGATGAAAAATTTGTTACGGAAACGGCTTATGACAATCCTGTATTTGTGGAAGATGTGGTAAGGAACATGGCTGAACAGCTTGACAAAGACCCCAACATCACCTGGTACACCGTCGAATCAGAAAGCAGGGAAAGCATTCATAACCACAGCGCCTACGCCTTTATTGAAAAAGATGCGGGTTCATAAGGAGATGCCCCGCAGCAAGCTACGGGGTATCTCGGTAATTGATGTTCCCCGCCTACAAGGCGGAGCATCCCGGTATTTAATGTTAATTTCAGGATTGTGCCGATTCATCCCCGCTTAAAAAGCGGGGCTTTCTCAGCACCTTCCGGTAAGCTGGGTTCTTTTATATACATGTCGCTTGACTCCGCGCCAAGGTGCGGTCGGCGCGCCACGCGCCCGATCAATAACACGGGTCTATTTATAAACCTTTTCTATCCCCCTTTTACTAATATAAAAAAACATCGTATCTATTAAGTGTGAAATTGGTCACTTACTTATTCTGTTAAAAATGGCAGCATTAAATTATCAGCTGGTTCTGGATTTTAATAAAAAAATCTTTAAGAAACCTGTTTTTTTCCGATAGGATATATGTTTTAGAGCCGGACAATACATCAAGGATCATATTTTTATCGAGGGAAAAATAATTATCCACGGCTAAAAGCCGTGGTTTAATTTTATAATTATTATCAGAATTTAAAAGACAGTACAATTGTTGCTTTATAAAAGCACAAAACCCTACCTAAAGGAGGATATTATGAAAAGATCGATTAAGTTACTCAGTACAATCTTTGTGTTCACCCTAATCTTAACCTTTTCGACACAGCAAAATGCAGCAGCAGCCCCGATCGCATTTGACTTAAGTGCAGGAAACGAAGGGTTGTGGCTAGTACATAGTATATTTTAAAGTTTCGGATAAAGTCGTTTCAGCTTCGTTCGAGCATTATCTGTTTTAAACTGCCAGTCAACCTTGGTCTGGCAATTGTTTCTGCCAGTATTCCATGCTGCCACTTCAGATCGCATCTTCTCTATACAATCAATTCGACCAGCCAGACATTGACGCTTCAATACACTGATTTCAATCTCAGCTATGTTCAGCCAACCCCCATGTTTAGGAGTGTAATGAATTTCAAGACGTTCCGCCAGCCTTCTGGCTTCCTCCGGTGGAAAAGCCGTGTATAGAGAGGCTATGCTGTGTGTGTTGAGGTTGTCCATAACCAGAATCACCTTTTCAGCATCTGCATAACGATCTTCAAGCATTTCTTTAACAAAACATGCCCAGTCAATTCGTGTTCGCCGTTCAGTAATTTTAACCTTGCGCTTTCCCCCAAGCGGTTCTATCTCAATGAATATGCTTGCGACTCCTTTGCGAACATATTCATCATTCACCAAAACAGGGTGGCCAGGAGATGCAGGAATAACTTCATTCACCTCTCCGAGCAGCTGTACACTTGATTCGTCCATACATACAACCGGAAATTTTCGGTTGTATGGGCGTGCATAAACTTCAAGTATGTCTTCCATCGCCGCAACAAAACTTGCGTTTTGGTCGGGTGGTATTTTCCAGTATTTACTTAGATGAGGCTTAAGCTCATTTTTTTTAAGGTGTTACATACCGTCATCGGTGAAACGCTCGGTGCAATCTTCATTTCGACTATTTTTTCAGCCAATAGCCTTACCGTCCATCTCTTTCTACCTTCTGGGGCCTCTGTGCATGCCAAAGCCAGAAGATGAGCTTCAAATTCTCCTCCAAATTGAATTTCTCGCGGAGGTGTTACACGCTTTTTACGTTCTAAAGCGACAAGTATACCTTCCTCGACAAAACGCTTTTTTAAGTGCTCAAGACTTCTCGATGTTATTCCTAACGCTTCTGCCACTTTTGCAACAATCCAGTTGGGGCCATGTTCTCCGGCATCAAGCAAGAGTAGCGCTCTGGCATATAACACAGTTCGGGCTGCTCTTTTACCCTTAGTAGAAATAGCCTCCAACTCTTTCCGTTCTTCATTTGTTAAAGTTACTCTGTAACGTAGTGCCATGTCGTCCTCCTTTTCTATTTAGAGCCTGTCCAAAAATATAAAGTGCTTAAGTGACAGTGGGGAAAAGATCTTAAGATTAAAATATAAAGGCAGAATTTGAGATAAAAATAAAATAAGGCATGCTATAATATTTTTTTACCACAAAA
>Ga0207996_1000693_pt1 | contig 28159 bp, 25 predicted proteins | sample AntAceMetag02UKG_FD_184773 | JGI IMG/M metagenome (GOLD analysis project Ga0207996, IMG submission 184773) | Saline lake microbial communities from Ace Lake, Antarctica - Antarctic Ace Lake Metagenome 02UKG (SPAdes) (version 2) | ecosystem: Environmental > Aquatic > Non-marine Saline and...
AGCTTGGACACAAGAGGATGTTCAGGCGCAAGGCACATGAAGGTTGCTCCAAAAACAGTATCCTGACGGGTTGTAAATACAGGTATGAATTTATCTGAACTGTCTTTTGGATTTTCAATCGGAAATCTTATTTCAGCGCCTGTACTTCTGCCAATCCAGTTTTTCTGCATGGTAATGACCTTGTCAGGCCAGCCGGGAAGCTTGTCACAGAAAGCCAGTAAGTCTTCGGCATAATCTGTTATACGAAAAAACCACTGCCATAACTCTTTCTGGCAAACCGGCTTACCGCACCTCCAGCACATGCCTGCTTCTACCTGCTCGTTGGCAAGAACAGTCTGGCATGTATTACACCAGTTTACAAAAGACTTCTTTCTATATGCCATACCCTTTTCATACATCTTTAAAAACAGCCACTGTTCCCATCTGTAATATTCAGGCCTGCATGTGGCTATTTCTCTGTCCCAGTCATAACTAAAACCTATACGCTTGAGCTGCAAACGCATGGAGTTAATATTATTGTATGTCCATCTTGCCGGATGAGTATTATTTGCAATAGCTGCGTTTTCCGCAGGCATTCCAAAAGCGTCCCATCCCATTGGATGCAGGACATTAAAGCCCCTCATCCTTTTATATCTGGCTACTACATCTCCTATGGTATAGTTTCTAACATGTCCCATGTGAATATTGCCTGAAGGATATGGGAACATTTCAAGAAGATAATACTTTTCCTTTTCAGGATCTTCTTTGCACTTAAACAATCCTTTTTCATTCCAATAAGACTGCCACTTTGATTCAACAATTTTTGGATTATATTTCTCGTCCATTATCTTATACAACATCTCCTGCAAAAAAGCCGATTTAGAAAAAACCCTGCAAAAATCAAAGATCTCTCAATGAAAGGCATTCTATAACAATATTAAAAACTGAAATATAATGTCATAATTAGCTGTTAATAGCAAGAGTTGAGACAAAGGAAATTCATAGATAAAAGAATGGTCTTTTTGTTTGTTTTTTGCACAGGCCGGCCCTGCTTTCTAAAAGCTGAGATGGTTATCGGGGCAACCATTTTGGTCAGGTCCAGGAAAAAGGAAGATTTCAACCATATGAACATTTTGACAATTTAATCTTGATGGAATCGTAAAAAGCTCCACTATGCCGCTCTGCAGCGCTTGAAATTAGAATAACTTTAAACAATCAGTCTTCAGTTATGATTAAATTAAAATTAGAAAACTGTTTGAATGTATTAAAAATCGTTAGCAAAGAACCTTTTGATATATTGTTATTAATAAAAGATTAAATTATCAGCACAATTGCTGTTTTTATTATGGCCGGTTCTTTGTTTACGATTTGTTATACATGAGTTTTTTCTGATTTTAATTTAATTATAACTGTTGCGATAACCGGCAAAAACTACAGTTGAGTTATTTGCGGGCTATATTGAAAAGTTTTGGGGAAAGAGTCAGCGTGTAAAAGGATTATTCTTTTTTTCATGGCCGATTGTTGTTTCAGGGCCATGTCCGGGAAAAACTATGATATCATCATCTAATCCATACAGTTTGTTTTTAATGCTTGATATAAGGGTATTATAATCTCCCCCAGGCAAATCACTGCGTCCGATTGAACCTGCAAAAAGAGTATCTCCTGCAAAAAGATTACCATCTGCATAAAGAGCAATACCTCCCGGAGAATGCCCTGGAGTGTGAATAACTTCCAAATTAACAGTCCCAAAAGAGATAGTATCGCCATCTTCCAGCATTTGATCTGCTGGCGGTGAGTTCTCAATTGACAGCCCGAATATTGCAGCATCAGATGAAAGTGTGTTTAACATTGGTGCATCAAGGGAATGTATTAAGACAGGCGCTCCAGTTGCTTCTTTTAGTTTTTTATTGCCGCCAACATGATCAAAATGACCGTGGGTATTGATGATAAATTTAACTTTCATATCCTCAAGTGCATCAAGGATTCTATCTTCTTCATCTCCAGGGTCTATAACAACAGCCTCTCTGGTTTTTTCACAACCTATTATAAAACAGTTTGCCATAAGAGGACCAACAGCAAGTTTTTTAATAATCATAAAATGTTAAAATCCTTTTGCGCCTGACATGTTGATAAGAGTTTTGCCCGGAAAGGCCTTTGCACAACCCCTGTTTCTATTCAATTCGGGTTATTACGAAAAGCAAAGCAACATGGTAATCTTGTTGATAAAGGGAGACTTTTGAAAAATGTTCAATTTCGTTCAAGTTCAAGGAAGGCGAAAATTTTAACCACAGGAATATATTGAATATTTCGAGGATTAAAATTTGAGCCTGACGCCAAAATTGGGCGAAAGGGAGCATTTTGCAAAGGTCTCAAAGGGCGAGTGATTGAACAGTTCGCGCTCGACCACCCGCCTTTTAGATGTTTCTTCTTTTAGCCTGCTCAATAAGTTCGATAAGGCTGTTTACCTTGGGTTTTGGCTTAGTATTAACAAGCCGGATAAAATCATCTTCAGGCATATTTTTTTTTAGAAAAGCTGCCACGTCAAAACGTTCCCACCAGCAGTCAAATATTTTCCAGCAGGGTAACATTTCGTCCCCGTTTGTCCTGCAATATTCAAAAGATACAGGGCCTCCCAGCCTGGGACATCTTATTTCAAGATTATCTTTGTTTGTATCCATTCGGCCCTTACTTTATCACGCAAATACAGAATAACGGTTGTTTTTAACGGCTTTTAAGCAAAGCCGGTTTTGGATAATTTTCAAATACTTTTTCAGATTTCATCATTTCTTCTTCTGTCAGGACGTAATCCTGCATTTTTCCACTAAGATAATTTTCATATGCTCCAAGGTCAATCAACCCGTGTCCGCTCCAGTTGAAAAGGATAACCTTTTCTTTTCCTTCTTCTTTTGCTTTTTTTGCTTCTTCAATAACACAGGCAATAGCATGGTTTGTTTCAGGCGCGGGTATAATACCCTCTGTTTTTGCAGCAAGCATACCTGCCTCGTAAGCAGCAAGCTGATTAACGGTTCTCCCTTCAAATATTCCTTCAGAAGCAAGCTGGCTTACTATTGGCGCCATACCATGATATCGAAGTCCACCAGCATGAATCGGGGCAGGTACAAAAGCATGACCAAGACTGTGCATGGGAAGAAGCGGAGTGTATTTTGCCGTATCGCCATGATCATATACAAATGGAGCTCTTGTTATGGTTGGACAGGCCGATGGTTCTACAGGATATATATCTATTTGTTTGCCGTTCATCTTGTCACATACAAAAGGCAGCGCAAGGCCCGCAAAATTGCTTCCTCCTCCTGCGCATCCAATAATAACATCAGGATACTGGTTGATTTTTTCCAGCTGTTTTTTAGCTTCAAGCCCTATAATCGTCTGATGCATCATAACATGGTTAAGAACGCTTCCAAGTGAATAGCGTGTCTGGCCTGTTTTATCGCTGACAGCCTCTTCAATGGCTTCACTTATAGCTATGCCAAGAGCGCCCGGAGTGTTGGGATCCCTTTCAAGTACTGCCCTTCCGGCCTGGGTTTCCATACTTGGACTGGCTACACAATGGCCACCCCAGACTCCCATCATTGATTTTCTGTATGGCTTTTGATCAAAACTTATCCTTACCATAAAAATCTTGCATTCGATTCCAAACTGAGCACAGGCAAAAGCCAGGGCGCTTCCCCACTGGCCTGCTCCGGTTTCCGTGGTTATCTTTTTTATGCCAAAAATCTTATTGTAATATGCCTGAGGCACAGCAGTGTTTGGCTTGTGGCTGCCAGGAGGACTCAAGCTTTCGTTTTTGAAATAAATTTTTGCCGGCGTATCAAGCGCCTTTTCAAGCCCGAACGCCCTTACCAGGGGAGAAGGCCGCCATATACTATAAACCTTAAGCACTTCTTCAGGAATATCGATCCATCTCTCAGTACTTACTTCCTGTTCAATCAGGTTCATTGGGAAAACTGCTGCCAGAGCTTCAGGAGTGACTGGTTTGCCATCTGGCCCAAGAGGTGGATTCATTTTGATGTCTGCGAGAACATTATACCATTGTCGAGGCATCTCATCTTCTGTTAATAGAATTTTTTTGGTTTCCATAAACTACTCCTTTGTTATAAAATAAATCTCTTTTTTATGATTTTTAATTTTTCCATTTTGAAGCGCTATATAAATGCTGTCTAATATTCCATTAATAAATGCTCCAGATTCTCTGGTTCCAAATTTTTTTCCAATATCAACTGCTTCGTTTATTGATACCTTTGATGGAATATCATCACAAAAAATCAGTTCAAATAAAGCAAGTCTTATGATATTTCTGTCAACACATGACATTCGGCTAATCTTCCAGTTACTTGAAAACTTTTCGATTATAGAATCTATTTCCAATCTGGAATCAATTACACCGGTCACCAGTTTGAGAAAAAAAGTAAGATTATTGTTTGAATTTATAAAATTATCACAAAAAAGCTCTACTACTTCCTTTGAGTCGTTTTTGGACATATCAGCATAAAAAAGAGCCTGTAAAGCAATTTCTCGAGACTTGCGACGCATTCCCATGATTATTCCTGATTAACGGCCTCTATTAGGTTTGCCATTTCAACGGCTGCTATTGCGGAATCCCATCCCTTATTACCGGCTTTTGTGCCGGCACGTTCAATAGCCTGTTCAATAGTATCGGTTGTTAAAATACCAAAAATAACCGGTATTCCTGATTCCAGGCTTATCATTGAAATTCCCTTGGTAACTTCAGAGCTTACATAATCAAAATGAGGAGTTGCTCCACGAATCACAGCCCCAAGGCAGATAATAGCATCATAGATACCCTTTGCAGCCATTTTTTTCGCGAGCAGAGGAATTTCGAAAGCACCCGGCACCTTCACTATTTTGATATCTGCATCATTGGCACCGGAACGCGTTAGAGCATCAACAGCTCCTCCTAAAAGTTTGTCAGTAATAAAATCGTTAAAACGGCTTACCACTAATGCAAATTTTTTGTTTTCGGCAAAAAGTTTGCCCTCAATAACTTTTGGCATAATTTTATACCCCCTGGAATAAACCTGACTCATAAATCTTAAAATATCTGCAGTTGAAAACATTTACTGCAGAACACACAGATTAAATTAATTTGTTTTTTATCTTTCTATATTAAAACTTTTGTAACCGTGGGCTGTAAATACTGAACAGTTAACTCTTTATCGGCTATGGAGTTGCATCAATATTTAGGAGATGCCCCATCTTGAGTTTCTTACACTCAAGATATAATCGGTTATGCTCATTAGGAGCTATTTCTATCGGGACCTGCTCAACAAGTTTTAATCCATAACCTTCGAGTCCAACAATTTTCTTGGGATTATTTGTAAGCAACCTCATCTTTTTTACACCTATATTAACAAGAATCTGAGCGCCTATGCCATAATTTCTAAGATCGGCTTTAAATCCGAGTTCTTCGTTTGCTTCAACAGTATCAAAACCATGATCCTGCAACGCATAGGCTTTAATTTTGTTTACAAGCCCGATTCCTCTGCCTTCCTGCCGAATATAAAGGATCACCCCTGATCCTTCCTTGTTTATCACTTCCATTGCTTTGTGAAGCTGTTCTCCGCAATCGCATCTGAGAGAACCAAAAATATCTCCTGTAAGGCATTCTGAATGAACTCGGACAAGTACTGGTTTTTCTGGATCTATATCGCCTTTAACCAGGGCGATATGAAGCAGTTCGTCCACATCGTTTTCATATACAATTACCTTGAATTCACCTGCATATGATGTAGGAATAGTGGTTTCAGCTGCAACCCTTACAAACGATTCATTACTCATGCGATACTCTATCAAATCAGCAATAGTACATATTCCAATTCCATGTTTTTCGCTGAATTTTTCCAAAGATGGCATTCTTGCCATTGTGCCGTCATCATCCATGATTTCGCATATAACGCCAGCTGGTTTTAAACCGGCCAGACGGGCAAGATCTACTGAACCTTCTGTTTGACCGGCTCTGACCATAACTCCTCCAGCCTTTGCCCTTAAGGGAAATATATGACCCGGCCTTACAAGATCACCTGGCGCGGCATTGTCGGCAACAGCAGTAAGAACTGTTTTGGCTCGATCTGCAGCAGAAATGCCGGTTGTCACACCTTTTGACGATTCTATTGATACAGTAAAACCGGTTTTAAACGGCGATGTATTGTTATCAACCATAGGCGGAAGATCAAGAGAATCGGCTTTTTCAGATGTCATGGGAAGACATATAAGCCCCCGTCCATATTTGGCCATAAAATTAATGGTTTCAGGCGTAACTTTTTCAGCGGCTATCATAAGATCTCCCTCGTTTTCACGTTCTTCATCATCAACAAGAATGACCATATGTCCATTTTTTACTTCATTAATAGCTTCTTCAATAGTAATAAGAGGCATGACTTTTAATTATCTCCATATGTTTATAAAAAACCGTTTTCAGCTAAAAGCTGCATATTCACAGATGACTGTTTTTTTTGTTTGTAATCATCTGTATGGTTATTAACAAAACGTTCAATATATTTTCCTATCATGTCTGTCTCAATATTAACATGATCACCTGTTCTTTTTATGCCTATTGTTGTGAGTTTTGCAGTATGGGGAATAATGCTTACATTAAAACCGTCCTTGACGCAGTTGTTTATGGTAAGGCTGACCCCATCAACCGCAACAGATCCTTTTTTTATCATATAACGCAAAAGTAGTGCGGGTACGCTAATATCAACTATAATTGCATTACTGACTGTTTTTCTGTTTTTAATTATGCCCATGCCATCTACATGCCCTGAAACAAGGTGACCGTCTATACGATCAGAAAGACGAAGAGCTCGCTCAAGGTTAACACGCGCTCCTGTTTTTGCTGCGTTAAAGGTCGTTTTCTCAAGGGTCTCTGGAGAAATGTCTATCTCAAAGCGCTTCCCTGTGATAACGGTTACTGTCACACATGCGCCACTTACAGCAATACTATCTCCTGCTTTAGTTTGATCAAGAGGAAAATCAGCATCTATCAAAAAACGTTTTCCCTGGCCTGAACCGGTTATTCCGGCTATTGTTCCAAGACCCTCTATGATACCCGTAAACATATAAATATCCGTTAGTTATCAATCCGTTACAGCCAGGCTATTTAACATATCCTTCAATCATGACATCATTACCAAAACGCTGAACATGAATATCATCTACAGAGATACATTCTTCCATTAAATCCGGCCCAGGCCCCTTGCATACAGGCACACCGTCATCTCCTCCTGAAATCTTGGGGGCGTAAAAAAACATAACCTTGTCAACAATTTTCGCTTTAAACGCAGATGCAATAACACGGCTGCCGCCTTCAATGAGTATGCTTGTTATGCCGAGCCTTCCCAAATATTCCATAAGTTGATTCAGGTCAATCATGTTTTTTCTGGAAGCAATGTGTATAACTTTGGCTCCCAGCGCATTTATTGCAACCTTCTTATCTGCTGAAACAGCATGCCCGGTTATAATAATAGTATCAGAATCGGAATCAAGCCGCAAGACCCTGGCTTTTTCAGAAATTGTCAGGATAGTATCAAGTATTATTCTTACAGGATCCTTTCCATTTATATTATTTAAACGAACTGTCAGAGAAGGATCGTCCTGTTTTATCGTATTAATCCCGACCATGATTGCGTCAACCTTGTGGCGCAGCCTGTGGACATATCTTCTTGATTCATCACACGAAATCCACTTTGAATTACCCGTTCTTGTGGCAATTCGTCCATCCATGGTAGATGCACATTTAACTATGACAAAAGGACGTTTTGTTGTAACATATTTTATATAAGCTTCATTTAATTTTTTTGCTTCTTCTTCACAAACGCCTGATACAACATTTATTCCATGACTTTTTAAATACTCTGCTCCGCCCCCCTTAACATCCGGATTGGGGTCATTCATAGCAATAACTACACGTTTTATCCCTGCTTCAACTATTTTTACAGAACAGGGAGGAGTTCGTCCTGTATGATTGCAGGGTTCAAGAGTAACATAAAGAGTCGCGTCGCCAGCCATTATGCCGGCATCATTGATAGCATTAACCTCGGCATGATCATGTCCAACAGCTTCGTGAAATCCCTTTCCTACAACCCCGCCGTTTTTTACAACAACAGCGCCGACCATGGGGTTTGGTGAAGTAAAACCCTCGCCCTTTACAGCAAGGCCAAGGGCCATTTTCATAAAATATTTATCTTCCATTAACATTTAACTACTTATTGCTCAGCAGGCCTTTTAGTTCAGATACAAAATCATTAACATCCTTAAACTCCCTGTAAACTGATGCAAATCTGACATATGCGATATCGTCTATTTCATGAAGTTTTGCCATGATTTTCTCTCCGAGTATACTGGAATGGATTTCTTTTTCCCCTGTTTCCTTAAGATCCCGTTCCAGATCTTCTATGAATTGATCTATAACATTAATGCTTATATTTCTCTTTTCGCAGGCTTTTTGAATGCCTGAACGCACTTTGTCGCTGTTAAAAACCTCTCTGCGACCATCTTTTTTAATTATCACTACAGGGATTTCTTCTGTATATTCGTAAGTAGTAAAACGCCTGCCGCATACAATGCATTCTCTGCGCCTTCGTATTGCATCTCCATTTTTACCCAGCCTTGAATCAATTACCTTATTGTTAAGTTCTCCACAAAATGGACATTTCATTAAAGACTCCTAATTATCGGCATTAATTTTGACTACTTCAACACCCGCCTCTTTAAACATTTCTATGGCCATAGGGTCTGCATATCCGTCACGGTAGCAGATTTTTTTTATCCCTGCATTAATAATCATCTTAGCGCATATCAGACATGGCTGATTTGTACAGAAAAGCGTTCCTCCTTTTATGGAAATACCATGCAGCGCTGCCTGAATAATAGCATTCTGCTCAGCGTGTATGCCTCTGCACAGTTCATGCCTCTCGCCAGATGGAACATTTAATTTCTCACGCAGGCAACCTGTCTCAATACAATGCTTAATACCTGTCGGAGCGCCATTGTAGCCGGTTGTCAGAATTCTTTTATCCTTTACAATTATGGAACCAACAGCACGTCTCAGGCATGTTGAGCGTTTTGCAACAAGTGCCGCAATATCCATAAAATAAGTTTCCCATGAGGGACGGTTGTCTTTTATCTTCATTATATTAAAGTATTAATAAACATATTTTATTGGAAAAGCCTCGCAAAGCTCGAGCACCTTTTTCCTTGAATTTGTAATAAAATTATTATCCCTGGGGTTTTTCAAAACATTGACAATCAGCTTTGCTATCACTTCCATTTCAGGCATCTGCATGCCTCTTGATGTTAAGGTTGGTGTGCCAATACGTATACCGCTTGTGACAAATGGGCTCAAAGTTTCAAATGGAATGGAATTCTTGTTTACTGTAATTCCCGCCCTGCCTAAAACCTCTTCAGCATCCTTTCCGGTAATATTAAGGTTTTGCAGATCCGCTAACATCATGTGATTGTCCGTTCCGTCTGAAATAAGCTTGATACCGTCTTTCATCAAATTCTGCGCAAGAGTCTCTGCGTTTTTAACAACATTCCTTTGATAAACTTTAAACGACTCTGTAAGCGCCTCTTTAAAGGCAACTGCTTTTGCCGCGATTATATGCATGAGAGGACCGCCCTGAATACCGGGGAATATTTCTCTGTTTAATTTTACGCCGTGATCCTCTTTTGCGAGGATTAACCCGCCGCGAGGCCCGCGCAGGGTCTTGTGTGTAGTAGAAGTTACAACATCAGAAAAAGGTATGGGAGATGGATGAACACCTGCTGCGACCAGACCCGCTATGTGCGCCATGTCCACCATTAAATAAGCACCTACTGATTTGGCAATTCGTGCAAATTCTTCAAAATCTATTATTCTCGGATAGGCGCTTGCGCCTGCGACAATCATTTTTGGTCTGTGTTTGGAAGCCAGAGCAGCTAATTCTTCATAGTCAATAGTGCCTGTTTCTTTTTTTACACCATAGTGGATAAAATTATAAAATTTTCCTGAAAAACTGACTTTACTTCCATGGGTAAGGTGCCCACCATGGGACAGATTCATACCAAGGACAGTATCGCCCATGTTTAAAAAAGCAAAATACACGGCCATATTGGCCTGAGATCCGGAATGGGGTTGAACGTTTGCATAAGACGCGTTAAAAAGTTGTTTTGCCCTGTCTATGGCCAGTTTTTCGGCAATATCAACATATTCGCAGCCTCCATAATAACGCTTTCCAGGATATCCTTCAGCATATTTGTTCGTAAGAACACTTCCCTGGGTAGCCATTACAGCACGGCTGGCTATATTCTCCGAGGCTATAAGTTCCAGCGTATTGTTTTGCCGGTCGATTTCTCGGGTAATGGCATCTGCAATTTCTGTATCAACATTTTCAATAAATTCTGTGTCCAAAACCAGTCCCTCAGTAAACAGTTAACATGTTTATAAAAAAATCCAAAACTGCTCAATATCGCTTACAAATGACTTTTTACGAAACCATCAATAATACATAAACAACAATTTTTAGCAATATCTTCGTTTATATCTTTTTTGATGGTGGCGTAAACTTTTTACGAATGCATCATTTTCTGTATTGTATCAAATTTTTCTATTCGTAATTGATGCCGCCCACCGTCAAACGGTGTTCCAAGCCAGGCCTTTACTATTTCCCGCGCCAGGCCTTCTCCGATTACTCTGCCTCCCATAACGAGAATATTAGAATCATTGTGACGCCTGCTCATTATTGCGGAAAAAAGATCATTGCACAACGCTGCCCTGACATGTGGAAATTTATTGGCGACCATGGACATTCCCAATCCAGTGCCGCACATGAGTATGCCTCTGTCAAATGTTTGATTCGAAACCATCGATGCCACCCTAATCCCAAAATCTGGATAATCCACCGAAGCTTCACTGTTTGTTCCGACATCCTCTACATTAATACCTCTTTCAACAAGATATATTTTTATTTTTTTCTTTAATAAATAAGCGCCATGATCACATCCTATGATAACGGGCCTGTTGTCATTGTCCATAATTTTATTCCTGTGTTTAACGGGTTGTCGTTTATTTTTCTGTATTAACAAATGAGGAAAGAAATATCAGCACAATGATCTTAAAGATCATTATTTGTATTTTTTAAGAATCAGCGAAGCATTTGTCCCGCCAAAACCAAAAGAATTGGTCATGGCAATTTCCACATTGCTCTCCCGCGCAATCTTAGGAACATAATCAAGATCGCATTCTTCAGAGGGATTATCAAGATTAATGGTCGGAGGAATAATGCTTTCATAAATTGTAAGTGCAGTAAAAACCGTTTCAACTCCACCGGAACCGCCTAACAGATGACCGGTCATTGATTTGGTCGAACTTATCGGCATCTTATGAGCTCTGTCCTTGAATACAGACTTAATTGCCCGTGTTTCACAAACATCGTTAAGCTGCGTTGATGTGCCATGAGCATTTATGTAATCAACCATATCATATGATATCCCGGCATCCTTTATAGCGGCTGCCATGCATCTTGCCGCTCCTTCTCCATCGGGTGGAGGCGAGGTCATATGATAACCGTCTCCACTCATTCCATATCCACATATTTCAGCATAAATATGGGCGTCTCTTTTGATCGCCCCTTCAAGACTTTCAAGTATAAGGATCCCGCTTCCTTCACCCACTATAAATCCGTCGCGATCCTTGTCAAAGGGACGAGATGCTTTTTCAGGATCATCATTGCGGGTAGATAAAGCTTTCATGGCATTAAAGCCGGCAATACAGGTTGGAGTTATAACCGATTCAACACCGCCTGTAATCATGGCATCTGCCCGACCTGTTCTGATTATCTGGAATGCATCTCCGATTGCATGCGAACCAGCAGCACATGCGGTTGCGATTGAAGCATTAGGCCCTTTGGCTCCTAAATATATAGAAATCATCCCGGGAGCCATATTGCCTATAATCATTGGGATAAAAAAAGGGCTTACTCTTTTGGGGCCTCTATTATCTATAATCCTGCTGGTTTCCTCCAGCACACCAAGGCCTCCAAGACCGCAACCAGTCAGAACACCAACTCTGCCGGAATTTGAGCTGTCTATTATAAGTCCTGAATCTTCAACAGCCATTCGAGCCGCTGCAACAGCAAAAGCTATAAAAGACTGCATTCTTTTTGCATCTTTTTTAAGAAGCCAGTCCTCGGGATGAAAATCCTTTACTTCTCCGGCAATCTTTGTGTCAAAAGCAGAAGAATCAAACTTAGTTATTGGGCCTATCCCTGATTTTCCGGCGCACAGCGCTGACCAGGTTTCTTTTACACCTATAGCTAAGGGCGTTATAAGCCCCAGTCCAGTAATGACTACTCTTCTGTCCAAAAGATTCTCCTTGATAAATAAATCAATACAAACAACAAATTGTTTTAAAAACTAATTTTTTATAGATATTTTTTTGATATGATTCGATAATTGATGGCGTCGCAAAAAGTCAAAAAAAAACTAATTTCCGTCATTACGGCAAAAGCCTGAATCCATTATTTTTAAACAGTTACGGCCAATCTGGACTCAGGTTTTCACCGGAGTGACAACTTTTTACGACGCCATCATAATTACTTCGCGTTTATATAATTAATAGCGTCTTTGACAGACATCATTTTCTCTGCGTCTTCGTCAGAAATTTCTATATCAAATTCCTCTTCCATGGACATTATAAGTTCAACAAGATCAAGAGAATCTGCGCCAAGGTCATTTACAAATGAAGCCTCTGGAACCACATCCGCCATATCAACACTTAACTTTTCAGCTATTATCTTTTTTACCTTATCTTCAGTAGACATAAATCATTTCTCCTTTTAAATATACATGCCTCCACTGACATGAATTACCTGTCCTGTAATATATGACGCACTTTCAGAGGCCAGAAAAGCCACAACAGCCGCCACATCCTCAGGCTTACCGGTTCGTCCAAGCGGAATCTGGCTTATCATTGCATTCTTTGCTTTTTCCGGCATTAATGCAGTCATATCGGTTTCGATAAAACCCGGAGCAATAGCATTAACAGTAATTCCCCGTGGAGCTAATTCTTTTGCTGCAGTCTTTGTAAGGCCTATGAGACCTGCCTTTGAAGCTACATAATTTGCCTGCCCTGCATTTCCTGTAACACCAACGATTGATGCCATATTGATAATACAACCTGAACGCTGTTTCATCATGGTTTTAGCAGCCATTTTCATGCAGGTGAAAGCACCCTTTAAGTTAACATTTAAAACACTGTCCCAATCCTTTTCCTTCATGCGGACCAGAAGTCCATCCTTTGTTATTCCTGCATTGTTTACAAAAACATCTATCCTCCCGGTTTCATCAAGCACTTTTTCAAAAAAACCCGCCACATCTTTTTCTACCGCGATATCAACACTCATACTTGTTGCCGTACCTCCTGCATCAGATACAAGTTTTTCAGTTTCAGCGGCAGCAGCAATTTCAGCATCAGGATCACCCGGAGAAAAATAATTAAAATAAATATGAGTCCCCGGACCCGCGAGACAACGGCAAATTGACCGTCCAATACCTCTTGATCCTCCTGTAACCACAACTGTTTTATCAGGCATAATTTACCTCTCAAATAATGTATTAGCGACCATATCCATGTCTTTTATGACATTATCAAAACTATCTGCCAGCTTGCCATATGAAACCATTTCTAAAAATTCTGAAACAGCCTTTTTATCAAAAAGGTTCTGGCCCCTTAGAATTGTAAGGATATTGCAACCTGTCAGCTGAGCTGTCTTATTTGCAAAAATTCTGGTCATTGCCTTAAAATACTCGGCTTTAGGATCTCCGATATCAGAGAGTCTTGCCGCCTTACGTGCCATGCTTGCGCCAACCTCTACATGTGTTATCATATCTGCCAGTGCAAACATTATATACTGCTGCCTCGTCAGCCTGTTGTCATTTGCAAGAAATATGGTGTGATTAAGAGCCTGCGCGGCAAGGCTGTAATATCGGCACCCGCAATCTTTTAACGATTTTTCCATATCCTGCATTTCAGAACTGATTGACGTGTAATAACCGCCTTTGGTTTTACGCGTTTTTTTCCAGCGAAACGTACTTATGATACTTTGCAGTATTTCGCTGGTTCCTTCATAAATACAGGTAATTTTTACATCTCTTTTTATTTTTTCTATTTCAAACTCACGTATATATCCATATCCACCAAGAGCCTGCATACCGTCATCCGCGGCTTTATTGGATGACTCTGATGCAAAAAGTTTTGCAATGGCTCCTTCAACCTGAAGATCTTCTTCGCCGGAATCGAGTCTAATTGCAACTTCCTCAGTATATGCCAGGGCTGCCTCAAAATTTACAACATGCGGCACAATCAGCTTATGAGTGTATCCCTGTTTTTCCGAAAGAGTAGATCCAAACTGAATCCTTTCCTTAGCATATGGAATAACAATATCCATTACAGCTTTGTTAGCACCAAGACTCATTGCGGCTACCATCAGTCTGGTATATCCAAACACCATGTTAGCCTGCTTCATGCCGTTTCCGGGCACACCTCCAATGAGATTTTCAACAGGCACAAACACATCGGTAAATGAAAGTGGAGAAGTATTTGAAGAACGAATACCGTGTTTTTCTTCACCTTTTCCCTGCACAAAGCCTTCAGTGCCTTTTTCAACAACAAAAATTGAAGGTCCTTCAGGTGTATTTGCAAGAAGGGTGATAAAATCAGCATATCCACCGGTTGAAATAAACTGCTTATTACCGTTTATTTTATAACCAGTAATTTTCCCTGTATCATCTGTTACAGGATCAGCCTTTGTTTTTAATGCAGCAAGATTGCTCCCCGCGCCGGGCTCAGTTACAGCATAAGCAACAAGATTTTCTCCATTTGCTATTGCTCCCAACCACTTTTGTTTTTGTTCTTCCGTTCCTCCTACAATCAGAGGGTCAGCACCAAGCTGGATAGCAAAAAAACCGGTTGCAATGCCCAGACATATCCTTGAAATTTCGCAAATAACCTCAAAGCAATCTCTGGCACCTCCGCCTAAACCACCATAAGCCTCGGGTATGAATAAAAGCTGCAATCCTATTTCCGGACCAAGCATTGAACGGATAATTTCTTCAGGAAAAATCTCCTCTTTATCAAACTTAAGGATATTTTCTTTTGTAAGAATCCTGTTTTTAAGCTGTTTGACGGTGTCAATAACCATCTGTCTTGATTCTGAGTCCAGGCCTTGAACAACATTTCCTGTTTCGAGGTCGGATATAGCCATATTTATTATAATCCTTCTCTTTCTCTATTCTTCGGTTTCAATTACAGTGCGCCCGTTATAAGATCCGCAACTTGTGCATATATGATGCGGAAGTTTGGCCTCTCCGCACTCCGGACAAACTGAAAGATTTGGAGCAGACGTCTTTTGGTGAGCACGCCGCATGTCACGCTTTGATTTTGATGTCTTACGTTTTGGTACTGCCATAAGTAATCTCCTATGCAACTCATTAAATTCATTATAAATTAGTTATAAATTACTACTTTACTTACCAAGCTTAATTGTAGTAATTAAAATGCAAATAATTGTCAAGGGTTTTTATTCGTATTTTTATTTTGTTTTTCTTGTCTGCATTAATTTAATGTGATATTTTTTATGTTTATTTTAAAAAATCGTAACTAAAATATTACAAATAACAATTACATGACCTGAGACCCTTGAAAAATGCTCAGTTTTGTTCAAGTTCAAGAAAGATGACCAAATTTTAGATAAGGTTTAACCATAGGAATACATTGAGTATTTCGAGGCTTAAACTTTGAGACTGACGCCGACACGTTAGTAAAGCATCAGCGCTCAATTGGGCAAAAGGGGATTTTTGCAAAGGTCTCAATCTGGAGGATACAGCAATGATTGTAACTCGTTTTCCACCAAGTCCTACAGGCTATCTGCATGTTGGAGGTGCAAGAACCGCTATTTTTAACTGGCTTTACGCACGCCACATGAATGGGAAGTTTGTTCTCAGAATTGAAGATACAGATCTGAAACGCTCTACAAAGTCTTCGGTAGATGCAATATTTGAAGCCCTTGAATGGCTTGGCATTGACTGGGATGAAGGCCCTTTTTTTCAATCCAAAAGATTTGACATTTACCAGCAGTATGTACAAAAACTTCTGGATTCAGGCAATGCCTATTACTGTACCTGTTCGCAGGAAAAAATTGACGCTATGCGCAAAAAGGCTCTTGAAACAGGCGGCAAGCCTAAATATGATGGCACATGCCGCAACAAAGGGCTTTCAAAAACTGACAATGCTGTAATCAGATTCAAGGCACCCGCTATAGGAACAACCATTGTCAAAGATATCATAAAGGGCAATATTGTTTTCCAGAATTCAGAACAGGACGATTTTATCATTTGCCGCAGTGATGGAACTCCGACATATAATTTTGTTGTGGTTGTTGATGATATTACCATGGGCATAAATACTATTATAAGAGGCGATGATCATCTAAACAATACTCCCAGGCAGATAATGCTTTACAATGCCCTTGAAAGCCAGCTGCCCGAATTCGGTCATGTGCCAATGGTGCTTGGCAAAGACAAGGCGCGATTGAGCAAGAGGCATGGAGCAACTTCTGTTACAGCATACAGAGACCTTGGCTTTCTTCCTGATGCTTTTCTGAATTATATTGTAAGGCTTGGATGGTCATACGGAGATCAGGAATTTTTTACAAGAAAAGAGCTTATCGAAAAGTTCACACTTAAAAATATAGGGAAATCCCCCGGCATATTTGATCAGGAAAAATTGCTGGCATTAAATGCCGATCATATTAAGGCTGATTCCTGTAGAAATCTTTCAAAGCATCTTCTGCCCTTTCTTAAGGAACGGGGCTGCAATGCTGAACAGGGGGAGTACCTTGATAAGGTTATTGATACCCTTAAAACAAGAAGCAAAACTCTTGTTGAAATGGCTGATGCAGCTGTTTTTTATTTTCAGGACGATGTTTTGTATGAAGAAAAAGCAGCAAAAAAATTTCTTATACCCGATCTGATTGAACCGCTTAAACAGTTAATCAATGAGCTTGAGCCGCTTGAATCGTTTACTGAAGCCAGCCTTGAAAATGCCTTTAAACAGGTTATGGAAAATACAGGGCTTAAGCTGGGAAAAATTGCCCAGCCTGTTCGTGTAGCGCTTACAGGCAAAACAGTCAGCCCGGGTATTTTTGAAATCATCGAAGTGCTTGAAAAAAAACAGGTACTATCAAGATTGCAAAAAGCCATGCAGTTTATCAAGGGGATAAACTGAGTTTAAGATTTGTCTTGACTCATTTCCTGCTTTTGTGTATCGAAAAAACAAAAAATTTTGAGAAAAAGGTCTCAATGGAAGGCCTTTGAAAAATCTTCAATTTTGCTCAAGTTCAAGGAAGACGACCAAATTTTAAACGTAAGAATACATAAAAAATTATGAATTTTAAATGTTGAATTTTAAATTAATAATGGTTTTTTCATCATTCAAAATTAAAAATTAAAAATTATTCTTAAGCCTGACACCGCATCACGGAAATAATGGCAGTTATGCAAAGGTCTCTAAATGGGAGATCGTCCAGCGGCAGGACTGCGGACTCTGACTCCGCCAACCCAGGTTCGAATCCTGGTCTCCCAGCCATTAAAATAAAGGGTTTACAAGCTGAAATGCTGTAAGCCCTTTTCTTTTTTCCCGCTCCTGTTCCGCTTTTTTAGTTCTGGTTTTTGAACCTCAAACACAAGGACCGGCTGCAAGCAAACTGTCCGGCGACCCGTCTTTGAATTGTTCAAAGTTTTTATGGAACAGCACCGCCAGCTTTTTTGCCTGTCCATCATAATCAGATGGATTTGACCAGGTGTTGCGGGGATTCAATATTTCTGATGGAACACCAGGCAATTCAGACGGTACCTGAAAACCAAATATCGGATCAATCCGCATATCGATTTTCCCAAGCGAACCTGCAAGAGCTGCATTCAGAAGTGCCCGGGTATATTTGATTTTCATGCGAGACCCGACCCCGAATGGACCGCCGGTCCAGCCGGTATTAACCAGCCAGCATTCAGAGCGATGTTCTTCAATTTTGTCTGCAAGCAGCCGGGCATATACAAAAGGATGACGCATCATAAAAGGAGCGCCAAAGCATGCACTGAATGTGGCGGTAGGTTCGGTTATACCTTTTTCCGTACCAGCAACTTTTGCAGTATAGCCGCTGATAAAGTGATACATTGCCTGATCCGGCGTAAGCCTGGCAATAGGAGGCAGAACGCCAAAAGCATCTGCCGTAAGCATGATAATACTGCGTGGATGCCCGGCCATTCCTGAGCTGACAATGTTTGGGATATGCTTAAGAGGATACGAAGCACGGGTATTTTCTGTTAAACTTTCGTCATCCAGATCAATACGGTGTGTTGCCGGGTTTATTGAAACGTTCTCAAGGATAGTACCGAAGCGGCGGGTACATTCATATATGTCAGGTTCTGCTTGTTTGGAAAGCCTGATTACCTTTGCATAGCATCCACCTTCAAAATTGAATACCCCGTTGTCAGACCAGCCGTGTTCGTCATCGCCGACAAGCAATCTGTTTGGATCTGCTGAAAGTGTGGTTTTCCCGGTACCAGACAGACCAAAAAAGATAGCAACATCATCCGGGTCGGTCTTGCTTACATTGGCTGAACAGTGCATTGAAAGAACCTGCTGGCCGGGCAGAAGAAAGTTGAGTGCAGAAAAAATTGATTTTTTTATTTCACCGGCATATGAAGTGCCGCCGATTAACACAAGTTTTCGCCCGATGTTAATTGCTACAAAAGTCCCACTGCGTGTTCCGTCTTCGTCCGGGTCTGAGTGAAAATTCGGGCAGTGAAGTATAGTAAAGTCAGGCTTGAATTTTCTAATAACTTCTGGGTCTAATGGCTGCTGAATAAACATGTTACGAGCAAAGAGGTTATGCCAGGCATATTCATTAACGATTCGAACCGATTGACGGAACTGTTTGTCCGTACCGGCAAAACTGTCCTGCACAAAAACTGATTTACCCCGCAGATATGCTGCCATGCGTTTGAGTATGGCATTGAACTTTTCCTCAGGCCATTTCACATTGACATTGTTCCACCATATGTCATTGGAAGTTTCTGGTTCATCCACAACATACTTGTCCTTTGCAGCTCGACCTGTATGCTGCCCCATGCTGACCACCAATGGCCCAAGATGTGCTATCAGGCCTTCAAAACGACGGACAGCATGTTCATACAAGGCAGGCGTTGAAAGGTTCCAGTAAACCTCGCCAAGCTCTTGTAACCCCAGACAATCTAACCCATGTTCCGGTATTAGCTCATTGATTTCCATTATACCCCTCCGAATGTTTTAGGGAAAGGAACTTTATTTAACCCTTTATGGTTGATGAATTCGTAAAAAGTAAGATTTGTTCGCTCTATGAGCATTTTTGGGATTCAAATTAATCCCGGCTAAATTGCAAGAACTCGGGCTAACGCCCTCAAACAGCTTGCAATTTTTAACGCCAGGCTCAATCCGAATCTTTTTCCAAAATTGCTCAATGTCGCTTACAAATGACTTTTTACGAATTCATCATGGTTAACGCTTCTGTTTTTTATGAATTTATCAACTTTTGCTTTTTTAGGCAAATTATTATAAAAAATTATGGGAAAAGAGAGAATTGGCAGAATATAAGGATCTATTATGTCTGATATTGTGTCTGTCGAAACAATTGCCGGTAAAATACATCTGATCCGTGGAACAAAGGTAATGCTGGATAGAAATCTTGCGACTCTTTACGGTGTTGAAACAAGAGTACTAAATCAAGCTTTCAGGAGAAATATCAAGCGTTTCCCAGAAGATTTTATGTTTGCTTTGACTCGAGATGAGATTATGAGGATATCACAAATTGTGACATCCTCTGATATTAAGTACGCAAAACAGGTTCACGCATTCACTTAACAGGGAGTTGCCATGCTGTCCGGAATTTTAAATAGCGATAGAGCAATCGATGTTAATATTCAAATCATGAGAACCTTTACAAAGCTTCGTCACATAATTTTTGATAATGAAGACATCAGGAAAGAACTTGAAGATTTAAAGCAAATTTCAGAAGAACGGTTTCAGATTGTTTTTGAAACGTTGGATCAATTAATAAATATTGAAAATAAGCCAAAGAAAATTTACCCCGTTCAATTCGCTACAGCGACCATTTAACCGGGGAGATCGGCTTTACAGTAAAAGAAAAGCTCAATTCATATGGCAATCGAAAAAGAAAATAGTTTGGTCAGTATAAAAAAGGTGACAAGGTATTCTGTTTTTGACGATACAAACTTAAAACCTGAGGAATGTTATAATCAGCAAAAGCAACACTTCTATGTAAACAGTTGTCAATTAATGTGTTAATCAAGATCTGACACCAAAGCTTCAGAAATGGCGCGGAAACGGCTGGAGGCAAAACCTGCGTAGTGCAACACAGAATACAAATGATGTCAGTGTAAGTAGGGTAAAATTATGAGGATATCACAAATTGTGACATCCTCTGATTTTCATGGCGCATGCCTCAAACCGGATTATGGTAACGATGCCGTCCATCAAAGTATTTGCTTTTAAAGCTAATAACTGACATAATTGCTTTAAAAAAAGAGTGAAAAGATGCTTTATTCAATGTTCGAGATTTAACACCGATTTTCCCCCAATGAAATAAAAAAGTAATTTTTAAGATTTAATCCTGACACTGATATTCTTATTAAATCAAAAAAATAAAGATACAATTGTGACCAAAACAGAATCTCAAACCCGAAAAAAAATTATCGATAAAAAACTCCTACAGGCCGGATGGAAGGTTGATGATCGTACCCAGGTTATTGAAGAGTTTGATATTGAGGTCGCTCAGACCAATGAAGTCAGAGAATCTGTATCACCTTATGGCGGTCATCAGTTCAGTGATTATGTGCTTCTTGGTAAAGACGGAAAACCACTTGCCGTAGTTGAAGCTAAGAAAACATCAAAAGATGCCGAAATTGGCCGGGAACAGGCCAAACAATATTGCACTAATATTCAAAATCAATATGGTGGTGAACTGCCGTTTTGTTTTTATACCAATGGTCATGAAATTTATTACTGGGATTTGGATAATTACCCACCGAAAAAAGTATTCGGTTTCCCGTCACGAGATGATTTAGAACGTTTTCAATACATTCGAAACAGCAGAAAGCCCCTTGCCAGCGAACTGATTAATACCAATATTGCTGGCTGGGATTTCCAAATCCGGGCTATACGCTCTGTCATGGAAGCTATTGAACAGAGGAAAAGAAAATTTTTACTGGTCATGGCCACAGGAGCAGGAAAAACCAGAACAAGCATTGCTCTGATTGACGCTTTAATGCGTGCCAGTTGGGCAGAGCGCGTTTTGTTTTTAGTAGACCGAATTGCCCTTCGTGAGCAAGCGCTGGATGCTTTCAAAGAACATCTGCCAAATGAACCCAGATGGCCGAAGCTTGGAGAAAAATCCATCACTGCTGATCGAAGGATTTATGTATCTACCTATCCAACCATGCTTAATATTGTCAGGGATGAAGAAGCCCGACTTTCTCCACACTTTTTTGATTTGATCGTTATCGATGAAAGCCATCGTTCCATATACAATGTTTATCAGGAAATATTAGATTATTTTAATGCAATCAGCATTGGATTAACTGCTACCCCAACAGATGTAATTGATCATAACACCTTCGTACTCTTTGACTGTGAAGAAGGCGTGCCAACATTTGCTTTTTCGTATGAGGAAGCTGTTAATCATGTTCCGCCCTATCTCTGTAATTTTCAGGTAATGAAAATCCAGACAAAATTTCAGGATGAAGGTATCAACAAACGCACCATCAGTCTGGAAGACCAGAAGAAATTAATACTTGAAGGAAAAGATGTAGAAGAAATTAACTTTGAAGGCACTGATCTTGAAAAAAGCGTGATTAATAAGGGAACCAATGCTCTTATTGTAAAAGAATTCATGGAGGAATGCATTAAAGATCCCAATGGCGTTTTGCCTGGGAAAACCATGTTTTTTTGCATTTCCATAGCACATGCCCGAAGAATTGAGAAAATCTTTGATGTGTTGTATCCCCAGTATCGCGGTGAATTGGCAAAAGTGATCGTATCGGATGACCCACGTGTCTACGGCAAGGGAGGTTTGTTGCATCAGTTTATCCATAATGACATGCCGCGTATTGCCATCAGTGTGGGTATGTTGGATACTGGTATTGATGTACGTGAGGCGGTCAATCTGGTATTCTCCAAACCCGTGTACTCTTACACCAAGTTCTGGCAGATGATCGGACGCGGCACCCGCCTTTTGGATGAAACCAAAATAAAACCTTGGTGCCCGGAAAAAGATGTGTTTCTTATCATGGACTGCTGGGACAACTTTGAATATTTTAAACTCAATCCCAAAGGCAAAGAACTAAAACCGCAAATTCCGCTGCCGGTCCGGTTTGTAGGTATTCGGCTGGATAAGATTGAAAAAGCCATTGACCTTGGCAGTGATGACATTGCTTTAAAGGAAATTGAAAAATTAAAGGTTCAGATACATGAACTCCCCAAAAATTCAGTTGTAATCATGGACGCACAGGCAATTTTGGAAACACTTGAAGATGATAATTTCTGGAACCGGCTCACCCATGATAAAATTGAATTTTTACGCACAACGATCAAACCATTATTTCGCACTATATCGTTGGTTGATTTTAAGGCCATGCGGTTTGAAAAAGATGTACTGGAAACATCTCTTGCTCATCTATCTGAAGAAAAAGAAAGATTTTCTGTGCTGAAAGATGCCCTCATCGAACAACTCAGCGAGCTTCCCCTTTCAGTCAATATTGTGGCCAGGGAAGAAGCACTTATAAAAGAAGCCCAGACCAATCATTTTTGGGCCACAATTTCTGAAGATCGTTTTAACGAACTTGCTGAAAAGCTGGCGTCTCTAATGAAATTTCGTGATTCAAATACTACTGAACCCGGCCAGGTTAAATTAAATCTTCAGGATGTACTTAAAACAAAAGAAATGGTTGAGTTCGGGCCGGATCATGAAGCTATCAGCATTGCCAAATACAAAGAGATGGTAGAGGAAAAGATTCGGGAGCTTACTTCAAACAATCCTATTTTGCAAAAACTGAAAGACGGTATTGAAATCAGCGAGAGTGAGTCCGAACTTTTAGCAGAAGATCTTCACAATGAGCATCCGCATATTACCGTGGAATTATTGCGGCGTATTTATCAGAATCAGAAAGCGCATTTTATTCAGTTGATAAAGCATATCCTGGGCATTGAAATACTGGAAAGTTTCCCGGAGACGGTTTCAAAAAGCATTGATCAGTTTATTCAACAACATTCAACTCTCAGCACCCGGCAGCTTGATTTTCTAAATCTGCTCAGGGAATATATTATCGATCGCGGTGATATTCAGAAACGGGACCTGATTCAGGCCCCGTTTACATTGATTCATCCAAACGGCATCCGTGGGGTATTTTCTCCCCGTGAAATTGAAGAAATCGTATCATTAACCGAACAACTGGTGGCATAACATGTTACTCAACAATCCTGAAATCAACAGTCAAATAAACAAACTCTGGGACACCTTCTGGAGCGGCGGCATTGCCAATCCTCTCACAGCCATAGAACAGATCACCTATCTTCTTTTTATGAAAAAGCTGGATGAGCTGGATCTGAAACGGCAGCAGGACGCGGAATTTACCGGCGAGCCCCATACCCCCATATTTAAAGGCGAATATGAAATTCCTGGTACGGAAGACAAAGATGGTAAAAGAAAAACGATAGACAAACAGAATCTGCGCTGGAGTTTTTTTAAACACATTGCGCCGGCGGAAAAAATGCTTGAGCATGTGCAGACTCTTGTCTTTCCGTTTATCAAAACCCTGAACGGTGAAACAGCACCCTTTACCCGGCATATGGCCAATGCCGTATTTATCATTCCAAAACCCTCTCTTTTGGTTGAAGCAACTAAAATTATCGATAAGATATTTGAAGAAATTGAAAAAGATGCTGAAACCGGCGGTCAGGCGTTTCAGGATATTCAGGGCGATGTGTATGAAATGCTTCTCAATGAAATTGCGCAGGCTGGTAAAAACGGACAGTTTAGAACGCCTCGTCATATCATCAAGCTGATCTGCGAACTGGTAGACCCGCAGCTTGGCCAGCGAATCGCCGATCCTGCCTCCGGCACCGGCGGCTTTTTACTGGGCGCATATCAGTATATGATCACCCATCTTGACAAAAAAAAGGATAAAAAACAGCCTGATGAAGACGGCTTTATTCGCAGTAGCGTAAGCGGTTTGCTCACGGAAAAAGTAAAGGAAACCCTGGATAACAGTCTGTATGGTTTTGATTTTGATCTTACCATGGTGCGACTAGGCCTGATGAACCTCATGATGCACGGCATAGACAATCCGCAGATCGACTACAAAGATACGCTCAGTAAAGGATATGCGGAAGAAAGCATGTATGATATTGTCATGGCCAACCCGCCCTTTACCGGCAGCATTGATAAAGGCGACATCAATGAAAGTCTTAAGCTGCCCACCACCAAGACGGAACTCCTTTTTACCGAGCGCATGTTCAATATGCTGAGAACCGGCGGCACCGCCGGATTTATTGTGCCTCAGGGGGTACTCTTCGGCTCCGGCAAAGCCTTTGTGCAGGCCAGAAAAAAAATTATTGAAGAAGCAGAACTCAAAGCCGTCATCACCATGCCCAGCGGTGTTTTTAAACCCTATGCCGGGGTAAGCACGGCCATTCTTATTTTTACCAGGGGTGGAGACACTGAGCATGTCTGGTTTTACGATATGCAGAGCGACGGCTACAGTCTGGATGACAAACGCAAAAAACAGGAAGGACACGGCGACCTTCAGGATATTGTGACCCGTTACCAAAAACGGAATCCAAAAAAAGACACGGACAGGAAAGAAAAAGCCTTCTTTGTACCCAAAGCGGAAATTCTGGAAAATGATTATGATCTCAGTATAAACCGTTATAAGGAAGATGTTTATGAAGAGATTGCTTATGATCCGCCCGGAGAAATTCTGAAAAGGCTCACACAACTGGAAGATGAAATATCCGGCGGGCTTATGGAGTTGAAGCAGATGGGGATAAAGTAATGAACGTTAAAGAACTGGACTATATCCTTCAGGAGGGTGAAAGCTATTTTGTTGAGTTTAAAGAACGGGTAAACAAATCCCTGGCCCGTGAATTAACGGCATTTGCCAATGCGTCCGGCGGCAGAATATTTCTCGGCATTGATGATAAGGGAATTGTCATAGGGATTAAAAATACTAATAAGCTTAGCTCCCAGATTCAGGATATTGCCTATAATTGTCAACCGGGTATTACCGTTCACATCACTTCATCTCAAAACGTTGTAATTGTTTCTGTGCCAGAAGGGAAAGACAAACCCTACCAGTGCAGTGACGGATTTTTTATCCGCATGGGCGCAAATTCACAGAAAATGGGTCGGGATCAGTTGGTCGATTTTTTACAGGCAGAGGGAAAGCTGCGTTTTGGGGAACAGTATCATCCCCGCTTTAATTTTGAAAAACATTACAATCCGGAACGATTGAATGCCTTTTTAAGACTCGCAAACATCAGCAAAGAGCTGGATGATGAATCCATTCTTGAAAACCTGGGCGTAGCGGATCGTCTCAACAACAAGTTAACAATGAAAAATGCAGGCGTTCTGTTTTTTTCCAAAACCATCGAACTGCTTTGTGAACATGCCACTATTACCTGCGGCACCTTTGAAGGAACGGAACGGTTTCAGATTGTTAACCGTAAAGACTACCAGGAAGATCTTATCACCAATATCAATCTGGCCATGAATTTTATCCGGCAGGAATTGCGGGTCCGATATGAAATGACCGGCAAACTTCAAAGGAAAGAAGTTTATGAAATCCCCCTTGATGCCGTCCGGGAAGCCCTGGTCAATGCCGTTTCTCACCGGGATTACCTGCAAACCGGCTCTCATACCACTGTGGAAATCTTTGATGACCGAATGGAAATTTCAAGCCCCGGAGGATTACCAAAAGGATTGACTGAAAAAGAGTTCGGTAAAAAGGCAGTGCGGAGAAACCAGATTATCGCATCTATTCTCCAAAGAGCAAACCTCGTTGAAAATATGGGCACCGGCATCAATAAAATCAGGCGGTTACTAAAGGAGTCGGGCTGCTCGGAGCCGGAATTTGAGTTCGGCAGCTTTTTTACCATTATATTTAAACGGGACATCAGCGGAAAGTTTGTCGCATCCGGAGAAGAAAGTTCGGAAGAAAGTTCGGAAGAAAGTTCGGAAGAAACAGCAGATAAGATAATGGGACTAATGAGTGAGAACTCTCATATAACTATATCTGAACTGGCAAAGAGACTTGAAATAACCACACGCGCTATTGAGAAACAGATCGCCGGATTAAAGAAGAAGGGTCAATTAAAACGCATCGGCCCCACAAAGGGCGGGTATTGGGAAGTTGTAGATGAATAAATTAAAGATTAAAGATATAGCTAAAGTAGGCTCAGGACAAAGTGCGCCTAAGAAGTCGTCTGATTTTTCCTCTGAAGGTACTCCATTTATTAGGGCAGGAAGCCTTGAAAAACTATTATCAGGCGCTGATGAGTGTTCATTAGAAAAAATAAAAGAGGATGTGGCAAAGCGATATAGATTAAAGATTTACTCTCCTGGCACTGTAGTATTTGCAAAAAGTGGAATGTCCGCCACTAAAAATCGTATATATAAATTAAAAAATAAATCTTATGTTGTGAGTCATCTTGCAACGCTACTTCCGAAAGATAATATCAATTCCGATTTCCTCGTTTTATCTCTTAGAAGAAATCCTCCTTCATGTTTAATCAAAGATCCTGCATATCCCTCTATTAACCGGCAATCAATTGAAAACTTTAAGCTTTTAGTGGCCGAAAAATACGAAGACCAAATCCGCATTGCCACCCTTCTATCCCATGTGGAGGCGTTGATCGCCAAACGCAAAGAAAGCATCCGCTTGCTGGATGACCTGCTGAAAAGTACTTTTTTAAAGATGTTTGGTAACCCTGTGATGAATGAGAAGGAGTGGGATAAAGCACCATTGAGTGAACTTGGAACGCTTGATAGAGGTGTCTCTAAACATAGGCCACGCAATGCGTCAAATCTTCTTGGTGGGTCGCATCCATTAATACAAACCGGTGATGTTGCTAATGCCGGACTTTATATAAAGTCTTACAATCAAACGTACTCTGATATTGGCTTGAAACAAAGTAAGATGTGGCCAAAAGGTACTCTTTGTATAACTATTGCCGCTAATATCGCTAAAACAGCAATTTTAGATTTTGATGCTTGTTTCCCTGATAGTGTGGTTGGTTTTACATCCTTTTCAAAAAAGTCTCATCCAATATATGTACATTTTTTGTTTAAATTTTTTCAGAAAATTTTAGAAAAAAATGCACCACAAGCAGCACAAAAAAATATTAATCTGGGTATACTCAGAAAATTGTCTGTACCCAAGCCCAACATTAAAGAACAAAACAAGTTCGTAGAAAAAGTTAAAAAGGTTGAATCCCTAAAGTCCAAATATCAATCCAGCCTCCATGAAATCGAAAACCTCTACGGCTCCCTTTCCCAACGGGCCTTTCGCGGAGATCTTGATTTACGCAAAATACCGATCCTGCATGAAGCCCGCAGCCATGACTCTTTAATAATAAAAACTGACTCCACCTCCACCGTTCTTTCAACACATACTGAAGAGTATGAGCTGACCATAGTCGGCTTGAAATCGTTAATAAAAGATAAGCTTCCCCAAAAATTTACATTTAAAATGCTTAATGCTGCAATAAAAGAGTACGGTGCAGAAGAAAACCGTGAGTTTGAAACTATTAAGGATTTAATGACCAATTTGTTGCAAGGGGATAAACATTTTTTAAAACAAGAGTTTGGTGAAATTGAAAAAAATGAAGATCAAAAACAAATATATTTTTGTGTGAACAAATGAAGTTACACAGTTTAAAATTATTATCCGACTTTAGCCCCCTGTGTCAGGGTAGTTGTCGCATGGTTTGAAAAATAAAAAAACAAAATTTGAGCAGGTGGCGCACGGTGAGAATTAATGGCAAACTATTCGACAT
>Ga0207996_1000694_pt1 | contig 28153 bp, 33 predicted proteins | sample AntAceMetag02UKG_FD_184773 | JGI IMG/M metagenome (GOLD analysis project Ga0207996, IMG submission 184773) | Saline lake microbial communities from Ace Lake, Antarctica - Antarctic Ace Lake Metagenome 02UKG (SPAdes) (version 2) | ecosystem: Environmental > Aquatic > Non-marine Saline and...
GCACTTACCACAGGCGCGCTTACTACAACATTTACAGCATCCCAGGGCCTGCTTCTTATGATCCCGAATATGTATAAGATTGCAGGGGAGTTATGTTCAACAGTATTTCACATAGCTGCCCGAGCTGTCGCATGTCAGGCACTGTCTATATTTGGGGACCATACAGATGTTATGGCAACCAAAGCTACAGGCTGGGGAATGCTTGCTTCCGGGAGCGTGCAGGAAGCAATGGATTTTGCCTTGATATCCCAAGCAGCAACTCTAGAAGCCAGGGTTCCTTTTCTGCATTTTTTTGAAGGATTTCGAGTTTCACATGAAATACAAAAAATAGAAGAACTTACGTATGAAGACATGCGAAACATGATTGATATTAAATTGGTTAGAGAACATAGATTAAGAGGTCTTTCTCCTGACCGTCCCAAACTTCGAGGGACTTCTCAGAATCCTGACGTTTTTTTCCAGGGACGTGAAAGTGTTAACAAGTATTACAAAGAATGTCCCGGGATTGTCCAAAAGGCAATGGATAAGTTCGCTAAGATAGTAGGACGGCAGTACAATCTGTTTAATTATATTGGAGATCCCAATGCGGAAAACGTGATTATAATAATGGGTTCAGGAGGAGAAACAGTTCATGAAACTGTTGAATACTTAAATGCAAAAGGGGCAAAAATCGGGGTTATAAAGGTTCGACTTTATAGACCGTTTGATGTACAGGCATTTGCATCTGCTCTGCCAAACACTGTAAAAAGAATAGCTGTTCTGGATAGGACAAAAGAACCGGGAAGCCTTGGAGAGCCGTTATATGAGGATACCCGCACAGCAGTTGGCGAGGCAATGGAGCAAAGGCTGATTAAATTGGATAGATATCCATTGATAATTGGTGGACGCTATGGACTTGGTTCTTGTGAGTTTACTCCTGCGATGACCAAGGGAGTTTTTGATAATCTGGCCAATGATAATCCGAAAAATCATTTTACTATTGGAATTGAAGACGATATTACAAATACAAGTCTGGAATACGATCCTTCATTTAGTTCTGAGAAAGAGGTATATAGAGCCATGTTTTACGGACTCGGTTCTGACGGAACGGTTGGAGCTAATAAGAATTCCATTAAGATCATAGCGGAAGAAACAGACAATTACGCTCAGGGATACTTTGTATATGATTCTAAAAAGGCAGGCGCTGTTACGGTTTCGCATCTTAGATTCGGCAAAAAAGCTATAAGAAGCCCTTATCTGATCTCAAAAGCAAATTTTCTTGCATGTCATAAATTCTCATTTCTGGAAAAATACGATATGCTTAAGCACATAATTGATAAAGGAACATTTCTTCTAACATCAGAGTATGATAAAAATACCGTGTGGGAAAAATTGCCTGCAAAAGTGCAAAAACAAATTATAGATAAAAATCTTAAATTCTATGTTATAGACGCAGTTAAAATTGCGTCAGAACTTGGGCTAAACGCGCGTATTAATACAATAATGCAAACCGCCTTCTTCCTAATCTCAGATATACTTCCTAAAGAAACTGCTATTTCTGCGATCAAGGAATCAATAAGAAAGACATACGGTAAAAAGGGAGAGAAAGTTGTTAATATGAACATTCAGGCTGTAGATGCAACTGCTGACAATATTCAGAAAATAGAAGTTCCCGAGTCTTTCATGGGACAGGTAGTTGAAAAGCCTGTTGTGGCTGATAATGCGCCTAATTTTGTTAAAGAGGTTACGGCAAAAATGATAAAGCAGGAGGGGGAAAGCATAAAAGTTTCTCAAATGCCTTCAGATGGAACATGGCCCACAGGAACGAGCCAGTATATAAAAAATAATATTGCAATCAATATCCCTGTATGGAATCCGGACACATGTATTCAATGCGGAAAATGTTCATTGGTATGTCCGCATGCTGCGATTCGACCAAAGATATATAAAAAAGAAATTCTTAAAGATGCCCCGAAAACATTTAAGCATACCAATCCCAAACCTTCAAAAAATATGGAAGATTATCAATATACACTTCAGGTTGCTCCCGAGGATTGCACTGGCTGTGGGGTTTGTGTTGAGAACTGTCCGATGAATAGTAAAGAGGCGATTAAAATGATGCCTCAATCTCCTATAAGAGAAGAAGAAGCTAAAAATTACGACTTTTTTCTCAATTTACAGGACACAGACCCTGATCTTTATAATAGAAACACTGTTAAAGGAAGTCAATTTATAAAACCTATGTTTGAATATTCAGGAGCGTGTGCAGGATGCGGAGAGACAGCTTACGTAAAGCTACTTACTCAGCTTTTTGGTGATCGCGCAATTATAGCAAATGCAACAGGATGCTCTTCAATCTACGGAGGAAATCTTCCTACAACGCCATATTGTAAACGTGCAGATGGACGCGGTCCGGCATGGAATAACTCGCTCTTTGAGGATAACGCTGAGCTTGCCTTTGGTATGAGACTGACTGTTGATAAATTCACGCAATACGCATATGAACTTGCAGATAAAATTATGGAAGATGGTTCCGCATCAAATGAATTAAGGAATATTATCTCGAAAATAAAGGATGCCGACCAATCAACACAGGCAAATATAGAAAAACAACGAGAACGAGTTGAAAAGTTAAATAACTTATTAAAACCCTGCGCCTTGTCTGATTGCAAGGAACTTCTTACGGTTTCGGATTATATGGTCAAAAAATCCGTATGGGGAGTGGGAGGAGACGGCTGGGCATACGATATAGGATACGGCGGGCTTGATCATATTCTGGCTTCAGGGAAAAATGTCAATATACTTGTACTGGATACTGAGGTTTATTCAAATACAGGAGGGCAGTCTTCAAAAGCTACTCCTCTCGGCGCTGTTGCTAAGTTTGCTGCTGCGGGAAAACCTGTTCCCAAAAAAGACCTTGGACTTATGTTTATGAGCTATGGATATATCTATGTTGCCAAGGTTGCAATAGGAGCTGATTCAAACCAGTTGGTTAAAGCGTTTGTAGAAGCGGAAGCATATAATGGTCCTTCAATAATTATTGCGTACTCTCACTGTATAGCTCATGGCATAAATATGACACGCGGACTTAAAGAACAGAAGAATGCAGTAGCGAGCGGATACTGGCCTCTTTACAGATACAATCCGCAGCTCACTGACCAAGAAAAAAATCCACTTATACTTGACAGTAAAGAGCCGAAGATCCCGTTCTCCGATTATGCATATAATGAGAATAGGTACAGAGTTCTGAAGAAGATAGATCCGAAACGAGCAGATAAACTGATGAAATTTGCCCAACAAAACGTTACGCAAAGATTCAAGCTCTACAAACAGCTTGCAGAATTGGATTACACTAAATAATTCTTAATTAACAAAGGATTAAAATGATATTAACAAATGTAATAAAAGCAAAAATCCATAAAGCGACAATTACAAGAAAAGAGCTTGCTTATAATGGCAGCATTGGCATAGACAAAGCGCTTCTTACGGCAAGCGGAATGATACCCGGTGAAAAGGTGCAGGTTCTGAATTTTCAAAACGGAGCCAGACTTGAGACATATATCATAGAAGAAAAAGAAAATTCAGGTATAATTGCGCTTTACGGTCCTGCGGCAAGACGCGGAGAAATCGAAGATGAGTTATGTATTATTTCATACGCCCTAATCACCAGTGACGAAATCCCGAATTTCAAAAGCAAGGTTGTATTTGTAGATAAGAACAATAAGATTGTTACAAATTAGTTATTTTGCTCGCTTTTTTCCATATTCGTGTCTTGGATAACTCTATTCGCATATTCAGTAATATATTTCTCTTCTTCACTGGAAATATTGGTAAAGCAAATTCCTGTGTCAAAACCATTATCCATTCTTCTTTCTCTTGAGTATACGACACACGCAAGAGCATTGATTATAGAACTATAACCGGGCATTTTTACTCCCAGTTCAATGATTGTATTTCTTGTTATGCAGTTAACTGTACTTATACAAACTCCGCCGCCGCTTATGTTTTTTGTACGAGCTTGATATTCCTGCATACTGTCTATTGAAGAATATGCAAGATAATTAACAGCTATTTTCATATCCAGACGAGGATACCTTCTGCGTTCAATACCAGCTTTTTCTTCATTTGAGATTCCATGTCTTTTCGTTTTTTTTGTTTTCTTCTTTCGCGTCGCAAGGAATCTAATTGCCTTAAAAATCATTTTTAAATTTCCTTTCACATTTATAAGACTACCTTCTTGAGCATTAAAACAGATTATAGCTATATTTGTCAAGAGGAATAAACAGTTTTTAATCTGTTCAAATAATGCAAGTTGCAATTATAATGGTAAAGATATGGGGAAATCAAGAAGTACAAGACTAGCTAAAGAGTTGACGCGGGAAGAACTGGCAGAAAAAGCAGGATTGCATGCTGCTGCTCAAGTCCATTTAACGGGTATTTTACATACTCATTATCTATCCATACAATTCCCGTTGTTGATGTCCCCTTATAAAATAATAATGAATACATGATTCCATGTGAGAAGAGTTGATTCTTCTTGATCTTTTATCTGAAAAAAAGAAGGAGATATGGAAAATTTAAGAAAACTATTTGGCCAAAGATTAAGAAGTATAAGATTAGCTGGAAAGCTGACACAGGAAGAACTGGCAGAGAAAGCAGGACTGCATGCTACTTATATTGGGATAATTGAAAGAGGTAAACAGAGCGCTTCTCTGGATACTATAGAGAAGCTTGCGACTGCTCTTGGTGTTAAGGAAGATATATTGTTCTCTTTTTCTTCACGAAAACACCCAATTGGCGAAAAAGAAGGACTAATTGTTGGTCTTGGGAACACCTTGCGAAAACAAAAAACCGAGAATATCAAGAAAATATCACAGATCTGCGATATTTTCCTTTCGGAAAAAGAGTTGAATCCAATTCCCATGGTCGCCGACAAAAAAGCTAAATATGGGAAGAGGTAAGTGTTTTTATTCTTGCTAAAGAGATTCTGATTTACTATAAAGTTCTTTGTGAAAGGTCAACCTAGTCCTCTTATATACATCGCCCCTCTATTTATAGCAGGCATATTGCTCGAGGCGTATCTACATATTCCTCTATTCTATAAAACAATATGCATCCTTGTTCTTCTTTCGGGAGGAATAATCTGTCTTAGAAAGAAAAGAACTTCCAACGTCATGGGAATAATCCTTCTTTATTGCTTAATGATCCCAATAAGTATGACGCATACTGAAATCTACTCATCTTTTCATCAACCAAACCTTCATGATAGAGACGTTGCAATGCAATGTCTCTATCCTACTGACATTCAAATTAAAGGCGTAATAATAAAAGATCCTGTAAGCCGAAGATTCTATACAAATATTGTTATATCTCCTGAACAAAGTAAGGACTTGCAAACCTCTAAGGGATTGATTCTTGTCAGAGTAAGCTCCTGCAATCTTAAGTTTAAATATGGTGATAAAGTTCAGGTATTTGGAAAACTTTCTCAACCATATTGGTCAGGGAACATAGGAACATTTAATTATAAAAAATACCTGAAACGGCATCATATATACGGAGTAATGAAGATAAAAGATGCAGATAATATAAAAATCGTCGCAAGGGATGATGGGAATTTCGTTATTGGCAAAGCGCTTACTTTAAAGAACGCGATAGAGACGATTAATAACCGAAGTCTACCGGATCCTCAGGCTGCGATGCTTAATGGAATTCTTCTGGGTATGCGGGAGAATATACCACAACAAATTTTTGATATGTTCAAAAAAAGCGGATTAGCACATATTCTTGCAGTATCAGGGCTTCATGTCGGGCTGATTCTTCTTGTGTTCTGGGGGTTTCTAAAGTTATGCAGAATTCCAAAAAAAATCGCCGCATTTATATTAATATTATTAATTACGTTGTATTGTGTAATTACAGGTATGCGGGATCCGATATTTCGCACAACTATAATGGCTTTAGCAATATTGGCGGCTATTATAATTGACAGAGAACCTAATCTTTACATTAGCATATCATTGGCATGCCTTGTGCTTTTAATTATTAATCCACATAGTTTGTTTGATGCTGGTTTTCAACTTTCTTTTATAGCTACATTAGGAATTATTTGCCTTGCTCCCATATTGATTGAAAGAATTAAATTAAAACCTCGTTTTTTGTCCATTGCCATTTCAGTATCCCTATCAGCCCAGATAAGCGTTATGCCAATAGTTGCATACCATTTTAACTACCTATCCTTGTGGAGTGTTTTTACTAATATCGTAGTGCTTCCAATTGTTGCCTGTATATTGGCGCTTGGACTGCTCGCATCAATATTTGGAATATTGTGGATTAAGCTCGCCTATATCTTCAGTATGCCAAATTGGATTCTGCTGACAATACTATTAAGATTAATAGAATTTTTTTCGTCGATAGACTTCATGTATATAGAGGTGCCAAAGCCATACATTGCGGATATTATTGGATATTACACATTAATCGCATTTGCCTTATATGCCATTTATAACGGCATGAAAAACAAAAAGATGCTATATGTTCTAACGCTTGTTTTATTAATTTTATTTTTATCTCCAAGGCTAAATGACCGTTCTATTGAAATTGTTTTTCCGCATTCTCCGGACGGAGATATAGTGCTTATAAAATTCCCCTGCATGGGAACCGGAGACAAAATCATGCTCGTAACCAGTGACAGCAATAAATTTAATAACGTTGAAAAAGTAATTCAGCCCCTTCTATGGGCAAAACATGTCGCAAAAATCGATTACCTGTTCTTGAATAGAGTAAGCGATGATCATCTGGGCACAGTTGTTGATCTATCAAAGAACTTTGCCATTAAACAAGTTCTGGATATTGCGCAGGCCAAAAACTCGTTTACATATAAGAACTTCCTCAACTTTATTGAACATGCCGGACTTACATACAGAAACATCAAACACGAAGAACCTGTTTTCGAATCTTCGGGAATTAGTTTTAAGATATGCAATAGCAATCTTAATCTTCACATTGCGCCAAGCAATGTAGAGCTCTTAATCACACCTGATTGCGCACACATAATCAATATTAACGATAGAAAAATCCTGATTTATCAACACAAACCTTCTACCATAAAACATATTCAGGATAAAGATATCTATTACACAGACACAGATGGAACAATTTCAATAAAAATAAAAAATAATAGAGTCAATATACTATGTTCAAAAAAATCCGGATAATAATCTTAACGTGTCTCCTTTTAAGCTTTATACCCTGTCATAAACATATTGAGGCTAATAGGGCTGAAAGCCCTTCACTCAAAAACTATGATTCTATTTCCACATATTTTGGGCCAAAGGATAATCTGGATGAACAATTAATAAAATTGATAAATCTATCCAAAAAAAACATCTATGGCGCATTCTACAGCCTAAGACTACCTAAAGTTGCCTCTGCCTTGATAGATGCGAAAAATAGAGGAGTAAAGGTGCATTTGGTAATGGATAAAGGAAGAATAAAGAGCCCCGGATCTCAATATGCGCTTTTGGAAAAATATATCAGCATAAAAACTACAAGCCAGCCGAGAGGCCTTATGCATAATAAATTTTGTGTATTTGACGATAAAGTTATATGGACAGGATCATACAATCCCACTTATAATGGAACATATTACAATAACAATAATGCAGTCGTTATAAATTCGGAAATACTGGCAAAAGATTTCATAAATGAATTCTACAGGATTTCCGATTCCGAAGATTGTTATAATAGCAGCGACAAATACAACCCTGTGCCTACCAAGAAAATAGACGCCTTTTTCTCAAAAAAGGATAATTGCAAAGAAAAGATAATTCAGATACTAAACAACGCTGAGGAAAGCATTTGTTTTGCGAGTTTTATTTTCACGGATAAAGATATAGCCAAAGTTATTATATCCAAACATAACAAAGGCATAAAAATAACGGGTGTAATGGAAAAAAGCATGAATAGTTCCTGGAATATGTTCAGTTTTTTCCGTCACGTAGGTATTAATGTAAAATGGGACAAGAATTATTCCCATCAGATGCACCATAAAGTTTTCATAATAGATGAAAAAATAATAATTACTGGTTCCTTTAATCCAACATTCAGTGCCCATAAACTAAATTGGGAGAATATAATTGTTATACAAGATGGAGAATTAGCCAGACAGTTTATGGATGAGATACAAAACCTTTGACATAACTGGTCTTGTGACGTAAAATGGATATCAGAATTTAGTAGGGAGTCAATGTGAAAAGATATGTAGTTTTTTCCGTAATGTCGATAATCTGTTTGTCCATGCTTGGATGTCAAAAAAATGACGCAATAATTATGGACACAAGCAGGAAAATATCAGAATCGAGAATAGTCACAAGAAAAAGATCTGAAGACAAAAGAGAAAAATCAAAATCTGAGATAAGATTTACACAAATTACAAAAGCTTATGAATATGATTCTGCTCCTGCTTTTTCACCGGATGGAACCAAAATAGCTTATGTGTCCTATCAGGATGATGCGCAAAATATATGGATTATAGATTCTGAAGGAAAAGAAGAACCAAAACGTATCACTCACACAGCAACACTGGATAATCGACCGACATGGAGCGCTGATGGCAAATCGATAATTTTTAGTTCAGAAAAATTGAACGATAATGCAGAGCCCAGACTGTATATAGTTAATAACGACGGAACTAATCTTGGACAACTAAATAAAGAAGCATATGGATATAGCCCTTCATGTTTGCCGCTTGATGAACAAATTGTGTTTGTTTCTAAGAATAATCTACGAATAATGAAGGGGGTAGATGATAAGAAACCTAATTATATTACGACAAAAGGTTATCATGACTATCCGTGCTGGATTGATAATGGTAAAAATGTGCTCTTTTTCAGCGATAATGATTTGCACTTAATAAACATTAATGAAAAAAGCACTATGCGTTTAACAAACACTGCATGGAATAGCTTCCCGAGTGTTTCATTAAAAACAAACAAGATAGCTTTTATATCTAATAGAAGCGGTAATTATAATCTTTGGATCATGAATAGTGATGGTACTAACCCAGTTCAGATTACGGACGACAAATATAATGAATTATATCCATGCTTTTCTTCTGACGGAAGCAAAATTGCCTTTCAGTCAGATAGAAACGGGAACTTTGATATATGGGTAGCTAAGCTACCCGAAAATATGTAAAATAGGAGGTGATAATAATATGGCTGAACAAAAAAGTCAGCTGGTAGCTATAGTGCTTGTCCTGGTTATTGTAGCTTGTGTGGCATTTATGGTAAAAAATTTAATGCCAAAGAGGTATCCTCGACCAATCGTGGCTTATGTCTGCGAAAACTGTGATGCTCGCTTTAAAGCAGAATATCAGACACCTCCAATTAAATGCATTAAGTGCGGCGAAAAAAAAGCTGTTCGAGTGATAAAGTATCAGTGTGAAAAGTGCAAGCATATTTTTGAGCAAAGAATTCGTAGTATGGACGATGAGATGGTAATGTCTAAATGTCCTAAATGCGGCAGTGATATGCTGATGCCTGTGCCTGAAGAACCTGTGGAAGCTAAATAACACACGCAAGTGTAGGGGCATAATATCTTATGCCCCTATGCATTAAATACCAAATCTTTTGTAAATTTTTTTGATGTTTTTTAGGTGTATTCGGATATCGAAACTTTCTTTTATTTCTTCATGAGATAATATATTGCATATCTTTTTGTTTTTCAAGAGGACCATTTCAAAATCTTTTTTTTCTTTTACTGCCTCCATGGAAATGTGTTGCACTATTTCATATGCATCTTCTTTCGTTAAACCCTTTTTTACAAGTTTTAGCAGTATTGTTTGAGAAAAGATACTGCCTCTGGTTTTCCCAAGATTGGTTTTCATGTTTTCGGGATACACCAAAAGATTTTTTATCAGCCAAATAAATTTATGCAGTATATAATCCAGAGCAATTGTGCTATCAGGAATAATTATTCTTTCTACGGATGAGTGCGAAATATCCCTTTCATGCCATAAAACGATATTCTCCATTGCAGGTATGGAATTAGCTCTAATCAGTCTCGACAGCCCGCATATACGTTCGCAAATAATAGGATTTTTCTTATGAGGCATAGCAGAAGAACCCTTCTGCCCTTTAGCAAAAGCTTCCTGTACTTCGTTAATCTCTGTACGTTGCAATCCTCTTATCTCGATAGCAAATTTCTCCAGGGAGCTTGCAATCAGACCTAATGTTGTCATGAATTCTGCATGTCTATCTCTTTGTAGTACTTGCGTTGATAATGGAGATGGGGTAAGTCCAAGTTTTTTGCATACATATTGTTCCACATATGGATCTATATTAGCATAAGTCCCTACTGCCCCCGATATTTTCCCATATTTTATTGTGTTCTTTGCCTGCTCAAGCCTATGTATATGCCTCCCAACTTCATCAAACCAGAGAAGCATTTTTAATCCAAATGTTATTGGCTCTGCATGTACACCATGAGATCTGCCAATCATGATAGTATTCTTGTGTTTTTTAGCTATCTTCTTAAGCGCAGTCCTTAGGTTTTGCAAATCCTTTAAAAGCAAATCTACAGCTTGAACCATATTATAAGAAAGAGCCGTATCCAATACATCGGAAGAGGTAAGTCCCATATGAATGAAACGCGCATCTTTGCCCACTTTTTCGGATATAGATGTAAGAAAAGCGATTACGTCATGCTTTACTACTTTTTCTATTTGATGAATCCTTTTTATATCAAATTTACTTTTATCTTTTATTTTCTTTAGAGATTCTTTTGGTATTTCGCCAAGCTCACATAGAGCCTCACACGCAAGTAGTTCAACTTTGAGCCATGTATTAAACTTATTCTCATCGCTCCAAATCCTCTCCATATCAGGCAGTGAATATCTAGGAATCATCTAACCCTCTCCTTTGGTATCTATTTTAAGATTGAATTCATTATATCTTGTTTTGTCAGTAGTGTCTAATTAATCTTCTATTATTTTGCATTTAACTCCTAACTTGCGTATAATCAGCGTTATTATGGTTATTGTTGACGGTTATAATGTGATTTATGCATGGGCTTGCTTAAGGGAAGCCAAAAAGAATGGGTTGGAGTGCGCCAGGGAAAAACTAATTCAGATTATGACAAGATATCAAGATTTTAATGACAAAGACGTGTCTATAGTATTTGACGGTTCTAAAAAATTTGACCATATTCTCTTTGACCAGACAAACACCGGCGTAAACGTTATTTTTTCAAAGAACAGTAAGACTGCAGATTCGGCGATCGAAAGAATGATCTACAAGCTTCCGGATAAATCAAGAGCTTTGGTGGTAACCTCTGATCGCCTTATTCGTATGATGGCAGGAGGAATGGGTGCAAGAAGCGTTTCTTCGGAAAATTTTGAACTAATGGTTAAGAACCAATAATTACAGCCAAAGGCTGATTAATTTTATGCGCTTTTTCAAGCCAAATATTCAGAATAAACTGATTTTTTCCTTTATGTTAATGGCGCTTGTGCCCATTTTAATCTCAACCTTTGTAGCTACAAGAGTTATATCAGGGCAATTAGAAAAAGATATAAGGCTAAAAATCCACAGTGCAACGGATTTAATTACAGACAAAATAAATAACATGGAAAATAGAGCCGCTCTAATTGGAGAAATTATACGCAGTAATTTTATATTCATGGAAGCATTTAAACAGCAAGACGAGGAGCAGATAATAAAGCTTCTGGATATGTTAGAAAGAGAAATGCAAATTGATACAATACTCATTACGAATGAAAAGGGCGAGCTTAAGTTCTCTTCCGGAAGTATTTCTCCAAATGTAATGAAACAAGTGAACAAAAAAAGAATGCTTGTGCTTTTGGAAAAGGACAATATAAAACAATTAATTGCGGCTGTAGGATTGGAAATCAGGGAGAATGAAAAAGTAGTAGGGAAAATAGTGGCAGGCTATACTGTTAAAAAAGAAATTTTCCAGGATATAGAGAAGAAAATGGGCGTTGATATAGACCTGTTTTATGAGTCGCCTCAATATCCAAAAGCTATAAAGGACAGAGGACGAGCAGTGCTCGGAATAGAAGAACTTATCAATAAAATATATGAACAAGGTGCTTCTGAGTATAGAAAGGATATTTATCATAACAAGCTGCATTTTTATGGATTGTGCTCCCCGCTTATGAGCCCGAACAAAAAAGTTTTTGGAGCTGTATTTGTTGGCATACAAAAAACCTATGCTTTTCAGACTGCAGTCGGGCAATTTCTTATAATATTAATATTTCTTGGAGTATTATTATCTGCAGTAATAGGCGTTCTGATAGCGCGAAGCATTTCTCATCCCTTGCGTAAGTTTACTTGGGGAATAAGAGCTGTAGCAAGAGGAGATTTTGAACACCAGATAAAGATCAAGGCAAAAGGAGAAATAAAAGATCTGGCAAATGCCCTTAATGATATGATCCAGCAATTACGCAGGCTTAAGCACCTAGAAGAAGAGCTTCGTAGAAAGGACCGCCTTGCAGCACTCGGTGAACTTGCTGCCGGAGTAGCTCACGAGATCCGAAATCCTCTGGTTATTATTAAAAACTCTGCGCAAATACTGGAAGATAGATTTCATGGGCAGAATGATAATAAGGAACTGACCCAATACATAATTGAAGAGACTGACAGGCTGAATAGGGTGGTAACGTCATTTCTTGATTTTGCGCGTCCTCAAAAATCAAACCTTGAAATTAGTCAAATCACACCTATTATAGATAGAACTTTGCAAATGACAAATATGGAAATATCAAAAAACCACGTTAAAGTAGTTAAGAATTTTCAAAAGAATTTGCCTTCTGTGATGGCGGATGCAGAACAAATGCATCAAGTATTTCTTAATCTTATTTTAAATGCTATTAGCGCAATGCCTAATGGCGGAAGATTGGAAATAAAAACTGCTGTCAAAAGAGATGCCAACAAGAATATGAAATTAATGGAGATATCATTCAGTGATACAGGCTACGGCATTTCCAAAAGCTCAACAGATAAGGTGTTTAACCCTTTCTTCACAACAAAACCAGAGGGCACTGGTTTAGGCTTGGCTATTGCACATAAAATAATTGAGAATCATCACGGAACTATTAAAGTAGAAAGCCAAGAGAGCAAGGGGAGTATTTTCTCTGTATGTATTCCAATTAATTCTTCTCAAGGAGAGCAGGTATGAATAAAGCAAGTGTACTAATTGTAGATGACGAGCTAAAAATACGCAGAATCTTACAAATTATGCTTGAAAACGAAAATTACAAAACCGAACAGGCTAAGGATGGAGTCGAAGCCTTAGAAAAAATGGAAACGGCAGATTTTGATCTTATTATCACAGATATGAAGATGCCTAATATGAATGGAATCGAGCTGCTGGAACAAATGCAGAAAAGAGACAATACAGCACCCGTAATCATAATGACAGCATATGGCACAATTCAGACTGCTGTAGAAGCAATGAAAAAGGGAGCTTATGACTATATTCTCAAGCCGTTTGATTTAGAAGAAATGAAGATCACGGTTAATAAGGCATATAAACTCACATTTTTAGAGAAAGAGAATAAATATTTGAAGGAAGCGTTGGAAGCCAAGCATTCAGATAAAATCATTGGAAAAACCAACAGAATGAAGAAGGTATATAAGTTAATAAAACAAGTTTCCAAAACAAATGACGCAGTATTAATATATGGAGAAAGCGGCGCAGGAAAAGAACTGATAGCCAGAACGGTTCATAACAGCAGTTCCAGAAAAGATGGTCCCTTTATTGTTGCTAATTGCATTTCGCTCTCTGAGAAACTCTTAGAAAGCGAGCTGTTTGGGCACGAAAAACAAGCTTTTTCGGAAGCGGAAGAGAGAAAGCTTGGAAAACTTGAATTAGCTAATAACGGAACACTCTTTCTTGATGAAGTAGGCATTCTGCCTGAACAGGTTCAGGAGAAACTTATTAAAGTGCTTGAGAAGAAAACATTTAAGAGAGAGGGAGGAACAAAGACGGTGACTGTAGATGTAAGGATTGTTGCTGCAACAAACAGAAATCTACCTATAGCCGTGAAGGAATCTAGATTTAGCAAGACTCTATACAACAAATTGTCAGATTCCTACATAACCCTGCCATCACTGCTTGAGAGAAAAGAAGACATTCAACTTTTGGTTCAGTCTTTTATCTGGAAATTTTCTCGATCTGCTGGGAAAAAGATTGACGGCATTTCACATACTGCAATGAATGCGCTTATAAATTACAGTTGGCCGGGGAATGTGCGCGAGCTCAGAAATATTGTTGAGAGAGCTGTTGTTCTTGAGGAAAGTTCCGTAATTGGACAAAAAAACCTGCCGTTTTATATTGCAACTTCTGAAGAGCAAACATCCAAATCAAAAAATGCGGACACGTATATTGAAATAAAAAAAGAAGTTGTTGACGACTTTGGAAAAGTGTAGGATACAATCCATGATCAATGTATTAAATATGACCCTTGCGCAAATTGCTCGTCTTATAGATGGGAAGGTTGAGGGAGATCCCGGTATGGTTATAAGCGGAATTTCAGGCATAAGAGAGGCAAAAGAGGGTGACATAACATTTTTAGCAAGCACTCGTTATTATCCTCTCTTGAAAACTACCAAAGCCTCAGCGATCATTGTTGATAAAAAAATGGAGAAGAATGGGAGGCCTGTAATACGCACAGATAATCCGTACATTGGATTTGTTAAGATAATGGAATACCTGCAAATGAACAAAGAAATGCCTTTTCCCGGAATTCATAAAACTGCCGTGATAGGCAAAAATGCCAAACTGGGAAAAAATATTACCATAGAAGCACATGTTGTTTTAGGCAATGATGTGCAAATAGGGGACAATACCGCTATTTTTCCCGGAGTCTTCATAGGTAACAGCACTAAGATAGGCGCAAATACACTGATTCATGCAAATGTAAGTATAAGAGAAAGAATCATAATAGGCAGTAATGTAATCATCCACAACGGTGCAGTGATTGGAAGCGATGGATTTGGCTTCACTCCGATCAAGGGAGTTTTTCATAAGAAAGTTCCACAACTTGGCACAGTGATTATTGAAGACGATGTGGAGATTGGAGCTAATGTAACTATTGACAGAGCCACAACCGGACGAACGAGAATCGGCAAAGGGACTAAGATTGATAATCTTGTTCAAATTGCGCATAATGTAGAAATTGGCGAGCACTGTGTAATTGTTGCTCAGGTTGCTATAGCAGGATCTACAATACTAGGAAACAATGTCACTATTGCAGGGCAAGCCGGACTTGCAGGACATATAAAAATCGGGGATAATGTAATAATAACCGCACAATCCGGAGTGAGTAAAAACATCAGTCCTAACATGTGCGTATCTGGTTATCCCGCTATACCGCTCAAAGAAGAGCAAAAAATTAAAGCATATCGTCACCGTCTGCCGGAAATGCACAAGACTATTCATGAACTTTCTCAAAAAATAATAGCCTTAGAAAAAAAACTTGGTTAATTGATGGGTCTTAATTTAATTAAAATCCTTCCCGAACATGTCTCCAATAAAATTGCAGCAGGTGAGATTGTCTTAAGACCTGCATCAGTAGTAAAAGAACTTGTTGAAAATTCCATAGATGCCGGAGCAACAAGAATTACAATAAATATCAAAGCCGGCGGGCAAAAATTAATAGAGGTAACAGATAACGGCATAGGCATGAACTCTGATGATGCGGTGCTTGCTTTAGAGCGTTTTTCAACAAGTAAAATCAGAAGTGCGGACGATATCTTCCAAATAAACACGCTTGGGTTTAGAGGCGAAGCTTTGCCCAGTATAGCTTCAGTTTCAAAGTTGGAACTTATAACCAAATCCAAAGATAAGCATTTAGGCTTTCTCATAAAAACCGTTGGCGGAAGAATAGAAAAATCTCAAGTAACAGGTTGTGCTGATGGAACAACAGTAAGAGTTGAAGACCTATTTTTCAACACACTTCCAAGGCGCAAGTTCCTGAAATCAGAATCAACAGAGATGTCGCATATCCTGAATGTGGTAACATTCGAAGCTCTTGCTAAACCGGATATATACTTTAAACTTGTTCATGATAAACGTGAACTTATTAATATAGGACCGTCTCCTAATCTCTTAAAAAGAATAGCCTCCCTTTTTAGAGAACAGTTATCAAACAATCTGCTGCCTACACAAGGTGGAAACGACCTTTTAAATGTCTATGGATTTGTTTCCAAACCTGAAGAAACACGCGCCAATAGAAACAGCCAACTGATATTCATAAATAAACGATGTGCTCATAATAAATCCATATCTCACAGCATATACGAAGCTTATCATACACTAATGCCAAGAGGCAGGTTCCCAGTGGTGTTCATTTTCATAGATACTCCACCTGCTGCTATTGATGTGAATATTCATCCAACAAAAGATGAAGTAAAATTTTTCAAAGAGAACCTTGTGCATACATTGGTAAAAGAAGCGATAAAACAGGCTTTAAACAATTCGGACCTAACTCATGGGCTTTTCGGTTTTGAGCATGGAAAAGAGGCTGAAACAGAACAGGAACATGAAATTAAAGAAGCAATAGGCAAGTACATAGCTAACAGAAGAGTACAAGAACAGGGAGTGTCTGAATTTAATTTCTCAAAGATAAATAAAACAAGTTCCCCTAAAATAGAAAAACGAAAATTTGAGATTCTCCAAAATTATATACAGGTTTTTGGAACATATATAATCACTCAGCTTGACGGACATGTTGTAATTATTGATCAGCATGCTGCTCATGAGCGTATTCTTTATGAGAAATTAAAGAGAGCCCGCTCTCTTTCCAAGGTAGAATCCCAGAGGCTTTTAATTGATACGATACTTGATCTTAATTATAGACAGACAGCAATGTTAGAGGAATGCCTAGACTATTTTAAATCTATTGGTTTTCAGATAGAACCTTTTGGCAAAAATACTTTCAGTATACGTTCAGTGCCGGCAATCTTAAAAAAGATTAATCCTGCGCAAGTAATTTCTGATGTTCTGGATGAGCTCGTAGAGAGTGGGAAAACTAAAAATATAGAGGATTTAACTGAGGAATTAATAAAGCTGACAGCATGTCACAGCGCAATCAGAGCAGGCGCTAAACTTCAAAGAGAAGAAGCAGAATCCCTCCTTCATCAGCTTTTCAATACTCAAATCCTCTATACCTGTCCTCATGGAAGACCCACAATGATCAAGCTGTCGAAACACGAATTAGAAAAAAAGTTTAAGAGAATTTAGTGAGGTAATAAAATGTTACAAAGCATGACAGGATTTGGGAGCGCAGAAGTGTGTTCTAAGTTTGGATACTTTCTAATAGAGATTCAAAGTCTGAATTCCAGGTTTTGCGATATTGTTGTAAAACTTCCCAGTGAGCTCTCAATGTTTGAGATAAGACTAAGGAAACTAATTGAAAAAAAACTTGTTCGTGGAAGAATTAGTTTTTTCCTCAAATGGACTAAGCCTGATGACTTCCAATTTCCTCATATTAATACGACACTGGCAAAAACCTATTCTGACAGGTTAAAGCTATTGAAAAAAGAACTTAAATTAACAGGAACGATAGATGTTCAAACATTGGTACGTTTTGATGGTGTTATGTATACTGAAAGCGCAAAAATAAAAGAAAAAAAGGTATGGCCTGATTTAGAAAAGGGCATTAATAACGCTCTGAATAGTGCTAATATGATGCGAATGAAAGAAGGCGCATTGCTTCAAAAAAGCATAATAAAATATATAAATAACATAAAAAGAAGCGTTAAAAAAATAGAAAACAGACAGCCGATTGTACTTAAAAAATCCAGAGAAAAACTAATTAAAAACATGAAAGAAACATTAAAAAGCGCAAATATAGGAGTCTTAGGAACAATAGATAAAGAGAAGCTTCTGTCTAAACTACCAATATACAATACTAATTGCGCAGACATTTCTGAAGAGATTACAAGAATAGGAAGCCACATACATCAGTTTTTAAGCTTGGTTAATTCCTCTAAAATAGCTGGAAGGAATCTTGATTTTATAGTGCAGGAACTCAACAGAGAAATAAATACACTAGGCTCAAAAGCGAATGACGTAATTATTGGCAGAGAAGCCATAACAGTAAAAAATCAACTGGAAAAAATAAAGGAGCAGATACAAAATGTCCTCTAAAAAGGGTTTATTAATTGTTATATCCGGTCCTTCTGGAGTAGGGAAAACCACTTTAAGGCAAAAATTATTAATACAATATCCTGAAATGAACTATGCAGTGTCTGTTACAACAAGAAGACCGCGAAAATCGGAAGTCAATGGACAGGATTATGTGTTTGTATGCATGGGAAAATTTAAGAAGGATATTAGAAAAGGGATATTTGCAGAATGGGCTAAAGTAGGAGAAAATCTTTACGGTACTTCAAAGGCTTTTATAGAAGATGCTATTAATTCCGGATGCGATGTTCTCCTGGATATAGACGTTCAAGGCGCATCTCAACTTAGAAAACTATATCATGAGAGAGGTGTTTTTATTTTCATAAAGCCACCTTCTATTGATACATTGAGAAGCAGATTGAACTTGAGAAAAACTGATTCTGAGCAAGAAATAGATATAAGACTAACGCTCGCAAAAAAGGAAATCAAAGAGTGCAATAATTATAATTATATACTGGTAAACTCTGACCTAAACAAAACATTCGAAGACCTACGCCATATAATTAACTCCGAAACACACAATAAGATGAAAGGAAAAACGGAAATAAAAAAATAGAATAAAGTACTATTTTTTCGCCAAATGCTTTTTTGAAACTTCTACCAGTTGTCCAAACGCCGTGGGATTCGTTATTGCCAGATCAGCAAGAATTTTTCTATTTAATTCTACTTTTGCCTTTCCAAGCCCATTTATAAAAGTACTGTAAGATAATTTATACGGTCTCACCGCTGCATTTATCCGCACAATCCATAACCTTCTAAAATCTCTTTTTCTTACTTTGCGATCTCTGTATGAATAAACAAGCGCTCTTTCTACCGTCTCTCTCGCAGTTCTGTAATTCTTGCTCCGTCTTCCCCAATACCCCTTTGCCATTTTAAGGAATTTTTTGTGTCTTCTTTTGGAGGCGACAGCTCCTTTTACTCTACTCATACTATACTCCTAAAAGCTTCCTTATTTTCTTGTGATCCCCTTTAACTAAAAGGACAGGACTCCGTAAATTTCTCTTTCTCTTTGTGGTTTTCTTAGTCAAGATATGACTAGAATACGCCTTTCTTCGTTTTATTTTTCCTGTTCCAGTCACTTTAAATCTCTTTGCAGCACCACGATGTGTCTTTAACTTTGGCATATAATCCTCATTACTTTTTTCCTGTATGCCCTTTTGGGCTTAATACCATAACCATAATTCTATTACCAAGCGCAGAAATGGGCTGATCTATATCTACTAGTTCAGACACATCCCCAGAAAGCCTTTCAAGTATTTGCCTGCCAATCTCTTTGTGGGCCATCTCCCTGCCGCGAAACATAAGTGTTGCTTTAACCTTATTCCCGTCCTCAAGAAACTTTTTAACATGTCTCAGCTTTATCTGGTAATCGTTTTCTTCTATATTCGGTCTAAATTTAATTTCTTTTAGTTCTACAGTCTTCTGTTTTTTGCGAGCTTCCTTTTTCTGTCTTATTTGTGCGTATCTATACTTATCATAATCCATTATCCGACAAACCGGGGGAGAAGACTGAGAAGAAACCTGCACTAAATCAAAGCCTTTTTCTTCTGCAATTCTCAAAGCATCCTCAATAGCCAAGATGCCCAGCTGCTCTTTGTCCAACCCAACTAGCCTTACTTGTTTTGCCCGTATTTTCCGATTTACTTCAGCAAACTTCTTTATTTACTAGCTCCTTACTTGTTCTTTCATTTACGTAGACTCAATTTACTAATAACCGCCAAGTATCTCTCGGCACTTTTCTTCTTAAGATAATTCAGCAAGCGCCTTCGTCTTCCTACAAGTTTTAATAACCCACGCCTTGAATTATGATCTTTTTTAAAACTCAAAAAATGCCTTGTTAGATTATTAATTCTTCCTGTCGTCAAAGCAATCTGAACCTCAGGAGATCCAGTATCGCTTTTATGTGCCCTGAACTTTTCTATGACTTCTTTCCTATTATCCGCAGTTACTGCCACTTTTAATCCTTTCTGTAAACTTGCACTCATATGCTGGATTGTAGCATGGCAGTGTTCGTATGTAAAGCTTTTTTTAAAATCTTTCTTGCTTGAGTTGTATCACAAATTATCTGCTTTTTTGCGTCCTGCCTGCAATGGAATTTGCGCCTCTTCCGCAATTTTTTGACAAAAAACACTTCTATTGTTTTGCCATAAAGGTCTGTTTTTATATCCAAGATATATACTTCCAGAAAAAATTTGCCATTCTGTTTTTTTGCATCCAGTACAGCTTTACAGACCAGACGTTTATTATTTATGTGTATTATGGCATATGCCGCATATACTCCTTCCGGCGGAGTTGCTTCACTGTCGCAATATATATTAGCAGTAGGAAAATCTATGTCTCTGGAAATTCCACAGCCCTTGGACACACTCCCCATTACCGAATACCTGCGTCCAAGCAATTTAGCCGTCTTGTCTAGATTGCCTTCTCTAATATACTTTCGAACTTTGGTGCTACTAACAACTTCGTCTGAAATTTTCACAGGCTTTATAATCTCAACACTGAAATTATTTTTCTCCCCCATTTGCTTTAGTGATTTTGCACATCCCTGCTGTCCGACCCCGAATCTATAGTTAAAGCCTACAAATATTTTTTGGACATAAAGATAATTACACAAAACTTCTGATACGAACTCTTCAGACTTCATATCTACAATCGAGGCAAAATCGATAGAGATGCAAACATCTATACCTGTTTTCTCAATAAGTTGTATCTTATGTTCTTCAGACGTAAGCAATAAATCCGTTACTTCCGGCTTCAATACTTTAATAGGATGCGGCGTAAATGTTAGAATAATGCTTGTCCCATTAATTCTTCTGGCTTCACTTATAACTCTATCAATAATTTTCTTATGCCCAATGTGCATGCCATCAAAATTCCCCATTGCCAAAACTGCACGAGGATATCTGCGCTTTAATGAAACAAGTTTTTTTATAATATCCATGTTAAACCGGAATATCGCCTAAGTCTTTAGCCGCTAATACGTTTTTTAGTGATAACGAATCCTTAATATCAAAATCTCCAACCTGCATTCTTCTCAGATCCTTAAGGCATGCTCCATGGCCAAGCTTTTCTCCAATTGTATCAGCAAGTGTGCGGATATATGTTCCCTTAGAACATGCAACGCGAATGGAGATTTCAGGGAGATTGATACCCAATAGTTCTATGCTATAAATATGTACCTTGCGTGGCTCCGGATCTACTTTTATCCCTTTCCTAGCCAACTTGTACAACCTTTCTCCTTTATAATGAACGGCTGAATACATGGGCGGTATTTGAGATATATCTCCTGTCAAATCTTCTAAAATACTAGATAATAACTCAGCATCAATCTTTTCTACTTTAATTTTTTTTATTATTTTACCCTTAATGTCCTGAGTATCAGTTGTTGTTCCCAGCAAAATTATTCCTTCATATGTTTTTCTCTGCCCTGTTAAAAAACTTGCTTTTTTAGTAGCTTTTCCAAGACAGATCAGTAAAACTCCCGTTGCGTTAGGATCCAGAGTTCCAGCATGACCGACTTTCTTTATTTTGAAATGGCTTCTTATTTTCGCCACAACATCGTGCGATGTCCAGTCTTTTGGTTTATCTATGTTTAGAATCCCGTCCATAAACACTCCTACCGTATATATCAATTGCCACAACAACAGGAAAATCTTTCACTTCCAGCTTATAAATTGCCTCACAGCCTAAGTCTTCATATGTAACCAGTTTTGCGCTTTTTACTTTTATTGAAAGCAATGCTCCTGCCCCGCCTATTGCAGCAAAATACACAGACCTATACTTGCGAAGAGCACTTATAACGCCTACTGACCTCTGCCCCTTGCCAACTACTCCTCCCAGCCCGGACTCAAGTAATGTTGGAGTATATTTATCCATTCTACTGCTTGTAGTTGGTCCGCACGAACCTATGATCTCTCCTTCTTTGGCAGGGGTAGGACCTGTGTAGTAAATTATCTGATTACGCAGATCAAAGGGTAATTTACCTTCTTTTTTAATTACCTCTACCAACCTTTTATGAGCCATATCCCTTGCTGTATAAATAGTCCCGTTTATAAGAACTCTATCGCCTGCCCTCAGATTACGCCTAACCTTTTCCGTTAAAGGAGTATCCAGCCTTTTTTCTTTTTTCATAATGTTACACTCGCATGTCTTGACACATAACAGCCAATATTCACTGCAACAGGTAATCCTGCGATATGGGTAGGATATGTTTCTATATTTACGCCTAAAGCGGTTATGTCTCCTCCAAAGCCCTGCGGACCAATATCAAGCTTATTTATTTCTACGAGTATTTGTTTCTCTAGGCTGGCTATCTTCGCATTTGAATTAGACTTGTTTAGCGTCCTTATAAGAGCCCGCTTTGAAAGTATTGCTGCTTTTTCAATTGTTCCTCCAACTCCGACACCAACTATGATCGGCGGACACGGATTAGCGCCTGCCTGCCTTACCGTATCCACAACAAATTTTCTCACTCCTTCCGCTCCATCAGTCGGCTTAAGCACTGTCAACCTGCTCATATTCTCACTTCCAAATCCCTTAGGCACAATAGTGATCTTAATTTTGCTTCCGGAGGTAATGTTTGTATGTATAACCGCCGGTGTATTGTCTCCCGTATTCTTGCGTGCAAATATTGGATCATCTACAATAGAACTACGCAGATATCCTTTTTTATACCCAAGCCTTACTCCTTTATTTATTGCATCGACAAGCTTGCCTCCTGTTATATGAACATTCTGCCCTACTTCCACAAAAACAACTACCATGCCTGTATCCTGGCAAATAGGAATCTTCTTCAATTTAGCTATACGCAAATTATGCATTATCTGCTCAAAACAATACTTGCCCAGCTCAGACTTTTCCCTGATCTTTGCCTCTTTTATTTTCCCGACAACATCTTTAGGAAGTTCATAATTGGCCTTAACACAAAACTCAGCCACTGTCTCTGTTATTGTTTTTGTTTTAACAATTCTCGTAATCATAAATCCTTATCACCGGTATAACTCGCACAGCTATCTGCGCTTTCCCATACTCTTACCTCTCTCATTAAAAGCTCCTTAGAAATATTGGGAATCAGTTTTGAAAAGATATGCTCTGCAATTACTTCTGAGGAGGGGCTACGTCCTCTTAAAAACTGCAGGTCATCAAGATTTTTATGATCCAGTTTACTTATAATTTTTTTTAATATTGTTTTTAGTTTATCAAAGTCCATCAACATGCCGCTTTTATCAAGACTCCTTCCACATACAAATACCTCAACCTTCCAGTTATGTCCATGAAGATTCTCGCATTTGCTTTGTGAAAACTTAAGGCTATGCGCAGCTGAAAAGGAATCCGTTACCATGACTGTATACATTCTATTTCACTCTCCCTTCTGTTTTTCTACTTCATTCTTATATTCCAGAATACCCTGCGCAATTACCTGCGCCACTTTCTTTCTATATGAAGATTTTCTCAGTAGTTTAGCTTCATAATAATTGGAAATAAAACCTACTTCAACAAGAACAGCCGGCATATATGTATTTCTGAGTACATAGAACATCGCCTCCTTTATGCCTCTGTCCTTGGAACGCATATGCCTGATAAGACTCTCATGGATACTCTCCGCAAGTTTCCTGCTCTCTTTTTTAAGAGAAACGCCCTTATCTCGCGTTCTTCGTGGATAATATGTTTCTATGCCACTCATTTTTTTATCCCATGCTGCGTTTGCGTGAATACTCACAAAAATATCCGCTTTATACTTTTTAGCAAGTCCTACTCTATACTTTAAAGAAACGAACTTATCTGTTCCTCTGGTTAAAATTACCCTTGTATCAGTGCCTTTAAGATAACGCTTGACCCGTTTTGCAATATCCAGATTAATATCTTTTTCCTTGATCTTAAATGAAAATATTAACCCTTTCCTATGCCTTCTAACTGCTCCCGAGTCATTTCCCCCGTGACCCGGGTCTATAACAATCACCTTAACTTTTCGCTTATCGCTTACTTTTATGAAGTCAAGAACAAGACGGTCAGGATTTTTAAGGTAGAATATATTATACGAAGCATTTCTGGTATTAAGCTCGAAAACAGCATCTATGGAATGATAAGCAGGCTTTAATTTTACTTTTTTAACAATGTGATCCTTAATTGTAACATGCGGATATATAGGAAAAAACAGGAAATGTTTTATTTGGCTAAACTTACTTACAGGAGTTATATTGTGAAGCCTGATATGAATTTCCCTTGAACCTGTTTCTTCAATTGTATATGTTATTGCCTCTTTTGCATCAAGAACGATTCGCGTCTTGTCAGGATAAGAATGATACCTGACATTCTTGAGCATGTTTGGCGCGCAATACGCGCTATAACTTGTGCTCAGCATTAATGCACTTAACACAAAAATCCGAAACAATGTCAAAATTTCCGCATTGTAGGGGCGGGGCTTGCCTCCGCCCATTCCCGGATTAAATTTTTGAATTTTGGATTTCATTTGTCATTTGGATTTTGGTAATTTAATATTGTTCCGTATTTCGAATTTAATTTTTTTGGCATTTGCTTTTGAAAGATAATTTTTACTTGTTGAAACATTTTTATTGCTTTTTTTTTCTAAATCTCTGCGTGCTTTACCCGCTACGCTTCCACCTTCTTGCGCGACAACTTTGTTTTCATCAAAACCAATCGCATTTTTATTTTTTGAAATTTCTGTTGTTGACGCTTCCCCAAGCATAGTAAAAATCAATTCTAGATCATTCATATGATCGCGCAAATTTTCTCTTTTCAGTCCTTTGAATTTTTGATATTCACTCGGCGTCATCCCAAAAGTAGCTTTGGAAATCTCGGCTGTTAAAATGGCATATTCTTGACCTTCTTTTACTTCTCGCTTTTTCCACTCATCGGTTAAGGTTTCCCTAACTTCAATACCCCGCATCCGCTTTTCAATCCATGCGTTAGAATATCCTTTTGCTTTGTAAATTGCCCGTGTTCTTTTTGTAGCCAGTTCAGGATCTTCTATTTCTTTAATACGCTCATAACCAACTCGAGCCAACCAACGTTTGAAAGGCTCGGCTTTAGGCGACGGAATTGATTGGATTATGCGAAAAACACCTTCAGTATTCGCACTGGTTATTTTCCTTTTTTTACCATCTTTAGCAATCATTTCAAGCAGGGGACAATTTGTCCCCCAGTAGACGTTTAGTTCTGCATCTCTCTTTCTCATCTTTTTTATATAATCCCTAACATCTACAGTATCAGTAAGCGCCTCAACTACATCCGCAACCGAAAACCACCATTCATTTTTATAAATTGTTTTGCGTATTTCTTTTTTCTGGAAAATAGCAATTTTTGAACTTTGGATTTCATCGATCATTTGGATTTTGTTATTTGTCATTTATCTTATCGTTCCCTATGTCAGAATTCGTCCATTATATATAAAAAAAGCCCACCATACAACTTTAGTATGATGCGGCTCTCTGCTCTGAACGAGCAGGGCGGCGATTTTTTCGACGGGGTTAGTTGTTATTTCTAATCTTTATTGCTTCCTCAACCGCATTGGATAGATGGTGTGAAATCCAATCATATCTTTCTTTACTGTTAGTTCCTGCCGGATTATAACACTTCACGATCGTAGATAGTTTTTCCTTGGTTCCTCCGTGAGTTATGTAGGCGAACGGGTTATTCCCTTTTTCAGAGATATATCCTTGACTGTTTTTCAGTCCGTGGATGTATATACCCACAACACCCATACCAGAATCCCACGACTTAACTATTTCATAATTTATCCATTTCCTATCTGCAGTTTTATTTCCAACAAGAACAACCGTACATGAACGATATTGCATTTGATCTTTTATCCATTTTTTAATCGCTTCATCGCCACTTACTTGTGATTGTCTCCCAGTCATTATCGGGTGCTGGTTTGTTCCCCTCAATAGCACCTATGCTGCGAACTGTTGATACACGCCAACAATCTGGTTTGTAATAAAAACTGTAAAAAATTTGTCTTTTTGTCGCCATAGTTAGTTAAGAAGGGTTTTTAAGTTTCCCCAGTTCCATCTATAAAGTCGTCCTGCATTAGCGACTAGAGTTGGGTTTATAAGATTAGAATAAGCAATAATCTGCGCAATCGGCTTATCGTATTCTCGTGCAAATTCTACTTCTTTTAATACCCCGTCTGCTTTATAAGTTTGCTTCCCGACCATAACAAGAACAATATCGCACTGTTTTATTCTTCTTTCCGCTTCATCTTCCCATTTGTGTTGAGGTGCTGCTTCTTTCATTGACCAATCCGCACCCCAAAAAAGAGATGTGGGTAATTTTGCCTGCCCCATTACAAAATTTTTGATACCACTATCATTATGAAAGTCGAAACTAATAAATACTTTTTTTGCCATAATTTTGAATTTAATTTATTAAGTACGCAATTAATAACGCAACGCCAGCCAAAGGCAAATAGAAAACTAAAAGGGTAGACGAAAACATCGCATACACCCAAGTATTTTTCTTGTCTTTCTTATGTTCACTTGTATTCATTGAAAAATCAATTTCTTTTTCGCCCAGTTTTCTTACATGATTATATAAAGCTCTGAATAGTCGCTCTTGCGAAAGAAAATAACCATCCAAAATCCAAAAAACAAGGACTAGGACTAGAAGAAAATAAATAATGTAATTGGAATTAGTACCTTTTACAAATAATGCGAGCAATGCGACAATTAATGTAATTGTCCAACCCCTCAAAAAAAATAAATTACCCGCCATTCGATTGATGACTCTTTGAATAAACTCAAGATGTTTTCGTTTATTTTCCATATTTACTTTTTTTCTTTTCCCAAAATTTCTAAATTTTTTCAATTTCATAATACGCTAATTTCAAAACCATTTTGTTTAGCTTCTTTTTGCAACAAAGCTAAATTTCTTTTTTGACATTTAACTGATTCAAGAAGTACTCCAATTGAAAAAATTGTTGTTTGGTTTTTTGTCTTCATATTCTAATACCATTTATTCAGGGACAGGTAGCCCTATTTTTTGCAACGGCAAATAGTTGAAATAATAGGAACAGCCGTTTATTGAAATAATGTAATCCAGAACATCTTTATATTCAGTCTTTTTAAACCAATCATTTAAAATATAGATATACTGCACCTCAACATTTAACTGCGATAAAAGTTTTCTGTATTGTTTGATTTTAAAATCACATGTCTGTAATTTTTCATCCGTAGAACCAGCGACTCCTTGAAACTTTATCTCAAGAACAAAGAAAGTGTTGTTGGTTATAACAAATATTGCATCATCTGGTAAAAGTTTTTTAGAGATAATTTTTTTATAATCTATCTTATTTTCTTTTAAATAGTTATATAATCCATGCTTTTTAAAAGCAAAAGCAACCTCTTCACCATTATAAAAAATCCTATTCCCTTTAACGCCATAATTCTGCTGGATTTTTATAAAAGTTAGAAAATCAACTTTGCCCTCAAAGTAAAGTCCTGTTTTTGTATTGGCGCCGCCTATTCCTCCCTTTTTCATAGAATTATTTCTCCCTAAATTTATTTTTATACGTTTATAAATATTCCATTTACCATATCTGCGTTGCCCAGTTAGCCATTTTGTCCTGAAATTTATTTATTTCTGTTAGAGACCATATTTGCTCTTTTGATATTTCTTGATTTAATTTAAAGGCTGAACCAGAAAAAACCTCGATTTTTTTCGTGTCAAAACCTTCATTGCCTAATTTATTATTGTCTTTGGACAACAACAGGGTTTGATTTCCTAATAAAAATGTGATCTCTTGAACAAATTCGTCAAATGAAACCTCCTGTCCACTCCATTCAAGTTTATTGTTTTTTTTGATGTAATCAATCCATTTGTTTGGATTTTTTGGTAAAATATGTTCGTAACAGTTTAGCTACCAAAAGTAGTGAGAGAAATTAGATGAGAAAACCAGCAAATAAATTTGGAAGGAATAATCAGGGCGATCTTGTTTGCGGCAAGTTAA
>Ga0207996_1000696_pt1 | contig 28124 bp, 24 predicted proteins | sample AntAceMetag02UKG_FD_184773 | JGI IMG/M metagenome (GOLD analysis project Ga0207996, IMG submission 184773) | Saline lake microbial communities from Ace Lake, Antarctica - Antarctic Ace Lake Metagenome 02UKG (SPAdes) (version 2) | ecosystem: Environmental > Aquatic > Non-marine Saline and...
TTTCTGGTTATCCATAAAGCTAAAGTGACAAAAATTTAATTGGCCAGAAGACAATATGGAGAAAAACCGCCTATGATTTCTTTGTAAGTTGTTTTAGTTGGCGAGTTTCCCTGTTGAGCAATTCGCATAAATTTTTTGCCAATGTTACGAGAGTTGCGACGGTTGAACCTGAACACATATTCGTCCAAATAACTTTGAAGATGTTCAGGAGCAAACCGGCCCTGGAAAGTACCAAGTATTAATCTTTTTACCAGTGATGCTATCAAATGAATACCTGGCGAAAAAATATCACTTTAGCTTTATGGATAACCAGATAATGATTTATGACAAAGCGCGCATCACGTGTTGCAACGATCACCGTTGCAATTGCAATGATGGGATATTTTAAAGGTGGGGAAAAAAAGAAGGAGACGGCTAAATAATTTCAGTCCAGCTCGCCGTTGAGGGCTTTTTTGGCTAAAGCAAATTTATCCGCCAAAGTTCTGGGGCGAACACCCCGAAGATCATCAAATTTCTCGGAAATAAACTCCCGCAACTGTGTTTCGCTTGTGAATGTATTCTCTTTGAACGTACCAGTGACAATTTCCAGGAGAGCCCCAATGATATTTAGGTAGGTTCTTTCCTCTCGATTATCAATAGGTTTAGCTCCAGAAAGCGTTCTTTGGGAAAGATGTTTCTGTAAATCCATCAAGGCGTCAGTACGAATTACTAAAATACTATCATCTGGCAACTCATCTGATAGGCAATAATCAGGTGGGTCCCTATAAGAATCCATCCCTTCCTTTATAGTCTTATTAAGATCATTTAAAGTCATAGGACGGTTTTCCTGAAGTGCAACTATTTGCTTATTTTTTCCTTTCAAGAAAATACCGGTACTATAATCATCTTTTACAATAGGGCCGTTTGTTAACTTATGGAAACTTTTTTTAATAATACCGGGTCCCCTTCCGAGCAAAAGCAGATCCCAAACTCCTTCAATTATATCTACTTTATCTTTAAACTTGATTGCTTTGTCGAAATATATATGTGGTCGGTTGCGAGCTGCTCTTATGTCAGCCTCAAGTTCCGATACGGTACTCATTATTTGTAATGCTACTGTACAATTCACGAAATTGATGGAAAGCGCTAAGCGGTCGTCTGCGGCAAACATCAAAACATCTGCCTCGCTTACATTCTCGCCCCAAATAATTGACAAATACCGGGCTGCTTCCGGTATAGTCACCCATTGCTTCAACTTGAAAAGTTTGTCATTTTTGATCGTTGGTTTATTCCTCATGGTTTCTCGCTTTTTAATTTGTCCAGATAATCAGCCCACGCCTGCATCATTTTCCTACGCTCCGGCAAGTATTGTGCATGGTTGTAAGCGGCTTTTATACTGTTCCGTTCGACATGGGCAAGTTGACGCTCTATAATGTCCGACGGCCAGCTCTGTTCATGTAACACAGTTGAAGCCATAGCTCGAAAACCATGGCCTGTCATTTCTTCTTTTGTGTATCCCATTCGCCGCAGGGCCGCCAAAATGGTATTGTTGCTCATAGGCCTTGCTGCTGACCGCAGAGACGAAAAAACATAACGTCCCCTGCCGGTCAAAGGCTCAATCTCCTGCAAGACCTCTACAGCCTGTCTGGACAGAGGTACGATATGCGGAAGGCGCATTTTCATTTTTTCTGCGGGAATTTTCCATTCAGCTTGATCCAAATTTATTTCCCGCCATTCAGCATGACGCAATTCTCCTGGCCTAACAAACACAAGGGGCGCCAATCGTAATGCACACCTGGTAATCAAGTGTCCCTCATATTTATCAATGGCCCTTAGCAATCCACCAATTTTTTCCGGAGACGTAATGGCAGCCATGTGCTTTGACTTTGTGGGCGATAGCGCTCCGCGAAGGTCTGCACTGGGGTCACGGTCAGCCCTTCCAGTGGCAATTGCATAACGAAATACCTGTCCACAAATCTGTTTTACCCGGTGAGCCGTCTCCCGTGCTCCTCGGTTTTCAATTCGACGTATTGCAGATAACAATTCCGGTGCTGTAATGGATGCGACAGGCTGGCCCCCAAGCCATGGAAAAATATTTAATTCAAGACGTCGAATAATGGTTTTGGAATGCCCTTTTGTCCATATGTGCTTATTTTTGGTAAACCATTCTAAAGCTACGGCCTCAAAGCTATTCGCGGCCTGCTCTATGCTCATCGCCTTAACCGTTTTTCTATGTTGCCCAGGATCGATATTGTTACTCAACAATTTTCGAGCGTCATCGTGTTTCTCTCTTGCGATTTTTAATGTTACGTCCGGATAAACACCGAGGGCAAGGGTCTTGCGTTTCCCATTAAACCGAAAATCGAAACGGAAATATTTCCCGGTTTTGTTGACCAAAAGGTAAAGGCCTTTTTCATCTGACAATTTATAGGGTTTTTCTTTTGCTTTGCAGTTACGGATGGCTGTATCTGTTAAGGACATGACGGTATCTCCAGTAGCAATATTGTTTATACCGTCATAAATACCGTCAAAAGTAACGGGATGTCAATAGATTTTATTGGAACTCACCGGAAACAAAAAACCCCGAAATACTTTAAATATCTCAAGGTTTTGGCTTTTTTCAGATTGCATTGGACTAAATAATGATGGAGAGCATCTCCATCAAATCTTTCCGCGAAAAAGTCTTCAGGAGTCCCGGATCATCCTCTACCATCACCGCGTCCATGATATTTTTCTTTTTTTCTATAATGGCGGCAATTTTTTCTTCCAGGGTACCCTCGGTAACCAGTTTAAAAATATGAACCCCCTTTTTCTGGCCGATCCGGTGCACACGGTCCGTGGCCTGATTTTCCCGGGCCGCATTCCACCAGCGGTCGTAATGAATCACCACCGAGGCGGCCACCAGATCGATCCCCGTACCGCCGGCCTTTAGACTGCCCACAAAAACCCTGCAGTCCGGATCATCGTTAAACCGGGCGATAATGTGACCCCGGTTGCGGCTGGCGCCGGTCAGGGTAACATGCTCAATTTGCTGCTGTTCCAGGTAGCGTCCGATGATATCGATCATTTTCAGATACTGGCTGTAAACCACCACCTTCTGTCCGCTCTCGAGACTCTGGGTCAGGATCTCCTGAAAAAGGTCCCATTTCCCGGACTCATACCGGGTATATTCTTCAACATCTTTTTCCAACAGAGCAGGATGGTTACAAATCTGTTTAAGCAGATTAAGCAGGGCAAAAACATGAAGATAGGGAACCGGTTCATCCTCGCGGCCGAGAACCTCCAGCAGGCCGGAACCTCTGGAGGCCAGGGCATCCCTGTAAAGCTTGACCTGATCCTCACTGAGGCGGCAGGCCAACTGGTTTTCAATCTTGTCCGGCAGGTCCTTTAACACTGTTTTTTTAAGACGTCGCAGGGTAAAGGGAGATATCAGACGGCTTAATTCTCCGCGCCGACTGCTTTTCGTATCCTGCTCAATGGGATCGACATACCGACGATTAAAGGCATCCGTGGTGCCCAGATATCCGGGTACGGACAGATCCATGAGCGCTTTAAGATCGCCGATGGAATTTTCGATGGGCGTTCCCGTCAAGCCCAGCTTTATCCGGGCATCCAGATTTTCAGCAGCATGATAGGCCTGGGTGGCGGAATTCTTGATAAACTGGATTTCATCAAACACCACTACCTGAAACCGGAACTTTTTCAACGCTGTAATATCCCTGCGAAGAATACCGTACGAAGTCAAAATCACCGGATGATCGTCCAGGGATTCGGCCAGATCCCTCTGACCGCCATGATAAACAGTGGCCTTGAGAGTAGGGGCGTGTTCACTGATTTTCCTGTGCCAGTGACCAAGGACAGTGGTGGGGCTGATCACCAGAAACGGACCGGCTGCAGGGTCTTGTTCGACCATTCCCAATAAAAACGCCATCACCTGGTGGGTTTTGCCCAGCCCCATATCATCGCACAGCAAACCGCCAAACCTGTTTTCATGCAAAAACCAGAGCCACTCAGCGCCGATCTGCTGATAGGGGCGCAACGCTGATGTCATCCCCTTTATCACCGGCATGGGATGCATGGCCCTGCCGTCAAACAACTGTTCCAATGCCCGGACACGATCGTTGTCGCCTTTTACCGTCCAATTTTTGTCACTGAATGCCCGCATTTTCAAGAGATCCAGCCGGCTCAATTTAACCTGATCGGGTTTTCCGGCGCTGGTATCAGAATCGCCGCCATGAATCAATGCGCTAAGTTGCTTAAACTCCGGTGAACGGCAGTCGATCCAACCGGTGTCGAGTTCCATAAACCGTTCTCCCTCTTTTTGGGTCCTCAGGATGTCAGCCAGGGATATGGAGTGATTCCCGACACCATATTTGATGGAAAGCCAGCACCATTCACGGTCCATCGCCCGGGGGGTGATTTCAAGCGAATCAAAGTCATTGATGATTTCCAGTTTCCGTACACTTTTACCGAGGCGGTAGCCTTCCTGTTTCAGATCCTCTCCGTGTTCCGCCAAAAACTCAGGCACTTGGGATCGTTTAATGAGCGCTGTCACGGGCTCGTCCGGGTTGTAAACCGCCCGGCCGGGGTTGGAATCATCGGCCAGGATGTTAAGTTCCGGAATATAATACAGATCGCCGTATTGGTATTTTTTTAAATCCTTCCTGTCAAAAAACCTGACCTCACCCTTTTTCTGGATCACCCGAATCAACTGCCTGATTTCCAGATCGAGATCTTTATTCATCCTGACATCAAAAATAGTATCCAGCGGTACCGGGCAGATGGTTACGCCATGCTGATTGGAAAGTTGATTTCTCAATGCATTGAGAACCCGTTTCACCTTCCTTCGGGGAACTTTCAGCGTAAAAATCACATCACCGTTTAAATTTTCCCCCTTAATGAAAAACATGCCGCTTGTCTCATCGACGGCCCCATGAAAAAGGCAGTTGTTTGGGCCGAATTCACGATACCCGTGGTAAGCAAACCTGAACCAGAAACTGTCTTCCATCATCTGGCGCCTGCTTTTCAGCCCACTGGCATGCATAACCCGTTCATTGTCGGTCAACGTCAAAAGGGCCAGCCGTGACAGTATGTTTCCCCGAGTCGGCACTGAAGCCTCATCCGCCAAAACCAGGCAACGTTCCATAAACCGCGAAAAATCTTTTCCAATGAAAAAATAGGTGAGCAGCAGTTCCTTTTGACAACTCACAACCTGCAGATATTTTGAATCACTGCGGCCGCCTGTTTTCAATATAATGCTCCGGGGTGTCTCCCGGCACCCATCTGCCAGAACGACAAGCAGATCATACCAGATACTGTTTTTAAAATTTTCCGCAAAATTCGTGTAGTGTGGATCTTTTTTCAACGCCTCATGGATACCAAACAATTGCTTAAGGTGAGGGCAGGTTCCGGAGCCTGATTTAGTACAGGTACAAAACCGTTGGGATGTCCGGCCGCGGAGTGCATCGATAGCCATGGCAATGCCGGGATGTTTGTCTGTAGCCCCGGGCATAAGGGCCATTGCGTTACGATGAAATTCCAGCCGGCTCAAAATCGGATCCGGACGATCATCATTTTTTAGAACACCTGGTTTATTTTTTTTCGTAAAACGGTTGTTTTTTTGATTTTTCATCGTTTAAAAACCCGGGCGGAATTGTTTCCCAGTATCAAAATAATTCGGTAGTTTTCTCCCGCTACATCGACAAATTGTATTTCCCCTCCATACACGGCATTGCTCAGGCCATGCGGACAATTAACGCCAATCATTCTTACTCCTTGACATTTTTAATAAATTTAGCTCTAATAATACCTCAACCCGGATAAACCGGAAGTAATAAATTGCAAGCACCACATTACAAACAAATCTCAAATAAAACCAAAAACCAATTGTTTGATCCCACATAGCCTTCGAGTGATTTTGATTTCTCCCTGTTTGGGAATTTGGAATTTTAGTCATTGTGATTTATTTTTTAACATATTGCTTTTTTTCAACCAATGCAATCCAGAGGTAGACAACATGAAAAAAAAGAAAACTCGCCGCACGAACTATCTCATCAATAAAAAATTTCAAATCAGCCATATTTTGCTGATGGTGCTGCTCCAGGTAATGATCGCTGCGGCAATCGGCCTGGGCTTTTCCTGGCTGTATATTGCCGAAACCAACGTTCAGGGGTTTATTTGGGCGGTTGTTATTTTTACACTGCTGGTTATCGTTCTGTCCGTCGCGTTTACCCACTCCATAGCCGGGCCGCTTTACAAGCTTGGCAATGTCATCCGACAGATCACCAGAGGGTCTATGCCCGAAGAGCCTTTTAAATTTCGAAAAACAGATAACTTTAAATGGCTGGCCAAAGACTTTAACAATTACCTTACCGTACTTGGAAAAAAACAGATTAATCAAAAAAATGCGGTTGTAAATTTAAAAACACTGCAAAACGATATCAACCGGGGCGATGTCTCATCCGATGAATGCATTGAAGTGCTGGAAAACACGATCCGGCTTTTGAATAAATAACCCCCTCCGCAAAATTACAAAATCCCCCTTTCGGATGTCAAAAAGGGGGATTTTGGTTGTTTTTTCAGTATATTACAGCTTGTATAAGATTTACCAGCCGCGCACAAGATAATCATGCATCGAGTCGGCGGCCTTGCGCCCTGCACCCATGGCCAGGATAACGGTTGCCGATCCGGTGACAATGTCGCCGCCGGCCCACACGCCCTTCAAGCTTGTCTTACCGATTTCCGGGTCCGCTTCAATATAATCCCATTTGTTCAGTTTCAGTCCTTCGGTGGAACTGGTCAACAGCGGGTTGGGACCTGCACCAACGGCAATGATGGCCTGATCGCAGTCCATTTCAAATTCAGATCCTTCGATGGGTATCGGACGCCGGCGCCCGGACGCATCCGGTTCACCAAGTTCCATCTTCAATCCCTCCATACCGATCACGCGGCCTTTCTCATCACCGATAAATTTTGTCGGAGCGGTGAGAAAATGAAATTTAACCCCCTCCTCTTCGGCATGATGCACCTCGGCGCCTCGTGCCGGCACTTCCTGTCTTGACCGGCGATAGACGATCGTCGACGTTTCAGCACCAAGGCGCAGGGCCGTCCGGGCCGAGTCCATGGCCACATTTCCGGCGCCCAGGGTAATTACGTGCTTGCCCCGGATAATCGGCGTATCGTATTCAGGAAATTTATAGGCCTTCATCAGGTTGGAGCGGGTCAGATATTCGTTGGCGGAAAAAATACCGGTAAAATTTTCACCCGGAACATTTAAAAATCGCGGCAGACCGGCCCCAACACCCAGAAAGATAGCATCATAGCCCTGCTCAAAAAGCTCATCCAGCGACACGGCCCGACCCACTACGGCGTTACATTCCAGCTTGACGCCCAGGGCTTCCAGACCCGCGACTTCCGAGAAAACGATCTCCTTGGGAAGCCTGAATTCGGGAATGCCGTATACAAGCACACCGCCGGGTTTATGAAACGCCTCAAAAAGGGTAACATCATGTCCTTTCAGGATAAGGTCCCCTGCAACGGTCAGGCCCGAGGGCCCGGAACCGACAACGGCGACCTTCTTGCCGGTGGATGCCGCCTTTGCAGGAAGCGGGGCCTTTTTGTTCTTTCTTTCGTAATCCGCCACAAATCTTTCCAGATGGCCGATGGCCACCGGCTCTCCTTTCTTACCGACAATACATCTAACCTCACACTGCAGTTCCTGGGGACAGACCCGGCCGCACACCGCCGGCAGGCCATTTTTTTTCCAAAGATTGCTGATGGCCGCAGTAAACTCTCCTTCGCGAACCAGCTTGATAAACCCGGGAATATCCACGCCCACGGGACAGCCTTCGACACAGGCCGGCTTTTTACACTGCAAACATCGCTGGGCCTCCAGCATCGCCGCCTCGGGATCGAGTCCAAACGGAACCTCTTCAAAATTTCTTGCTCTTACAGCCGCCTCCTGTTCAGGCATCGGCTGTCTGGGTACTTTTACTTTTTTTGCTTTTTTACCTGCTTCCTGCACCATTATGACCTCCGCACAAAATATTTTGTTTGCTATTTAAACCGTCAGCCTTCTTGAATAAAAAATACGCCTGCACTAAGCCTTTTCCCTGCACTTGCAATATCCGTCATAAGAATTTTTTTCATCCCCGGTGTAAGCCTGAAGTCTGAGCATCAATTCGTCATAGTCGACCTGATGGCCGTCAAATTCAGGGCCGTCCACGCATGCGAATTTTGTCTTTCCGCCGACAGACACTCTGCAGCCACCGCACATACCGGTGCCGTCCACCATGATCGGATTCAGGCTGACCATGGTATGGACATTGTATTCTTTGGTCAATTTCGATACGAACTTCATCATCGGGACCGGTCCTATGGCCACACAGAGTTTAATATCTTTGTCTTTTTCCAACAACTCCTTGAGCACTTCGGTCACAAAGCCGTGATGACCATAGGAGCCGTCGTCAGTACATACTCGCAGATCATGAGATGCTTTTTTCATCTGATCTTCCAGAATCAAAAGGTCCTTGTTTCTGGCACCGATAATACAGGTGACGTCATTACCCACATCCTTAAGCCCCTTGGTAATGGGGTGCAACACTGCAACACCGGTACCGCCGCCCACGCAGACCACCTTACCCAGCTTTGCCAGATGGGTCGGCTTTCCCAGTGGGCCGATTACATCCTGGAACCCCTCTCCAACCTTCAAATCTCTGAAAAGGGCGGTAGTTGTTCCCACAATCATATATATAATGGTAATAGTCCCCTTTTCAGTATCGGTCTCCGCCATGGTCAACGGAATCCGTTCACCGGTTTCATTGGCTTTTAAAATAACAAACTGGCCTGGTTTTGCCTTTCGGGCAATTAGGGGCGCTTCGATCTCATTAAGCACCACCGTACCCTCGGCCATCTCCTCACGTCGCACAATTTTAAACATAATAATCCTCCAACTTTAATATATTTTTTAACAAACTTATTTTTACCCAACCCCTTGAAGGAAACCGGGCAAGGCCCGCCGGCACCATTACAACCTGTTTAACTGCCCCACTCGTTTATAAAACAAAAAGTTCAACCATCCTCCATAGGAATAAGAAATTATGAAGCTATACTCATAAATGACAAAAATCAATTAAAATATAATTTTTTATTCAAGGTAGCAATGGCTTAAAAAAAGTAATATATTGATGACATCAACACTTTAACAGGGAAACAAAAAAACAATGATGAAATTTTTTGACAGCCATTGCCACCTCGATGATAAATCCTATGCTAAAGATCTGCCGGAAGTTATCAATCGCGCACTGGATACGAATGTAGCAGGCATCATGCTTGTGGGTGTAAATCGTGAAACCTCGGTTAAGGCACTTGAAATAGCCCAATCTTTTGACGGCTTTTATGCCGCAGTCGGTTTTCACCCCCACGATGCCCGGGAGTGTTCTGAAGATGCCCTGGAACACCTGGAGAGCCTTTCTCGGAATTTTAAGGTAAAGGCGTGGGGAGAAATAGGACTCGATTTTAATCGGATGTATTCTTCCCGGAAAGATCAGGAGACATGGTTTGTCCGTCAGCTCGAAACAGCCGTCGCGCTTGATCTGCCGGTTATTTTTCATGAAAGAGACAGCCATGGCCGGCTCCTGGAGATCCTGAAAAGCAGGTACCCGTCCGGTATCAAGGGAGTGATCCACTGTTTCAGCGGAAGCTTATCGGAACTTGAACAATATCTGGAACTCGGCCTTTATATCGGCATCACAGGAATACTGACTCTGCAAAAGCGCGGGGCCGACCTGCGCACCATGGTGCCCCTGATTCCCAGGCACCGGCTTCTGGTGGAAACCGATGCTCCCTACCTTACACCCGCCCCTGAAAAAAACCGCCATCGGCGCAATGAACCTGCCTTTGTCAAATCCACCCTGCTCAGACTGGCTGCGGTCCGTGGTCAGGATCCCGAATCTCTGGCAGACATAATCTTTGAAAATACCTGCCGATTATACAATATCAATTCCATGGATTTTCAGGGATAGATTGAAAAATTTTCCGAATCCCTATTTTTCCATCAATTTAAAAATCGCCATATCCAGGCCATCCAGGGAGAGCTCATACATGGGAAAAATTTGACGGATCATAGTGATGGTCCGGGTATAATTCCACATGCGCGATGACACGGGATTCAGCCAGACACAATGCGAAAATGTTTTGGCCAATAGCTTGAGCCGTTCGATACCGGGCTGGTCGCTGCGCTCACCGATATACAGCGAGCCCTCCCGGGCCATCAACTCATAGGGGGCCATACTGGCGTCCCCCACGATGATCAGCCGCGTTTCAGGATCACGCCGAACCAATTCATCCACCCGCACAGGCCGGCTGTTCCGGGCCGGATCTTTCCACAAAACATCATAGATGGTGTTGTGGAAAAAATAGGTCTTCAAATCCTTGAACTGGGATCGTGCATAATCAAAAAGTGTCTGCACCACCTGTATATAGGGATCCATGGACCAGCCGCCGTTATCGATAGCCAGGATCACCTTCAGCCTGTCTTTCAGGCTGCGGTCAAAGACGATCTCGATATCGCCGGCGTTTTTCATGGTCCGGTAGATGGTGGCATCGATATCAAGCCTGTCTTTGGGACCGGACGGAACCATGTTGCGCAACCGTTTCAAGGCTTCGCCGATCATGGCCTGGGTCAGGGGACCGCCGGTGGAGTAGTCCTTGTAGCGTCTTTCCATAGCTACTTTGACCGCTGATTTATTGCGGCTCACGCCGCCCACCCGCATGCCGCCGGGATGGTGTCCCGAATGACCCACAGGCGACGTTCCGCCGGTTCCGATCCAGCGATTGCCTCCGTGGTGTTCTTCGGTCTGATCCTTTAAACGCTCCTTAAAATACTCAATCAACTCCTCGGGTGAAAACTTGCTGAGCTTTGCTTCGTCGATACCGAATGTATCGGCTATGGTTTTGGGATCCTTTAGCCAGGCATCCAGCAGGGCGCGGGCCATCTCATCAATCTCAAAACCTTCCTGATCCGGCATTTCCGCTCCTTCAAAATAGTGGGCAAAAATCTGGTCAAACAGATCAAAATAGCGCTCACTCTTGACCAGAATAGCCCTGGATGCAGTATAAAATTCATCCAGGGAATTGATCAACCCGCTGCCAAGGGCCTTGTGCAGGGTCAGAAAGGAGGTGGGGCTGACCGGTATACCCGCATCCTTTAATTTATAAAAATAATCGATAAACATAGAAAAATACCAATCAAAAATATTGCTCCAGCCGGTTCATTCCCTCCGCAATGTTTTCTATGGAATTGGCATATGAAAACCGGAGATAACCTTCACCTTGCGTGCCGAAATCAATGCCCGGCGCAACGCCGACCCGGGCCTTTTGCAGAATGTCAAAGGCCAGTTTATAGGAATCATCGGTAATATGTCCGGCATTGGCAAACACATAAAAAGCGCCGGTGGGTTCGACGGTAATGCCGAGACCTATTTCCCTGAGCCGTCGGATCATAAATTTTCTGCGACGGTTATAGGTTTCCTTCATTCGCAGGACATCATCGCCGGCGTATAGCAGGGCACTGATGGCGGCTTTTTGAACCATTGCATTGGCGGAAATAAAAAAGTTCTGTTGAATTTTCTGAATGGCCCGAACAAAATGTTTAGGCGCGATCAGATACCCCAGGCGCAACCCTGTCATGGCAAACAGTTTGGAAAAACCGTTTAATACAAAAGCCCTGTCTGTAAATTTCAGGATTGAATGCTCTTTTCCCTCATAAACCAGACCGTGATAAATTTCATCCGAAACAATATAGGGTGAAAAACCTGCTATTTTCTTCATCCTTTCCGCAGACAAAAGATTTCCGGTGGGATTTGAAGGGGAGTTGATAAAAATCGCTTTGGTTGCATCTGTTATATTTTTTTGTATGACTTTCGGGCGATACTGGAAACCGTCTTCTTCATACACCGGAACGAAAACAGGCACTCCCTGAACAAACCGGATAAAATTGGGATAGCAGGCATAATGCGGGTCCGAGACAATTACCTGGTCACCTTTTTCGAGCAATGCGGCAAATGCCATGAATATTGCAGGGGAACTCCCGGATGTCACGATAATCTGATCCGGATCTACCCGCACATTGTAGGTGTCGTGGTAATAATCGCAGATGGCTTCCCGCAGCTCAATCAATCCGAGGCTGTGGGTGTAATGGGTAAATCCATCATTAATCGCCTTGCAGGCCGACTCTTTGACACATTCGGGCGTATCAAAATCAGGTTCACCCACCTCAAGATGGATGATGTGTTCTCCCTGTTTTTCCATTTCACAGGCCTTTTCGAGAACATCCATGACAATGAAAGATGTCATTTCCCGGGTGCGCTTCGAGATCATTTAATATGTCCTTTGGTGCTGAGTTCAGCTATGCCTTTTATGGTCTGTTCAAACCGTGGTATTAAAAAATCATTAACTGACAACCAACCCGGATAAACCGGTGCCGTTGAAAAAGGCGTATGCTGCAAATCCCAATTTACAACACCCAAGAATCTAAAGTTGTTTGTCATTTTCAATTTAATCATTGTGATTTATTTGTTATTATACCACCTTGTTCAACGGATATTCAATAATACCTTCGGCGCCGCTTTTCAGCAACACGGGAATCAGGTCCCGGACAACATCCGTCCCTACTACGGTTTCAACCGAAAACCAGTTAGACTGGTAAAGGGAAGCGACCGTGGGTGCATTAAGGCTGGGCAGAAGGGAAACGATCTTTTTAAGGCGGCCCTCAGGGACATTCATTTTAATACCGACCAGTTTCTCTCCCAGCAGGGCGCCCTTGAGCAGCAGGGCGATCTGCTCTATTTTTTCTCGTTTTGCCGGCATTTTCCAGGCGTCATGATTGGCAATGAGCTGCGTATTGGTCCACATGAGTTCATGGATGATCTTTAAACCATGAGCCTTGATGGTACTTTCGGTTTCGGTGACCTCCACGATGGCGTCCGCCAGGCCGGAAACGACCTTGGCCTCGGTGGCGCCCCATGAAAATTGGACGTCTACATCGATATTGCGCTCGGCAAAGTACCGCTTTGTGAACTCGATCAATTCGGTTGCAATTGTTTTCCCATTAAGATCCTCGATGGTATTGATGGGGGAATCATACGGCACGGCAATTACCCAGCGAGCCGGACGGGAACTTACCTTGGAGTAGACCAGATCCGCCACGACATGGACATTCGAATTGTTTTCGGCAATCCAGTCCTTACCGGTAAGACCGGCATCCAGGGTGCCGTTTTCAACATAACCCGCCATCTCCTGGGCCCGACAGATAGCGCATTCTATGGTGGCATCGTTTATTTCGGGAAAATAACTTCTCCCGTTCACGTTGATGATCCAGCCGGAACGTTTGAACAGCGCAATGGTGGCATTTTGCAGACTTCCTTTGGGAATGCCGAGTTTCAACTTGTCATTCATTTTGTATATACCTCCGCCGGATCAAATATACGGTTGCCGCAAATCTGCAGTGATCCGTCCTTAATTTTTCGAAAAAAACAACTTTTGTATCCCAGATGGCATGCGGCCCCGCCGATCTGTTCAACCTTTAAAAGCACCGTATCATTATCGCAGTCAATGCAGATCTCTTTTACAATTTGCAGATTGCCGGATGTCTTCCCCTTGACCCAGAGTTCCTTGCGGCTCCGGCTCCAGTAGGTTGCCTGGCCGCCGGCAAGGGTTGCTTCCCACGCCAATCGATTCATATACGCCAGCATCAAAACCTCGCCGGTTTTATACTCCTGTACTATGGCGGGTATCAGTCCGCCTGTTTTTTCAAAATCAAGCTCTATCATTGAACAGCACCTTTCTAAAATTTTCTGCCGCCAAGCCCCGCCGGCCGTCAAAAAACCTGCAAATCCATAAGCAAAGAGAATCAAGCAATTAAACCCAAAATTATTAACTAGTAACAACAGCAAAGTCAATTATTTTTTCGCAATTTCCTTGCCGGACATGGAGATGAGAAATTAATAAGTGACGCAAATAATGATTTGTGTTAGCTTAAAATATCATATCAACCCTGTTAACCGGATTTTTTATTATGTCGAAAAAAAAGAGTGCTTCTCAAATATTAAAAAAAAGGGCCCGTAAAAAACAAAAAAGTTTTTTCTTCAGATTCATCAAATGGTCTGTCTGGTCTGTAATCATTGCTGCCTTTGCCGGTGGGTGCGCATTGGCCGGCGTCTATTTTTATCTAAGCCGGGATTTGCCCAAAATATCCTCGCTGGCCGATTACCGACCGCCCATTATTACTACGGTATATTCGGATGATAACCGTAAAATCGCCGAATTTTGCAGGGAAAGAAGAATCGTGGTGCCCCTGGAAAACATTCCCGAAAAACTGCTTCAGGCCTTTGTTGCGGCGGAAGACTCCAGGTTTTATAAACACAAGGGCATAGACCTGCTGAGCATCATAAGGGCTTTTTTCAAGAACCTGGAGGCCGGAACCATTGTCCAGGGCGGTAGCACCATTACCCAGCAGGTTACAAAATCTTTTTTACTGACGCCCGAAAGAAGCTATCGACGCAAAATCAAGGAGGCCATTTTAGCCTATCGCATCGATAAAATTTTTTCCAAAGAGGAGATCCTGTTTTTATACCTGAACCAGATCTATCTGGGGCACGCCGCCTATGGTGTGGAAGCTGCATCTGAAAACTATTTCGGAAAATCCATAACAGAGTTGAATCTTGCCGAATGCGCCATCCTGGCGGGCCTGCCCCAGGCTCCCAGCCGCTATTCACCTTTCCGGCATCCGGAGCGGGCCAAAGAACGCCAGATTTATGTACTGAATCGAATGGTTGCCGAAAATTATATTACCAATATCGAGGCCACCGAGGCCATCAACACCGAGCTTGATATCAAGCCCCGCAAAAACTGGTATATTGAAGAAGTCCCGGTGTATACGGAGCATATCCGGCGCTATATCGAGAAAAAATACGGGACGGATGTATTGTACCGGGAGGGTCTTAAGATTTATTCGGCGGTCAATATCGAGATGCAGAAAATCGCTCGCAAAGAGATTAAGCGGGGGCTTACAGATCTCGATAAGCGCCAGGGTTTCCGCGGACCGTTGCAACACATCGTTCCCGAGGAGATCGAGACGTTTTCCGAGACTCTGGCTGCCGGGCGGGAGCAAAATCCTCTGGAACCCGGCATGATCCTAAAAGGCGTTGTAACGGCGGTGGATGACCAAAAAAAAACCGTGAGCGTCAGCATGGGTGAAGAAAAGGGTGTAATGGCCCTGACCGACATGAAGTGGGCGAGAACACCTGATCCGGAAATTGCTTACTACCAGGCCAGAGTCCGTCGGCCCGGGGATGTATTGAGCCGGGGGGATGTTATCCAGGTACGTCTCAAATCCGAAAATGCCGAGACCCGGCAATGGGCACTGGCACTGGAACAGGAGCCCACAGCCCAGGCCGCCCTGTTATGTATCGAAACCGAAACCGGTAAAGTGAAGGCTATGGTGGGGGGCCTGGATTTCAGGCAAAGCCAGTTTAATCGGGCCATTCAATCACGCCGTCAACCCGGCTCCGCTTTCAAACCGGTCATTTATGCGGCGGCTCTGGACAAGGGATATACGCCGGCAACCATGCTCATTGACTCCCCGATTGTATACGAAGATAAAGAGCGTGATTTCACCTGGAAACCCAAGAATTACAAGAAAAAATTTTATGGCCCGACCCTTTTGCGCAAAGCCCTTGTCAAATCGCGCAATGTGGTGACCATTAAAATTCTGAAAGACATCGGTATCGACTACGCTATCGACTATGCGCATAAGCTGGGAATTACATCCGATATCAGCCGGGACCTTTCCATGGCCCTGGGTTCCTCCGGCCTGTCGTTGCTGGAACTAAGCAGGGCCTACTCCGTATTTGCCAATCAGGGTTATCTGGTGGATTCGGTATTTATTACCAAAATTATAGACCGCGACGGCAATGTACTGGAAGAAGCGCATCCGGTAAAGAAAAAGGTCATCGATAAAAGTACGGCCTATATTATGACAAACCTGCTTGAAGGGGTTGTCAAACAAGGCACGGGCCACAGAATCAGGGCCTTAAAGCGGCCGGCAGCCGGCAAAACCGGAACCACCAACAATCTTTTTGATGCATGGTTTGTCGGGTATACCCCGCGCTATATCACCGGCACCTGGGTAGGTTTTGACACGGAAAAGTCTTTGGGAAAATCGGAAACCGGATCAAGGGCAGCGAGCCCCATCTGGCTGGGGTTTATGAAAAAAATACTGGCAGACAAACCGGTGAGGGTCTTCCAGGTGCCCGAGGAGGTCATCTTTTCGAAAATTGATGCTGAAACCGGCCTGCTGCCGATCTCCGAATCCAAAAAAACGATTTTTGAATGTTTCAAGGAGGGAACTACGCCCACGGAATATACAAAAAAACCGGGCGAGGTGACAGAAGCGGAGGAATTTTTCAAACTGGATATGTAAGGCCGCAGTAGATTAAAACAACTCAACTACAATTATCAGGAGCCAATTTCGAAAGGGGGCGGGGGCGTTTTAAAATTGACTCTCATGATTAAATTCCCAGGAAGGCCGCCTTTACCTGTTCATTCGCCATAAGCTCACTACCGGTGCCTTCCAGCACGATCCGTCCGTTTTCCAGCACATAAGCCCGGTCACACATGGCAAGGGTCTGTGTTACATTCTGCTCAACAAGCAAAATTGTTACTCCCTCTTCTTTTATTCTTTTGATCATTTCAAAAATTTCCTGAACCAGAATGGGCGCTAAGCCTAAGGATGGTTCATCAAACATCATAATTTTCGGCAGAGACATAAGGCCTCTTCCTATGGCAACCATTTGCTGCTCACCGCCGGAAAGAGTCCCAGCCGACTGATTCCTTCTTTCTTCCAGCCTCGGAAAAAGCGTAAAAACATATTCCATTGTCTCAAAACGTTTTGCTTTGGCCTTGCCATGGATTGAACCCATAATAAGGTTTTCTTCTACAGACATTTCGGGAAATAGACGTCTTCCTTCCGGAACATGAACAATCCCCTGTTCTATTATTTTATGGGGCGGCAAGAGATCCAGTCGGATATCATTAAACTCGATACTTCCTTTTCTGGGTAGCAACAATGAAGAAATAGTCTTGATAGTCGTTGATTTTCCGGCACCGTTGGCACCGATCAGTACAATGATTTCTCCTTCCCGGACCTCGAACGACACATCCCAGAGAACCTGCAGATCACCATAAAAAACATCAATATTTTTAACTATGAGCATAGTCTTCTCCCAGGTAAGCTTCAATTACCGCCCTGTTATTGGACACCTCTTCAGGTATTCCTTCCGCAATGGTTTGACCGAAATTAATGGCATGGATGCGGTCGGATATGGTCATAATAACCTTCATGATATGCTCTACAATAATGATGGTTACCCCCTTATCACGAATTTTCTTGATTAGCTTAATGGCGCCGAAAAGTTCCGTGGGATTCAGGCCTGCCGCAGTTTCGTCCAGCAATAACAGTTCGGGGCGGGTTGCCATGGCCCGGGTAATTTCAAGGCGCTTTCGCTCTCCGATGGGAAGGCTTCTGGCTATCACATCTTTTCGGTGTAATAACCCGCAAAATTCCAGGGTCTCCATAGCAATATCACGAGCCTCATGCTTGGTTTGAGCCTTGGAAAAGGCTGCCGCAATTACATTGTCCAGCACCGATAATCTGCCCAATGGCTTTACCACCTGAAATGTCCTGCCGATGCCGATTTTGCATATTTTGTTGGTCTTCATGCCCGTTATATCCCGGCCCTGAAAAGAAATATTTCCACTTGTGACGGGAAAATAGCTGCTGATACAGTTGAAGATTGTTGTTTTACCGGAACCATTCGGGCCGATCAGGCCGAAAATTTCTCCCTTTTCAACCTGAAAGGATACATTATCAACCGCTGCCAGACCGCCAAAATGTTTAACCAAATTCTTGACTTCAAATAAAATCAAGTGGCTGCCTCCTTCTTTTTAATTGAGAAAAATCTGCCGATAAGCTTGTTCCAGTCACCTACAATACCATTTGGCAGATACAAAATAACCAGAACAACCAGAATCCCGAACCCCAAGACGTGGGCGTGTGATATATACTTGGCCGCAATATTAAGAACATCCGAGCCTGTTAATGCTGCCAGTCCTTTGAAAAACCCGAAAAAACCGGTTCTGAAAAATTCATGAATACCTACCATTACAAAGGCCCCGACAGCCGGACCGTAAATAGTTCCCACACCACCAACAATCCCCACCAGAATTGCCATAATCGAAATGTCATGGAGAGAGAAGACAACCTCAGGATCGATAAAGCCCATATAATTCATAAACAGCGCCCCGGCCATACCGGTAAGAAACGCCGCTATGTTCAAAGAAACCATTTTATAGCGATGGGTATCGATTCCCAGGCTTTCCGCAGCATCCTGGTCTTCACGAATGGAAAGAAAATAATACCCCCACTTGGATTGCATTACGACCTGAACACATATAAGCGACACAACCGCCAGAGCAAGAGCAATATAATAATAGGGTATTTTTGAAACAAAGGTGGGCATGATTAATATGCCTACCATGCCCTGTGTCAAAGGTTCTGCAATGGTGGCAATATGCCGGCACACCTCATTTAAGGCCAGGGACGCAAGTGCAAAATAGGCACCTCTCAGCCGAAAACAGATCCATCCGAAAGGAAAAGCAACGGCCATTGCCATTATACCCCCAAACGCCATTCCCCACCATGCCGAAATTCCAAAATGATGCGCCAGAAGTCCTGCCGTATAGGCCCCTGTGCCGAAAAATGCGGCATCGCCGAAAGATACCTGGCCTGTAAAACCTGCAATCACGTTCCAACCTGAACCGATCGCCACCCATATGAAAACCAGGATCATAAGATGCTGGTAATAGGCGTTTTGATACACCAGGGGAAAGATGATCAGAATGATGAGCAGAATCAAAGGCATAAATTTTTTCATGCTTTTCCTCTTAATTAAAGTATAACCGATGGCTAAGTAGAAAGTTTCATATACAAAGCGCAGTGGTTTTTCGGGGACGAAGCAATACATGTAGTATGCCGAGTGTCTGAAAAACCGCTGCAACGCAGTAGATGGGACTTTCTACGACGCCATCAAATCTTGGTCAAACGCTTGAAACCACCGGGTAAAAACAATAGCACCAGGATGAAAATTAAAAGACCGATCATGTCATCATAAGCCATACCGATGTAAGTGGCGCCAAAGGCTTCGGCCAGGCCCAGGGTCAACCCGCCGAAAATCGCTCCCACCGTGGACCCTAAACCACCCAGTATCGTGATTACAAAAGCTTTTCGGGTAAAGGGCCCGCCTATATCCGGGAACAGGTAATATATGGGCATCAGCACGGTGCCGGCGGCTGCTACGAGTGCCGAACCAAGGCCGAACGTAATAACCGTTATGCGTTTGGAATTAACGCCCATCAGTAATGCTGCATCTTTATCCTGGGCAGTGGCGCGAATCGATCTTCCGATATCCGTTTTCAGTAAAAACCAGAACATAAACAGCGTAAATCCTACGGCGATAAAAAAAGAAATGACAAGGGCTATGCTGAAAGAGATCTCTCCAAGAAAAAATGTTGCATCGGAATAGCTCGTTTGAACCGATTTGTAGTCCGAAGTAAAAATAAACCTGGCAATTTCAGTCAACACCATCCCGATCCCAACGGTCATCAGCACCTGGTTTTCAGGTAAAATCGAATCTACTTCCATAAGTGGGTTGAGCGTATATTTTTGAATCACAACACCCAGAAGAAACAGAGCAGGCATACTGACGAAAAGCGATAGATACGGATCTATACCCAGATAATGGGATAAAACAAAGGTAACGTACATGGCCACCATCATCAATTGGCCATGAGCCAGGTTAATAATACCCATTACACCCATAATCAGGCTCATACCCAGGCCGATGAGGCCGTAAAGGCCGCCTTTTAAAATTCCGGCCACCAGGGTTTGCAGAAAAATCTCCATAAAATAACTCCTGTACTATTGGATGAGTGGTCAACTAAAAGGGCGGGAAAACCCCGCCCTTTTATTGCTTATCGTTTACTCCATTTAGGTATCGGATAAATAAAATCCTTTGTAGCAACATTTTTAGGCCATACTGTCTCAAGCTTGCCGTCTATCCACTGTACCAGAAATGTGGGAAGTTTGTTCTGATTGATCTTTTTACCATAAGAGATAAACTTGACCGGGCCGAAGGCTGTAATCAGGTTGGTATCTGCAAGGGCATTTCTGACATCCTTGCGGGTCAGTGATTTCGCCCTTTTCAAAGCGTCTGCAATTACATACATCGCTGAATATGCCTCAGCACCGTGATATTCGGTTGGTTCATTATACATCTCGACAAACTGGTCATAATAGGCCTGGGCGCCGGGATATGGCACGGAAGGAGTCCAGAGAGTCGCGGAATAAACATAATTTGAAGCTTTTGCTGCATTCTTCTTGAATTCAGGCAGGGTGAAGCCGGCTGCACCGCCCACGAAAAGCTTGGGGTTCAGGTTGAGTTCCTTGGATTGTCGCATCAGCAGGGATGCATCCATAATATAAGAAATCATATAAACCAGGTCCGCTTTTTTGGCCTTGACATTCATCAGCAGTGGTTTAAAATCAATGGCGCCGGCTTCGTAACCCTCTTTCATTAGAACTTCCAGACCAAGTGCTTCACATCTCTTGACGAATTTCTTTGAACCGGATTGACCGAAGAGAGAATTTTCATGAAGAATCGCAACGGTCTTAACATCGGTTGCAATTGTTTCTAAAAATGATGCAAATGCACCCGGATACTCACTAACAGGTGGATTCAGCCGAAAGATGTATTCCCATCCCTGCTCTGTAATTTTATCAGCAGAACCGGTGTTAACCAGAAACGGAACCTTGTTCTGCTGGGCCACGGCAATGGTTGCCCATGTCACGGAACTGGAATAACCGCCGCCTAACATCACAACTTTATCCTGGGTGATCAGCTTTTCAATGGCTGAACGTCCAACATCCGGTTTGCCCATAGTATCTTCGATAATCAGTTCTATCTTCTTGCCGTTTACGCCTCCTGCAGCATTGATCTCCTTCAGTGCTATGAGAAAAGATTTATGTTCAATCTCTCCAAACTTGGCCAGTTTTCCGGTGAGCGGCAAAACAATTCCCACCTTTATTGTATCGGCGGCCATAGATTGGGATGCCCCAAAAGTAAAAATTAGAGAAACAGCTACAATTAATCCGACTAACATTTTTGACTTTTTCATCAGATCCTCCTCCTTTAATATTGTGAATAGGTATGTATGATGGTCTCGCAAAAAATTAAAAACCACTTTTTACGAAACGTTTTAGGTTTTGGTATTTAAGCCTTTGTTAAAACAAATAATATCATTAACCTAAAACATAAAACGGTACACCTGAAACCTGATGAACTTAATTTTTTACGAATTCATCAGGTATGGTATCATTTATCAGTAATGACGTAATGCAGAATAAAATTATCCGAAAATACATATTAATATGATTAGCAGGCAGGCAAAATGGTGTCAATCCGACTATTTCTGATTTTGTTGTAAGAAATTTTCTTACAATAAGGGGCGAATTCTACGTATCGATAAGATTATTGTGAATGGCAAAACGGGAAAGTTCGGCATTATTTCTCAGGTTGAGTTTCTTTAATAAACGGAACCTGTATGTGTCCACAGTTTTAATGCTGATACCGTAAGCATTGGCTATTTCGCGATTGGTGTGCCCCAATGCAAGGCGTCTCAATACCTGGAGCTCTCTCATGGAAAGCGAATCAAGGGGCGACCGGCCATGGGTTCCCCTGGCTACACTGAGAGCCAGGGCCTCCGCACCTTCATCCGTCAAGTAGCGATGTCCGGAAAAAACTTTTCGTATGGCTTTTACAAGCTGCTCCGGAGCAGACTGTTTGGTAATATAACCCATAGCGCCTGCTTCTATCGCCCGAACCACATATTGTCCTTCTTCGTGCATCGTTAAAATAAGAAGCGGCAGATCAGGGTAGTACAATTTAAGCTGGCTGATCACTTCCAGACCATCGAGACCCGGCATGGAAATATCGATAATCGCAACATCCGGGGATGTTTTGTGGACCTTCTGAATGGCTTCCCTGCCGTCAGCGGCTTCAGCAATGACTTGCATATCTCCGCTCTCTTCAACAATCCGACGAAGCCCGGCCCTTACAATGCTGTGATCGTCGGCAAGCAAAACCTTGATCATTATTTATCCCTATTTTGAATTCCGTCCGTTAAGGGGCACCTTGAAATATACCCGGGTGCCTTTTCCCGGGCGGGATTGAACTTCCAGGATTCCCCCGGCCAGACTTGCTCGCTCCCGCATGCCGGCCACCCCAAGGCATTCGGATTCCGACAATTCAAGGGCATTGAATCCACGACCATTGTCAACAATCGCCAGTGTCAATATGCCTTTTTCCGTCCCCAAAGCAACATCAACCCGGTCGGCAAAGGAATGGCGCGCTACATTGGTTAAAGCTTCCTGGGCGATGCGATAGGATGCAGTGGCAACGGTATCATTTGTAACCGAAACCTTCGCATGTTCAAAAACACATGTAATGCCGATGCGTTTTTCAAAATCGATTGTGTACCATTCCAGCGCATCGACAAGTCCCAGGTCGTCAAGCACGCCCGGCCGCAGACGGAACGCCATGCTTCGCACATCCTTAATAATTTTATCGATCAGGCTGCACATTGTCAAGGCGCGTTCTACAGCGCCGGGGTCAGTCTCTTTAAGACGCTTTCGAATCCAGACCAAGTCCATACGTAGAGCTGTCAGCACTTGGCCAAGCTGATCATGGAGTTCACGTGCAATTGCAGATCTTTCCTTTTCCTGGTTGGCCATGATGCTGCCCGACAGTCGTCTGAGTTGGTCCTGAACCCGTTTAACAGCACTCATATCTGTCGAAATTGAACATACACCACTTACGGCACCCGATTCATCATAAACTGGAAATTTTACGGAAAGGTATGTGTGAATTACTTTATTTTGAGGGATATGTTCCTCTGTCTGAAACGAACGTTTTTCAGACAGGACTTTCAGATCGTTCGTGCGGAACTGGTCCGCAACCTCTTCGGGCAGAATTTCATAATCGGTTTTTCCTCTAACCGCATCGTTTTGCACGTCAAATAATTCTTCGTACCGGGAATTTACCAAAATGTACCTGCCTCGCTCATCTTTAATATAGACGACGGCAGGTGTGTATTTAAGGATGCTTGAAATTTCTCTTGTCCTGTTTTTGACCTGCCGTTCCAGATCTTTCGAATATTGGCCAAGCTTTTCCTTTGCCCGCTTAAGGGCTTCCTCCGCTATGTTCCGCTCGGTAACATCCATCGAGACGGCAAGGGATCGGGCAATGTTCCCACCTGCAGATCTATCTCCTATAGCGGAAAGAAGGACATCTATTGTGCTGCCATCCTTTTTAACAAACTGATATGGAATATCCTTACAAATTCCGGTTTTAAAAAATTCAGGAAAGATATTTTTTTCCGCATGAAGACGCGAGGTTTCAGTAAAAAACCGGGTCAGTTTTTGCCCGATTACCTCTTCGCGTTCATAACCAAGCGCTTCGACCCAATGGTCACTTACACTGACCAGCCTCCCTTTTGTATCAACAGAATGGAGCATTGCAGGCGTGTTGTGATAGATGGAACGGTATCGTTCGTCACTTTCACGCAGAGCTTTTTCAACCGATTTCCGCTGAATTATTTCTATGCTTGCCGTCCTGTAAAGGAAAAAAACCAATATTCCGATTAGAACACATAATGTCAAAACAATCGGTCCCATTATCCTGATGAAAGGATCTGAAACCGTTTTCGAAATGGCCTTGAGGCTACTGAGATGAATAATATTCCATCCGGGATAATTTGTAACTCCTGCGCGGTGGATCAGGTACCTGTTTCCCCGGCGATCTACAATATAATCTCCCTTTGACTCCATGCCGGTCCACTTCCAGGGGCCTTTGCCAAACTGTCGTGATTCGGCAATTTGAGGAATTTGTTCGGAAGAAAATTTCCACAGTAAATGATAAAGCCATTCTTTGCGATTCGATATGAAAATAACGCCATGAGGGTCGGTTACCAGTACTATTTTGTTATGGGATGTTTCTATCTCTTTTTCAATGAGTTCAATAGATGCCTTGATAACAACAATTCCCAAAGGTGCATTTTGTGAGTTTGTATAAATCGGATGGCTATAATAGGAACCCCGTTTCCCTGATGCAACGCCAAGGGCAAGATAGATAGCCGGTTTCCCATGGATCGCCTGTTTAAAATATGGGCGAAAGCCAAAATTTTTCCCCACAAAACTATCAGGAGCATCACGGTTACTGGAAGCTATGGTTTTCCCCCCACGGTCCATCAGGTAACAGACTTCAACCTCCAAAGTCTCATTAAAATGGTCGAGAATGACATTTGCATTTTCCAGTGCGATTTCATCATCCGACCGGATCAGGGTCTGTCTGAGTTCTTTCATCCCGGCCAGAGCCCTTACCGGTTTTATATTTTCCGACAGAAAGGAAGAGAGATTTTTCTTTATCGCCTGAACACGCGCCACCGCCTGGCGCTCAGCCTCCATGAAGGCAGCTTTCTTTAGGGACGAATAGTAAAGATACCCGCCAATTGAGGCGGACAAAAAAGCCAGTAAAGACAGAATCAACAGAATTGACCTGAGCTTCATGAACGAAATCTCCGGTTTAAAATAGTTATTGTTACAATCAAACAACTGCCCGGTTTACATCAAGATAGTACAACTTTGACCTGATCGTTTCGCACGGAAGGGTCGGGCAGGACATGAATTCCGGTTATATTGTATTTTTTCTTCAAAATAGCGAGATTTTTGTTTTTTAATCCGCGCATGCGGGAGATACTGTTCGGGTGAACCGCCAGTGTCACGGCAAAACCGCCGCCGAGGGGGCGGTTTTCCAGTAAGGCGGCCGCCCGGTCAAGAAAAATTTCAGAATAGACCAGATGACCAAAGGCGGGATGGTACGGCCCGGCCAGAACGGTTGCCTCCCGGTCAAGATCTTCGGAAGCCTGAAGCCCCATTCTGATAACCGGAATATTTTGCCGGTGAAACGCAATATACAGCTCTTTAACCAGGGTAACGCAGTCGTCCAGTGACAGAGGGTCGTATTTTCCGGTTTTGTACCATCGGGCCAGACGGCTGCCTGCAAGAACAACCGTGGGGTAAATCCTGACAAAAGCCGGTTTGAGAGCGGCAATTAAGCGACCGGTATCAATGGCCCGACAATGGGTATCGCCGGGCAGACCGACCATCATCTGAGCGCCGATTTCATAGTTGCGCTCGTGTAAAAGCGTAAACGCATCGCAGGTATCTTGTACCGTATGGCCGCGTTCAGCCAGGGCCAGGACCCTGTCGTCCATGGACTGGACTCCAAGTTCAATGGTTTTTACCGGAAACTCACGGATGATATCAAGCCGGGCCGTATCGACGGTATCCGGTCGTGTAGAAAATCGAATGCTGTCAATCCGGCCGTCTTTTACAAACCGGGTGGTTTCGGCGAGCAGGTGCAAAATCGCCTCGTATTTCAACCCGAGAAAATTTCCACCGTAAAATGCCACCTGCACCCCGGTGCGGTGGTCTTTCCTGTAACTGAGAAACGTTTCAATTTGTTTTTCGAGTTCCCGGTCAGAAGGCAGGCGGGGTTTCTCCCCTGTAATGGACATCTGGTTACAGAAAGCACATTGATGGGGACATCCGGCATGGGGTATGAAAACCGGAATAACCAGCGGGCGATTTTGAATTTTTTCGGAAACCGATATGGAGTGCGAGCAAAACATGTTATTTTTTAAATTCAAGGCGTTCAAGGGCCCTTCGAGCCGCATCCTGCTCTGCTGATTTTTTGCTTTTGCCCCGGCCCTCTGCAACCAATTCATGAATTGCGAGCCGGACATTGAATACTTTATCGTGGTCCGGTCCGCTTTCTTTAACAACTTTATATTGCGGCGTAACCCTGTAGGTGAGCTGGGCAAGTTCCTGCAGGCGGCTTTTGTAGTCATGATCTGAAGCAGAGTGGATAATGAAAGAAAGTCGGTCATGAAAGCGATTGTCGATAAATGCAAACGCGGCCTCAAATCCACCGTCAAGGTAAATTGCCGCGATAAGGGCTTCAAGGGCGTCCGCCAGAATGGAATTTTTATCCTGCCCGTGGGTCTGGATTTCGCCCCGGCCGAGTTGAATGAATTTTCCAAGCTCTGCAGTTCTGGCGATGGACGCCAGAGTAAGTTCATTGACCAGGTTGGCCCGCATCCGCGAAAGGTCCCCCTCGTGCAGGTCGGGATATTTTTCCATCAGCAAATTTCCAATAACAAGATTTAAAACCGCATCTCCAAGAAACTCAAAGCGTTCATTGTCTCTCAGAGCAATGTCGACATGCTCGTTTACAAAAGAGCTGTGACGCAAGGCCTCGGCCAGCAGGTCAGGATTTTTAAAGTAATAGGAAATGCTTTCTTCAAGGGTATGAAGTTGGTCAGCTTCCATGAATTATTCTTAATCGCTGTTTCAGGGGCAATCGGGTTTACAAAAAAGATACGTTTCTTGTCATCTTTCCTGACAAATCAAAAATAGTTTATACTTTGTTGATTTAGTATCTTGGCGGTGAAACTGGAAATTTAAAACTTGAACCCGGGAAAATCAGAAGTATGCAAATGCGTTATTTAATTTCAAATTTCAGCATCCTGAATTGATCAATTGAGTGTAGATCTCATAGGGTATATACAGATCCCCCCGGCCGCAGCCCATTTGAATTTCCGGTTTTAAGGTGCCGTGAAAATCGGTTCCACCGGTTATCAAAAGCCCGTGGCGTTTTGCACAGGCAGTATAGGCAGCGGTTAAAGCGGCGGAATGTTCAGAATAAAGGACTTCCATTCCCTTAAGCCCCATTGTTTTCAACGTACCGATCAAATTTTCCAGGGAGGCATCAGCCTTGAACTTAATAAGGACCGGATGGGCCAGTACCGGAACGCCTCCGGCAGCCAGAATGATTCCAATAGCCTCGTGGGATTCCATCCGGTATTTATTTACATATGCCGGCCGATCCGTACCCAGGTATTTATCAAACGCCTCGCCTATGGATGAAACAATGCCTTTTTGCACCATGGCTTTGGCAATATGAGGTCGTCCCAGTTGATTCTGGCCGGGTTTAAGCTTGATATCATCTGCCGTTAAAAAGATTCCCAATTCGCTTAAAAGCCTGATAATACGAGGGTTTCTATCTCTTCTGGATTCTTGCAGCCTTCGAAGCATTTGATTCAATTCCAGATGTTTTAAATCAATGCCGTATCCCAGGATATGCAGGCTTCCTGAGCAGGGACATGCCGCCGGAGGGTTGGCACTGATTTCAACACCGGTCAAAAAATCAAGCGTATCCGGCCTATCGATATCCAGTGCCGCGCGCGAGCCTTCAATCGTATCGTGATCGGTGATTGCAATGGCTCTCAGATGCAGCTTTCTGGCCAGGGCAATGATTTCAGCGGGCGTGAGGGTGCCGTCGGAAGCGGTTGAATGAATATGAAGATCAATCCCCGGGGTAGGATTACAGTCCAAGGGCTTTTTCCTGTGCTTCTTCTTTAATCTTACAGTCGATACATTGCGTTGTGACCGCGCGGGCTTTTAACCGCTCGATGGAGATATCTTCCCCGCAGCTTTCGCAAACGCCGAACGTCCCTTTTTCAATACGATCCAGGGCATTTTTAATTTTTTTAATAAGCTTGTGCTCGCGGTCTCTGATACGCAGCATGAAATTTCTGTTGGCCTCAAGTGACGCCCGATCGGTGGGGTCTGGAAAATTTTCTTTCGGTATGGTCATGCCTGAAACAGTATCATTTCCGTGGTCCAAAAGTTCCTGCAGCCGACTGTTTAATAAATTTTTAAAATATTCCGTATCTTCTTTTTTCATAATCAGGCCTTGTTGTTACCTAAATTGAGCTATCAGCAGTTAGCTTTTAGCAATTAGTACAATAATTTCAATATATTGTCAAAGGTCATCATTTCACCCAATGGGTGAAAATCGCATTACTGGTAAACTCCTAAAATATAGGAGCTAACCGCTGATATGATTGAT
>Ga0207996_1000697_pt1 | contig 28083 bp, 20 predicted proteins | sample AntAceMetag02UKG_FD_184773 | JGI IMG/M metagenome (GOLD analysis project Ga0207996, IMG submission 184773) | Saline lake microbial communities from Ace Lake, Antarctica - Antarctic Ace Lake Metagenome 02UKG (SPAdes) (version 2) | ecosystem: Environmental > Aquatic > Non-marine Saline and...
TTACGTTTGAGATATAAATTCGTTTATCTCTACTTGCAATTTTAATAATTCTTGGAATTTGAGTAGTAAGTCCCATTTTATTATAAAGTGAAGTTCCCGTTATGTAAGCAATTCGCTCACCGTTTTTATTTAACAAGTAAGGCTTAATAAGCTCCTCTTCTCTTGGCTTCAGTTCTCCAAAAACAGATTTTTGGGGAATGTAGAAGATTCCTGTTGAAACTCTTTTAATTATTCCTTTGTTAATGAATCGTTCGATTGCTTTTGTACCTGCAATATATTCATCATTATTAAGAGAAAGCTGCTGGTAAGTAAAAGTGTTGCCAGGCTTTATCTCATTAATTTTCTTCTTAATTTTTTCTGATATTTTCATATATTGAAATTCTTCAAACACCTCTTAAATGTCAAGTATCTTGTTTGGAATACTCGACATATTAATGTATTGCCTTTAAATTTCACAAGAAAGGACATAACGTTTGTATCCCCGTCATTTGTCGCGTATACTCCCCACTTGGGGTGTGTATACGACATTTGTCGTGGATTTGGCATATAGATATTTCCATTTTTATCTTTCAATCAATAGGTGTAAAAATAATATACTTAATTCGTTGTCAATAAAAATGATTCGGGCATTCCATAACCCAAAACCGGCTTAAGTCATGGAGGGGTCAATGACTTCTCACAAAAATGAGTTCTCACAAAATCAAACGATAAAATTTATTTTCCATTTCTAGCCACGCCGTATTCCGATTTATCGGATTGAAGGCGGGTAAATTTTATGTTTTCCACTTATACTTCCCAAACGTCCCCAGCAATCCGAATATGACAAAATACGGCGCATAGAGAACTTCCACAAAAGGAAAGACGAGCAATGAAATATATTCTCTGAAAATCGTAGCACCACGCAGGAGTATTAAAAAGTCAAACAAACTCTTAGTGAGAAATACAATGAGAAAAAATCTCCATGTCACGACTCCTGCCAGAGCACAAATGAATGCAGCCAATAATAAAAATAGGAATATAAAAGCAGCGAGTGAAACGAATTTAACGAGTGGTGGATAATAACGCCATTTTGACCCGCGCCTCTTTTCCTGCTGAAAAGTCTGTGAGCCGGATTTTTGCTCAATAGAGGGCACGAAGCTTCTATATGCTGCGGCAAATCCGATTCCATACTTTTTGTTTTTGCTGATCTTCTGGAGAAAGAGGTCGTCATCTCCGGATGGAACATGCCCGATCCCATCAAATCCATTGAGTGATTCAAACACTTCCTTTTTGTAGGCAAAATTCCTGCCGGTTGCAGTAATGCCCCAGTTCCACCCAATACTGCCTGCCGAGAATGTGAACATTGCAAGCCGCTCGAGTTTCTTCAGCATGCAGATGATCCTTTTCATGTTACCTTTATTTCTGCATACCAAAGGAGAATACCCGACCACCACATCAAATCCTCGTGAGAATATCTCATTCATGGAACTCAGCCAGAACTTACCTGGTCTGCAATCGGCATCTGTAAAAAGCAGCACTTCACCTTGTGCAAGACGTATACCTTCTGTAAGTGCGCGCTTCTTTCCGACAAGCCCGGAAATCTCATCTTTGATAGAAATGTATCTGATACGTGGATATTTTTGGGAAAAATTCTTAAGGATATACTTTGTCTTATCAGTGGAGCGGTCATTCACAATGATGATCTCGCATTTATCTTGAGGATATTCTTGCTTAAGTAAATTGGACAGCAATGAAGCCAAATGCCTTTCCTCATTCCGTGCTGCGACTATCACAGAAATAAAATGGTTTTTTCTTACTGATGAGATCGTTTTTTTGAGTCTGAATGTGCCCACAATGAGAAAAAAAAGGAACAGGCAATACAGCGCAGTCAGCCCATAAAGAATATAGAAAAAGATCATAATAATTTCATGCCCTTCACTGATGATGCATTCAGATCGAGGGATGCAAACTTTTTATTTCTATACTTGAACTGAGCTGCAGCGCCGATCATAGCTGCATTATCCGTACAATATTCCAGGGAAGGAAAATAGAGTTTTATGTTATGCTCTGTGCTATACTGAGTAAAAATACTTCTTAGTTCGGAATTTGCAGCAACCCCGCCTGCAAGGAGGAGTGTTTTTAATGAATGTTGTCCCAGCGCTTTGATAGTTTTACGGAAAAGTACCTCAACGATCGCATGCTGGAAACTTGCAGTAAAATCATGGATTTGATTTTCATCCAATTCACCTTTTTCTTTCAGATAAAGCATGCCTGCTGTTTTAAGACCACTATAACTGAAATCAAAATTATCGTGTTTGAGCATAGGAAGAGGAAATTCAATTGCAAATTTATTTCCTTCGCGTGCAAGCGCATCAATATGGGGTCCGCCCGGGTATGGAAGTCCAAGTAATTTCCCGATCTTATCAAATGCTTCCCCTGCTGCGTCATCCACAGTTTTCCCGAGAATTGTATATTCTACCGATGAAGAAAAGATCACTAGTTCCGTATGCCCGCCTGAAACTATGAGAGACAAAAACGGAAATTCAATATCTTTGTGCTCCAAAAAATTAGCGAACACATGACCGAAAATATGATTCACTGCAATGAGAGGTTTCTTCAAACTGAAAGCCAATCCTTTAGCAAAAGAGACCCCCACCAACAAAGAGCCGATCAGTCCCGGGTTTGCAGAAACCGCGATTGCATCTATATCCTTCAAACCTAATTCTGCTTTTTCAAGAGCCATTTCCACAACGGGGATAAGAGTGCGAATATGCTCACGGGATGCAAGTTCCGGGACAATTCCCCCATACTTTAGGTGCACTTCCTCCTGCGAAGATATCACATCGGAGAGGGCATCACAACTTCCATCGACAATTGCAGCGGAGGTATCATCACAGGATGTTTCTATCGCAAGAATGAGGGGTTTCTTCATGAATTATTTTGGTATCGATTTTATACGTACTTGTGTAGGTGTCTGTCCAAGAAGATCTATCCCTTCAGGCAATTCCACAGTCACAGGAATGACATCATCAACCTTAAAGGTGTCGGGCAATTCTACTGATGCAAATATATCCTTCTCTTCGAGAATGCTCACGAACTCCTGCTCTCCCGAAACCTTAATACTCACAGATGAAGGAAAGATCTCGATCCCGTCAGAGGTGTAAATAGGGATAAGTGAGATCGTTTTCTGGATGATCTTCGGCTCCATCTTTGTGATATCCAGCGTATAGGTATCATAAGAAACCATGGGGTCTTGCGGCTGGATAACGCTCAGGTGCGGGTCGGCAACATGATTTATCATATTATATGGTATGGTGACGATTTCCTCTATTTGAGTAATAAGAGATTGCGGTCCTGTCACCTGGACCTCTTCTGGTTTTATATCAAGTTCATTGTCTTTAAAATACTGCTCACTTTCCTCGTCCGCAAATGCCAGCACGACCGGAATTATCATCGTATTCATATTGTCCATGACTATGAGAACGTCCTTAGATGGAGGATTATATACTATAGTAAGATTGAATTCCTCGATTCCATCCAGATTGTCATAGGCAATGGGCAGGTAGTTTCTTCCGTAATGCACGTCCTTGAGGTCAATATGATACACAAATTTCTTCAGATTATATGCCATTATATCCTGACCTCTGCCCTCAACGGTGAAATCGATCGTTTCCGGCTCAATCGTGATAGGCACGAGCGCAGAGGGAGCATTGGAGATCATGATCGGCAACTGTATATCAACCTTCTGTACTTTCGTAAGATTTATTTCAAACCAAATAAAAGCGGAGAGTAAAAGTGCAAGAATTAGAATCCAAATTCTTTTATTCATTATTTCTTCTCATCCTTATTAAAGATCCTACGCATCCGCTCTGACGCCAGAGTGATGTAGATATTCAGCGGATCGATCTTTTGAGCAATATGCAGGTATTTCTTTGCGCTGTTAAAATCCTTCTCTGCAATATAAATCTTGCTCAGATCGATGTAGGATTTAATAAAAAATATGTTTTTTTGAATACTTGTTTTGTAGTGTTCAATCGCCTTATCTCTATCGCCCATATTATAGCAGCAACTTGCAAAAGCGTTGAAAAATTCCGCACTGTCATAACCCAAACGGGCAGCTTTATCGAAATAGATAAATGCCTGTATCCAGTTTTTTTTGTTATCAAAGCATTTACCGATGAAGAATGCGACTTCCTTACTTGCAGGAAATTTTTTCTCTGCACTTTTCAGTACTGAGATCGCATTATCCCATTCTTTAAGCGCCACATACTGCTCTGCAAGAAAAGTGTAGGTTGAAACAAGATTATTGAAGTATGGCATGATCTCCTTGAAATAGCCGACCGCTTCTTTTCTTCGGTCCAAATATACAAGGGCAACGGATTTATTAAAAAGCATCTCGGGAGTTTCAATACGAATTTTGGAGTACCACTCTAACGCCTTGTGTGCTTTCCCCTTTTGAGCAAGATACACATTTCCCATCAGAAAATTTAACTGACTACTATCCGGAAACACGACAAGTCCTTTTGCAATTATCTTTTCTGCTTTCTTAAACAACCTGTGCGTCATATAAATGAGATAAAGCATTTCATATGCCTTAAAAGTATCCGGGTGATCAGCAATAAGCTCATACAGGATATCTTCTGACAGAAGCCAGTTTTTTTTGCTGTGATGCTCTGCCTCGAGGAGCTTTGCTTTAATAAGATTATCCATTGATTACACTCTGTTCAAATGAATTAATCACGTCAATAATCTCGTTCATTGAGATAAGATGGTTTATCCGGTCACGAAGATGTGATGAGTCGTGCATCCCTTTTGTATAGAAAGGAACGAATTTTCTGAATAATTTGATCGCAGTCGTTTCTCCATAAAAATCCGCACTTGCCAGCAGGTGTTCCTTCATTATATTAATTCGCTCCTGGATTGTGATTTGGAGACTTTCTATATTTCCCATTTCATCTTTGATATGTGAGAATAACCAGGGATTTCCAAGGGCTCCTCGTCCTACCATAATGGAATCACAACCGGTTTCTTCGAACATCCTTATACCATCCTCAGCAGTAAGTATATCACCGTTTCCAATAACAGGAATTTTCACTAATTCTTTTGCTCTTTGTATATAATCCCAATTACTTTTTCCAGAAAACAACTGACTCCCGGTTCGTGGATGAATTATTATTGCTGATGCTCCTTCATCTTCAATAATTCTTACAATTTCATCGAAATGTTCATCGGAATTCCAGCCGATCCTGATTTTCACTGTGAATGGTGTATCTTGCAGCAATTTTCTCGTTTTACGAACTATTGAAGCGATTTCTTTTGGATTTTTCAGGAGAGCTGCGCCAGCCCCGTTCTTCACCACTTTTTTGATGGGACAACCCATATTTATATCAAAGAAATCCGGCTCGAATTTTCGGAGAAATTGAATACCCTTTACAATTTTATCTGCAGTATTACTGAAAACCTGCAAGCCGATCGGTCTGTCTGCATCATCAAATTCAGCTAAAACCTCGGTTTTCTTATTTTTATGTATAAGTGCATCTGCACTGATCATTTCTGAGAGCACGACATCTGCCCCGAACCGCCTGCACATTTTTCGATATACATAGTCCGTGTAACCTGCAAGCGGTGCGAGCCAGAGCTTTTTATTGAAGAATTCTTGTGATTTCATGATATAGCAATAAGGTAATGACCTAAGCGAGTGTGGCAACTATTTTAGAATTTCTAAATACTAATCTCGAATGACTAATAAAATGACAAAATCAAAATGTTAAAAAATATTTTATCGATCGGATGGGCTTTACTGCGAAGCATGAACTGGGAATTTATTTAATTGTGGCTACTTTTTTTGAAATATACTTTGGGAATTAACACCAGTAGCAGCAGCCCATACTGAACTTTTGTCGAAGCATTAAAGTTAACTCAACCATTGGGGAAAGTGTAAACCAAAAGCTGCGAGGGCCGTCCGGCTGCATGCGCTCGTTAGCACTTTAATTATAGGTGAATACCGTTTTTAATTATGTCTTCGACCAAGTTACCATACCAAACAACACCGACGTCATACCCTTGTTTTCTAATAATTGTAAAATCATCAAATTCGATTGGATGGCTTCTTAAATAAGGTTCACCTGAATAAATTCCTAAAAATACAAACTGCTTTTCTTTGGAATACATGACTTGGCCATCTATCATGTTAATATTGATTGGCCTTGATATTACCAAACTGCCTGAAGAACCTGGAAAAAGTTTTGCATCAATTAAAAAATAGGGTTTGCCATTAAATGGTGCACCCCACCTTGAAGCAATAATTCCAGACTTCACTATCGGGAACAAATTAAACTTATCGTAAAACCCTCTTGGGTATCCAATCACAATTGCATCGTCTGATGCTTGCACCTCTATTTGTTTATGTTGTGGGGATTGTTCATTACTTATCGCATTCCATTGAATGTAGTCTTGCGAATTATCCTCTGCTATCTCAATTAGATAATCAGAAACATCAATAACAGCTACATCAACTGTAGAATTAATGTGAAACAATGCCCTCTTTTTTACTTCTTCTTGGCTTAATTGGATTGGAGCCCATTGAAGGCGGTTACCGGAATTAATTTTTCTTAAATGAAACGAAAATGAATCTGGTAAAACTTCTGATTTATCTTTTTTCTTATGTAATACAACATGTCTATTTGTCACCAACCATTGTTTTGTTATACTTCTCCACTGAGGTCCTTGCTTATCGGTTGGCGCAAATTCCATATAGAAAAAGCCTGATCCTTGGCTTGTATTTCCCTAATATTGACCGAGAAGCAACGAAGTAATTGTATTGAAAATGTCATTGATTTTCATTTTATCTCCTATATTGTGCTAACTATGTATTAATACACCAACAAACGCTGTATCTTCATTATGGCTATATTTCATAATAACACAAATCCTTCATTATCATTTAAAACCACATTGCGAAAAAATGTAATAGCGTTTCACTGTCAACTTTTTCACAATCCACTCCTTTTTTCCAAAACTTGTTTGAGAACGTAATAATAACATATCGCAACGATGTTGCTCCGATCTTTTTATTCTCACCTTCCCGATGCTTACGCATCAGGTTACAAATATGAAACACCTAAGGTGTTTGCAGAAATTGTTAATTAAAATATCTAAATGCACATCTTGTAAAAAGTTCCCATAGGAACGCTATGTTTATAATGGAGACCATTAGCTCTCTGAATCAAATACAAAGATTTTATTGAGCACCTTCGGTGTAAAATGTTATTAATGAAAGGACACATTACAAAGTTCCTTCAGGAACGACATGTTTCTTACGGAATGCGTCAATTTTATGAAATAAGTAAATTCTGCAGGAATTTTAATTCTTTCTGTACACTTCTTTGCGATGTGCAATGCGCAATATCATTACCGTATCGTCATTAATAATGGAGTATATAATTCGATATTCTCCTACTCGATATTTACGTAATTTGTTAAATTTCCACTTTAAGCTTGGATATTTATTAGCATTTTGCGTGAGAACAGTCTCAATTTTATGTAATATGTTTTTTACTTTTTTACCATCAATTTGCTGAAGGTCTTTTAAGACTGATTTCTTAAATGTTATTTTATATTCCAAGATTGGCTCTCATGTCATCTAATGAAATTACCGCATCCGTGTGATCATTCAATCTATCAAGAGCTATTTGGTAATCTGCCCTTTCTGTCAAATAGAGCTCCACTGCCTTTTGGATATGAAACGACTTTGACCTTTCGGTCTCTTTCGAAATAGTATTGAGCTCATTTGCCAAATTATCAGGCAAGCGAACTGAAATAGTAGTACTCATGTTATTTCCTTGTAATTTTTGTATTACAAAATACTACTCTGCAATAATTGTTGTCAAGTAACTAATGAAATACAATTATTGTTTCACCATAAAATCCTTTCGTGTCTTTTCGTGCCTTTCGTGGTTAAAATCTTTCATAAATATCTTGTCAATCTTGAAAGCATCCGGACACTTGGTACATCATGAAGAAAGAAAAAGTGATCGTACTCCTCAGCGGCGGATTGGATAGTTGTGTAGTTACAGCTATCGCACAGGAAAACTATCACCTGTGCTTACTGCATGTGAATTATGGTCAAAGAACTGTCACGCGAGAAGAACAGGCATTTAAGGATATCGCAGGATATTATAAGGTCAAAGACATTCTGGAAGTTGATGTTGGTTATCTTCAGAAGATAGGTGGATCAAGTCTGACTGATCAATCTATGCCCATACCTGAAAACAAAAACAACAATGTGATTCCTTCGACTTATGTTCCTTTCCGCAATGCAAACCTACTCTCTATTGCGACGGCATGGGCGGAAGTAATTGGTGCAATCAAAATATTTATCGGTGCTATGGAAGAGGACAGCAGCGGTTACCCGGATTGCAGAGAGAAATTTTTTAAAAGTTTTAATAATACTATCATAGAAGGCACAAAACCGGACACACATATCGAAATCGAAACTCCCATCCTGCATAAGAAGAAAACAGAAGTTGTTCAACTTGGTATGGAATTGAAAGCTCCGCTCCACTTAACATGGTCATGCTATCAAAATGAAGAAAAAGCATGTGGGCTTTGTGAAAGCTGCATGCTGCGCATAACTGCCTTCCGGGAAGCCGGCTATCCTGACCCAATCCCCTATGCAATACCCATCACATGGAAAAGTTAATTAAAAAATACAGAGAATACCTTGTTTCTCAAAATTACTCGAAGCACACTCTTCGTGCATATCTCGGAGATGTTGAACAATTTTTTGATTTCATTAAGAAATTTTTTCCTGATGAGAATGTCAGCATCGAAGAGATAAATAAATCCATGTTCCGTGATTTTCTTCAGCATCTCAGCGAGCAAAAGGACGGCAACAGAACTCTTGCAAGGAAGGTCATTTCGATCAGGGCATTCTTTTCATACATGATACAGAATGGTTATACAACGCATAATCCTCTCATAGAAATTAAAATCCCCAAATTTGAAAAATATGTTGCTACTTTTCTTACGGAAGATGACATGCGCTTTGTTCTACAAATTCCCGATCAGGAAGATGCGCTTGGGATTCGGAATCTCGCTATTCTCGAACTGCTTTACAGTACAGGCATTCGTATCGGTGAACTTGCCGGTCTTAAGATCAAAGATGTGGATTTCCGACAAAATCAGATCAAAGTACTTGGTAAACGCTCCAAGACAAGGATCATTCCAATGGGAAGTTTTGCCATTGCCGCCCTGGAAAAATATCTTAAAATTAGAGATTCGTTTATCAAAGATATGGATGTGCCCGAAGTTTTTGTGTCAAAGAATGGCAATCCCCTTTCTGCTGACGAACTCAGATATATTGTGAATAAATATCTTAAAGTGATTGAAAAATCAAAAAATTACAGTCCTCATACTCTTCGTCACACTTTTGCAACACACCTGCTTAATCATGGCGCTGATCTACGCTCTGTGCAGGAACTTCTCGGTCACAGCAGCTTGACATCAACAGAAGTATATACGCATACTTCCATGCAAAAATTAAAAGAAGCATACAAAACGGCACATCCGCATGGTGATAGAAAATAACTCGAAAATTGACAAAATACTCTCACAAAATTCAAACATGAAGGTACTATGAGCAAAAATATTATTATAGGAATCGCAGGCGGTACAGGTTCGGGAAAAACGACCCTGGCTGAAAGGATTATTGAAGAACTCAATGAGCCAAATGTACTCATCATCAAGCAGGATGCATATTATAAACCTCATTCAGAACTAAGTTTTGATGAACGCAAAAAGATAAATTTTGACCATCCTGATGCCTTTGACACATCGCTTCTTATTAAGCATCTTAATAATCTTAAGAACAATGTCCCTATCAATTTACCGCAGTATGACTTCACAACACATCTGAGAAAAAAAGAGACAATTACCATCTCACCCCACAAAGTGATTATGCTTGAAGGAATTCTCGTATTTGAAAACAAAGAACTGCGTAATCTTCTGGACATCAAAATCTTTGTCGATACCGATGCTGATGTGCGAATATTGAGAAGGATCAAACGAGATATTAAAGACCGGGGACGCAACTTTGAATCCGTGTACAATCAATATATGAAAACCGTACGACCAATGCATCTTGAGTTCGTGGAACCTTCAAAAAAATATGCCGATATCATTGTCCCCGAAGGTGGCATGAACAGGATCGCAATCGATATGATCGTATCAAAAATAAAACAAATTTTACAAGAAAGTGAGGAATAATGAAAAAATATATCATTACCTTAATTGGAACTCTTATTTTCTGTACAGCCGTATTGTATGCAACAGATATGACCGTGTACAATCAGAATTTTGCCACAGTGCGAAGTGAACTTTCAATCGTACTGCAAAAGGGTTTGAACCTGTATAGTTTTGATGACATTCCGGCAGCGATACAACCAACGTCGGTTCATCTTGAGCCGGTTAAATCTTCTGATACAGTGGTCATCATGCTTCAAAATTTCGAGTATGACCTGGCGAATACAAATAAAATACTCGATAAATATCTCGATAAAACTATCACTCTTATTACAATAAGCGGTGAACTGTTTTCAGGTATATTGAAATCTTTTGATTATGACACAATTGTCATCCAGAACTCGAACGGTGGGATAAATATGGTCAATCGGGATGAAGTGCAGAATATCGATCTTGAAAAGATGCCTGAGAACTTCTTCACAAAACCTACATTGAACTGGGAGTTGCTTTCCAATAAATCCGGTGATACACCCTGTAAGCTGAGCTACATTACCAATAATATTTCATGGGATGCGCAGTATGTAGGCATACTCGATAATGATGACAAACATCTTAATCTATCATCATGGATCTCTCTCAAGAATAATTCCGGAAAAGCATTCAAGGATGTAACGCTTAAACTGATGGCTGGTGATGTAAATTTAGCCCCGGTATCTCCAACCATGCAACGTGAAATGGCTATGAAAGCAGATGGTTTCCTTGACTATGAACAACCTCAGATCACAGAAAAGGAATTCTTCGAATATCATCTTTATACTCTGGAAAACAAAACTGTGGATATTAATAACAATCAGCAGAAACAGCTCTCGCTCTTTGATCCGACCGATGTGAATGTTATAAAGATATATCGCTACAATACAAATTATGGAAATGATATTTCAGTGCTTATCAGCTTCAAAAATGATGAAAAATCCGGTCTTGGTATTCCCCTGCCAATGGGGAAATTACGCATCTTTAAAACCCAAGATAATGACGCTGCTGAATTTGTAGGTGAGGATCACATCGAGCATACTCCAAGAAATGAAGAGGTTGAGATCACAATTGGAACCGCCTTTGACATTAAGGGTGAATGCATTCTCGCAGAGAGCAATCGACCAAGTCAGAAATCCCGTGAGGAAAAATACGAGTGTGAGATTCGCAATCAAAAGAAAGAACCGGTTTCCATCGAAGTAACACGAAGTCTCGGTACAAACTGGACGATCACGAAATCGGATATTTCCTATACAAAAAAAGATGCCTATACAGTAGAATTCCAGGTAAAAGTTCCAGCTGAGGATAAAGTTAATTTTTATTTCACGGTGTTGTATAAGTATTGATTTTCTTGGTAATTTTTAAATACTGGATTCCCGTTTTCACGGGAATGACATCGGTTTTGAATAGATTCAACATGGAAACAGGAAAAGCTAAGAAAAAGATGGATACTATTCTGCACTTACTTTTTCCATTATCTTTTATTGCATGTAATTGTTAAATATCCAATGCAAAGAAAAATTCAAAAGACAATATTTACTCTTATCATTATAGGCATTATTTTTATTATTGGGGAATCCAGCCTGTGCGCCGATGACTTGATAATCAAAACTATCGAAATTTCCGGCAATTCTCATTTTACTGATACCGAGATCATACGAGTTCTTGATCTTCAGCCCGGAGAAAAATTTTCATATGAGACGCTAAACCAAAATATCCATAATATCCTTCAACTCTACTTCTCTCGCGGGTTTTATCTCACAAAGCTTTCACCACCTGAAGTAATACCCTCCGATGATGGAAAAGGTGTTTCGATCAAGCTGAACATTGACGAGGGGCAGCGACTTCTTATTAAAAAGATTACGTTCAGGGGCAATAAATATTTTTCCCAGGAAAAACTCAAAACCTACCTTTCCATGCACAAGAATTTACCCTTCTCCATCCAAAAAGCAAACAGTGACATGATGATGATCACTACTACATATTCCGAAATGGGTTATCCATTCTGTGAGGTTATTCTGGATAGCTTGAGAATTGTAGAGGATTCTCTTTTCCTCAATTACGACATCCGGGAAAACGAGTTTGTACGAATTTCGGATATTATCTTTAAGGGGAATACGGTTACACAGGAAAAAACTCTCGAGCTGCTTCTAAATTTTCAGGAGAATGAGATATATGATTCCAGGAAAATAGTACGCGCAAGGCAGAATCTGCTTCAAAAAAAATACATTGAATCAGTTGAGATAATACCCGTAAATAACTGGCAGTTAATGGTCATCATCAAAGAAAAGAGTATGAACCATTTTCAGGGTGTGCTCGGGTTGGCTTCTTCAAAGGAAGACATTCCATTTATAGAACGTCTCACCGGATTTATTGATTTTTCATTTCTTAATATTCTCGGAACCGATAGAGAAGTACAGCTCAAATGGAATAAGCTGACTTCTAAATCGTCAGAATTTTATATATCCTACCGCGAACCATTTATTCTTGCTCAACAGATTTCAGCAGAGGGCTCCCTCCGAAGAAAGACTGTGGATACAACCTATGTCAATACCGATCTTCGGATCGCATCCTTTTTCACTATGAAAAATTACAGCAGGATCGGGTTACAATATACTTCCAGCAGCTCTATTGAAGACACAGTCAGCATAGACAGAAATGGTGTGGGAGCAATGCTCGAAATCAACAAACTCGAGTATCCGATCAATCCGAGAAAAGGATATAAAAATTCAACTAACTATACGATACGATGGAGCTCGAAAAAATCCTACGATCAGCTCATTTCTGAAGAGATAGAAGTCATAATCCCCTTGAATTACTATAATGTATTCTATTTAAAAGGGCTCACCAAACTCATTTTTACAAAAAATGACACCCTTTCAACTTATGATAAGTTTTCCTTTGGAGGTTATGAAAGCTTAAGGGGATTTGTTGACAATCAATTCATAGCTGCAAAATTCGGTATCATCAGTTTTGAATACAGATACCTGCTATCACGTGATTCACGTGCGTTTGCATTTGTTGATTACGGCTATTGTAAAGAATATAAAAGCTTGATCGGAGTTGGTTTGGGTGTTCGTCTTAAAAGCAAAATCGGTATTATCAAGATAGATTATGGGATCGGCTATCAGGACGGAACCTGGACAAATCCTTTGCAGGGCACGGTTCATTTTGGACTGGAAACAGGATTTTAAATTTTTGATAAGGAGTTTCATTGAAATTATCTCAACTTGAAATTGTCGGATTCAAATCCTTTGGTGAGCCAATAAAACTTAGTTTTTCAAAGGGGTTGACGGGCATTGTAGGTCCTAACGGATGTGGAAAATCAAATATTTCCGATGCGATCCACTGGGTTTTGGGAGAACAGAATGCACGAAGACTCCGCGGCGGAACAATGCGTGATGTTATCTTTAAAGGAACGCGAAAGCGAAGTGCACACAGTTTTACAGAAGTCTCAATAATTATTGAAAATGACAAAAATATCCTTCCTGTTGAATATAAAGAGGTCAAGATAACACGAAAGCTCTACGTTGATGGCGAAAGCGAGTATAAGATCAACGGACAGTCCTGCCGCTTGAAAGATATCTTTAATCTCTTTTATGACACGGGCATGGGACGCAGAGCTTATTCCTTTATGGAACAAAAAATGATCGATGATCTGCTACACAGCTCTGATGAAGACAAACGATATTTATTTGAAGAAGCTGCCGGCATAATGAAGTATAACCAGAGTCAGCGTACATGTGAGAACAAACTGAACTCTGTGGAGAATGACCTTGTACGTCTCGATGATATTATTTCTGAAGTCAAATACCAGGTTGGCTCACTTAGGCATCAAGTTGGAAAAGCTAAACGGTACCAAAACATCAATAAAGCGATAAATACGATCAAGATACAGGTTGCCGGGATCGAGTTTTTCACAATGCATAAGCAGCTCGCTCCGATGAATGAAAAGTTCCTCGAGCTTGAAAAGAAAATTACACAGAACAGCAAAGAACTGGCTCAATGCAACGCTGAAACCACAAAAAAAGAACGGGAACATCTTGCAATTGAAGACAAGCTGAAAAGAGAACAGGCAAAGCAGCGTGAGATCGAAAATGTGATAAATTCTTTTGAAAAGCAAATCCCTCTCAACAAACAACAGATCACAAATAACAAAAATAAACTCGAGGACAACCACGAGCGCATAAAAGTAATAGACCTGCAAAAAGAATCCGGTTCGGATGTCCTTGAAAAAGAACATAAAAAGCTCGAAGACACAAAAGAGACTCTTTCTCTCCAAAAGGAACAGGCAGAAAAATTAGAAAAAAAACTCGCTGAGATCAAAGAAAAGGTCGGTGCTCTTTATCAAGAAAATGATGAGATTTATCATAAAATAAATGAATTCCAATCCAAAAAACAAAAAATACTAAATGAAAAAAATGAGCTGGAAACCCGGCAGCGTTTGATCACAGAACAGGTCAACCGTATTACAGATAAAATTGAGGATTATCAAAACAAGTATGAAAAATTCTGCGAACTTGTAACTGAGCATGAAAAGAAACAAGCGCAAAGTACACTAATACTTCAGAAACTTCGTGAAAAAAAGATATCTCTTGAAAAAATTACTGAAAATATCAAAGAGAAAGAGCAAAAACTGCTTGATGAATCTCATGATTTTCTTCTCCAAATAAAAACTCATGAAAATGAAAAACGGCAGCTTATAGAATGGGAAAGAAATTTTGCCGGATATTCTGATGGAACAAAAGCTCTTTTGGAAAAATTCAGAGATAAAAAACTTACTACTCTCGCAGAAAATATTTCAGTAAAGGAAGAGTATGTTGGTCTTGTTGAGCAAGCACTACGAAACATACTTCTATCTGCAATTTGTGAAGAACGGGACATTCAAGATATCATCTCCTTTTTACAAAAAGAGAAGCTTACCTCACAGCTCATTATCAAAAAAACTGACCATGAAAAAAATACAAAGATCACCAAGATTGAAAATGCCACTCCCCTTGCAGAAATACTCACTCTTAAGAATGAAATCGTGCATCATAAAATACTTGAGAATTATTATATTGTTGAGAATCGTAATATCGCGCTTTCTCTAATTTCCCAACTTCAAAATGATGATCACATTCTCCATTTTATCACAAAAGACGGTGAAATATACTCCAATCGCGGAGTAGTGACCACGCACTGGATCGACACCTCCTCTAAGGGTCTTCTCAGCCGCAAAGCTGAACTGGACAAAATTGATAAAAATATATCCGATTTACAAAGTGAACATGCACAAATTCTACACTCAATCGAAGAAATCACCACGAAAAAGTCAGAGATTGCTGAACAAATAAAAATTCTAGCAAAGGACATTACTAGTACATCTGACGTTCTTGAAAAAGAGCAAAAACAGCTCATCAATATCACTATCCAGAAAGATAATTTCCAGGAGTTTGTCAGAGATAATAAGCAGCAATTCGCCGGGATAGAAACTCAACAATCTGAGGTTATAAAGGGTTTAAGATCAGTTGAAGTGAAACTTGATGAAATTCCGAAACATGAAGAGAAAGCACTTCAGCAAAAGCTGGAATCTGTTCAAACAACACTGAAAACAACCCGCAAAGAGCAATACCGCTTTGAAGAATTGGTCAATGATCAAAAAATTGAAATCACCAAGCTCGATAAAGATATCATTTATATAAATCAAAATATTATTCGAATCAATGAAACCACCCTGGCTAATGAACAGGAATTTGAAAAATTACAGAATTCGATCGAGCCTTTGAAAAAAGAAATTGAAAACCTACAGAAAAAAACTGAGAAATTAGAGATTTCATTTAAGAAAAAAGTGGATGAACTCCATACTTTCAAAGATAAAAATGTGAGTATTGAGAACGAATTCCACGAACTGAGAAAAGAACTCGATACGCTCAAGATGAAACTGCATGACTTTGAATTTAAAAAGGAGGTATTCTCCAGAGACAAGAACGAGATCGAGCTCAAAATCCAGGAAACAAAACTGAAGATCGAGCACCTAAAAGAGGATGTGATACAGCATTATCACCATGACCTTTCTCACGATGCAGCAGAAGATTATGGAGAACTTAGTCCGAATGAGCTGCAAACAGACAGAGAAAAACAGGAGAAACGTCTCGAAAACCTGGGACCTATAAACCTAGCTGCAATTAATGATTATGAAACGCAAAAAAAGCGTTTGGAATTCCTTAATGAGCAAAAAAAAGATCTGGTTGATTCTAAAACCAATCTGCAGGAAGCGATCTCTCAACTCAATGAAACTGCCGAAAAAATGTTCATGAATACTTTCACCATCATTCAGAAGAATTTTGATAAGATCTACAAAGAAATCTTTAACGGTGGTAAAGGAGTACTCAAGCTGGCAAATCCTTCAGATTCCCTTAACTCAAAAATTGAGATATATTCTAATCCGAAAGGAAAAAAGATCACAAATATCAGCCTGCTGTCCAGCGGAGAAAAAGCCCTTACTGCAATAGCACTCCTATTCTCTATTTATCTTGTAAAACCCAGCCCTTTCTGCATCCTCGATGAAATCGATGCACCACTCGATGATTCAAACGTTGGCAGATTCCTCAAACTGGTAAATAAGTTTTCAATCGACACACAATTTCTTATCATTACACACAATAAACGAACTATCGAAGCTGTTGACTACCTGTATGGCATTACAATGGAAGAAGATGGTGTTTCAAAGATAGTATCTGTAAAGCTCGATTGATTTCATGAAAAAAATCTTAATTATCCTGGTTTTTCTTTTATCAACCACCTCCCTGCATGCTCAGTTAGAGTTAAATTCTGTAGTGGACAAAGAAGGACAAAATCAAGATTCGCTGATCGTATTCTTCACTGGCAAATTGGATTTTGACAATAAACTGTATGGTCAGTCAATTAAAGGGCTACAGGAGTATGCTCGTGACAATCCGAATGGGCTTTTTGTTGCCGAAGCAATGTATGTGATCGGTAAATCCTATGTTGCTCTGGATAGTATGAATACTGCGATCTCAGTATTGGAAAAAAATTACAAAGATTACCCTCTTGATGATTACGGAATTTTGTCTTTAAGGGAAATAGGAAATATATATTTTTCTCAAAAAGATTATAAAAAAGCTAAATTATATTACACACAATTTATCTATTTTAATAGCCCTTTAAAAAACAAAGATTATGCGTTTCTTCAGATTGAAAAATGTAATTATTATCTTGGACTTTATAGTAATTCTACCGAGATATATACTCAGTTCATAAAAAAATATCCAAAGAGTTCAAAGGTGCCAAGGCTTCAATTCGAACTTGCCAACTATGATGTAACAGTTCATAATTATGATGAAGCAATAAATGAATATACTTTTCTAATTGAAACTTATCCTCACTGTACATGGCTTGATTCTGTATATTATAATCTTTCTATTGTATATAAATCACAAAATAATTGGGAAAAGACTATTGAAACGACTATTGCTCTCCTCAATCGATTCCCAGATTCAAAGTTGAAATCGGATTCATATGAATTGTTCATAGACGGGCTGGTAGCAAATCATCAATTTCTTCAAGCCATTGACACGTTGAACTATATTATTGAAACTGCTCCACAAGAAGAGAAAAATGAGTATTATCAACTTCTTGCTCGAATATACGAGGAACTTGGGCTGAACACTGAGCTCGTCTATATATATCAAATAATGATTGAGAATGAAACTGATGTTGAAGCTGCTGCATTATTACGCCTGAAGCTTGAATTGTTCAAAGCAAAAACGGGCACTGATGAAGACAGTTTAAAACCAATTGATAACGAACTGGACAGATAGAAAAAAATTGACATCAATTATGACCAACTTAGCTTTTAGCTATGCCGAAGTGGCGAAATTGGCAGACGCACTGGACTCAAAATCCAGCGAACCTTGGTTCGTGCCGGTTCGAGTCCGGCCTTCGGCACCAGAAATAAAATTACAAGGAGTGACATATATTGTTATTTGTTAGGTAATAACATAACTCGTGCACCTCGCACGTATATACCGCGTTTTGAGGTATTTTCCCATGAAATTTCAAAATATAAAAAGGAGTTTTTAATATGAAAATAAAAAATAAACTCAGTATCTCGCTTCTTTTAATCGTTATTTTTACAGTAACTTTTACTCAGTTTGCTTTTGCAGGTTCAGAAGCAACATGTATTTTCCTTCTTATTGAACCCGGTTCACGTCCAAATGGTTTGGGGCATTCCTATGTTTCTATTGCAGAAGGCGGTTTCGCTTCCTGGTGGAATCCTGGTGGGATTGCCTTCCAGGATAATTCCGAACTCGGTCTCATGCACTCTAACTGGTTTGGTGATATCATAGATGATATGTACTATGAATACCTTGGATATTCTCAATATTTCGAAGGAGTGGGTACTGTCGGACTTAATATCACATATATGACATATGGCGAGCAGGAAGCCTACGATGCAGAAGGAAATCCTCTGCGAAATTTCACTAGCTATGAAATCGCAGTTGGAGGTTCTTATGGCACAAAATTAAATGATGAACTAGGTGTTGGTATTAATCTTAAAGGTGTTATAAGCGGTCTCGCACCTCTTATTCCCGAACTCATGGACGCAGAAGGCACCGGATACACCTTTGTTGTTGACCTTGGACTTCTCAAGAAGAATTTCTTTATACCCAAACTCGATTTTGGTGTGAATATTCAGAACTTCGGTCCGGACATGAGCTATGCCAACTCAGAATCAAAACAGCCCATGCCGCTCAATCTCAAGCTGGGTTTTTCCTATAGAATTCTTGATGACAAATACAATAAACTCACTGTTACTGGTGACATCAATAAAATGATGGTCAATAATGACCCGCTCTGGAAACGTATTTTCACCTCCTGGGGTGACGATGGTTTCAAAAATGAACTCGATTCGATGATCGAGAATGTTGGTGTAGAGTATAAGTACTACAACCTTATTTCTCTTCGTGTCGGGTATGTGAATGATGTTGCAGGTCATATTCAGGGAGTTTCATTCGGTGGCGGTATTAGTTATGAATTCTCAAAAGGAAAAGATCTCTATTTTGACTTTGCCCTTCAACCAGGTGGCGAATTGCTGGATGGCGGAAAGAATAAAACTTTCTCACTTGGATTTACTTTCTAAACTAAGGAAAACCTATATAAATAATAAATTGATTCTACATCACAGAGTAGAAATAATAGCGGAACATTACGTATGAAAATTTCAAAAATTCTCACATATATATTTCTTTTTCTCATGATCCCTCTCTTCCTTTTTGCCAAATCCTCCTCCTACACATTCAAAAAACTGCCAGCTCAAGAATTGCAGAAGAGATATGAGAAATTAAAAAAAATTCCTCATGAAGTACAACAAAAAATTTATAATACTGCGGGATTATCTAATAAATTCTCCAGATTAACAAAAGATGGTTTTGAAGGAGTGAATTTGCTGGTCATACTTGTGGATTTTATTCCTGATGATGACCCGAAGACAACTGGAAATGGGAAATTCGATTTTGGATACTGGGACTACTTTGAGGTGAATGGTGTAAAGGATTCGATAAGCACTATCGGTTCTCCTCCTCACGACTCAACCTTTTTTCATCAGACTGTTAAAGCAATGCAATACTACTACCAAACTGCGAGTCTTGGCGAACTGAACACCTTCAATCCTCTCCAGGAAAAAAATTTCCATTATAAGATATTCCCTCATCAAGCTGACACGGCGTATCAAATGCCTCAGCAGATGGCATACTATTGGCCCGACACTGAAGATTACGACTTAAAATCGGATAGACTTATCCAGTATTTTAAAGATGCAATTACAACTGCGGATACAACAGAATTTGAATACACTCCTGACATTATCTTTTCTGAATATAATCATATTATGATAATTCATGCCGGCGCGGATTGGCAGCATGATGTTTTCTGGGACACTCCCAGTGATATTCCTTCCTGCTATTTCCACCTTAGGGATGATTCTATTGCAGTGAACGACAGCATCTTTTTTGTAAACTCCGGCGCTAATTCTCCCGAAACTATTTCTCAGGATTTTTATAAAAATAAACACTTCATCTACGGATTTGGTTCCATTAATGCTGAATTTTTCCATGAATTCGGCCACAGTCTTGGATTTGTGGATTTATATAATACATCAACCATGTATCCTGCGGTAGGTTACTGGGATATTATGGACAGCGGCGGTTTTGGCTCCGCAGTTCTGATAGACACCATGCAAACTCCACCTGACTCTCTTGTAATCGAAGCAGTGCTCCCAACCCTACCTTCTGCCTGGTCACGTACTTTGATCTGGGGTAAAGAGTTAGAAGCTTCAGGAAAGTTTATCACTGTGGATTCACCATCAGAAATTACTGTTTCTGCTGCTGAACTGCCGAATGCTCTTCTTCCTCAATTTGTAAAAATTCCTATTAATAATAAAGAATACTTCCTAATAGAAAATCGTGAAGTCGAACTTGATAACCAGGGAGCGCCGGTCATCAAAGTAGATGACATTACAGGACGGGTACCTCTCTATCCTATGAATCCACTGACTGATCGGAATAACTACGAGTTTGACTATTTCCTCCCTACATATGATACATTTCTTGATGCTGAAACAAACGGTGGATTATGCATCTGGCATATCGATGATTATGTTATCTATGATGAACTCGTCGAAGTTGATGACGGGTGGTTTAACCGCTTTGATGCGAATATGGTGAACGCTAAATCTTCACGTCGCGGAGTAAAACTTGTCGAAGCAGACGGCATCGAAGACATTGGCAATCCCTATTCATATTTCCCCTACGGCACTTGTTACGAACCCTTTTTCAAAACGAAACCCGGTACATGGACACCTGGAGACACGAACAGATATCATAACTATAAACTTGCACCGAATACACGACCAAACTCATTTAGCAACGAGAGTATAAATACTCTTATTGAAATAATAGACATAAGCAACTACGGTGTGGAAATGTCCTTCGCTTTTCAGTATCAAACATATGACGAGATCACATCATACAAACCGGTGCAGAAATTCAATCCTGCTCATGAACTCATACATTATAAAAACGATATATTCGATACTCATGTCCTTGCAATTGCTTCAGATTCTTTGTTAGTATTTTATGAAGAAGAACTATTTGGAGATACCTTAATTGCTTTTTCTAAACCTATCACACAACCTCTCTCTCTTGCAGAGTTTGCACAAAAGGAATATATAATCGTATCTCTTGAAGATTCTCTTGCTTTTATACGATATGACATCATGAACAATCCGCCAATAACGGCTTCCGGCATAAAACTTGATAGATGGATAACTGATTCACCAATTCAGGTTTCTGAAAATGATATTATCGTTCCAACTGATCTTGGTTTGAGGAAAGTAAGCTTTGATGGAGATACTCCATCTGTGGTTGCTCAGGAAAATACACACATCGAGAAAATTGCTTTCGACTCAATTATAAACGAGCTTGTTGCACTTACACATGAAAATTCTGCTGCAATCTATGATACCTCATTAACACTACTTGAAGAATATCCTATGCGAACTCAAATCGGAAATCACTATCCGATTATTGAGAGTCTGATGAAAAACTTTGTCCATCAGCAGAGAATTTATATTCAGGATAATTCTGGTTCGATATATGTCATTGCTGACGGTGTTGTTACTCAGATATTTAACTCTGCTACCTATCCTGTTGCAAATTTTTCCAACATTTCTCTTGGAGATGTGAATGATGACGGTATTCATGATGTTGTCTTTACTACGGAAAGCAGGATTTACATCCTTCAACCCAATGGTTCATTTTTGAATAAAACTCCTGTTATGCCTTATGATGTATCATATTCAGAATCTGTTTCACCAATTATCGGGCAAAATTATTTAGCAGAGAACATTTCACTCTATCTCCCCACTTCTTCTAATTGGACTCAGGCGATTGATAACAATTGTGTAGTTCAGGACATGTATAGCTTTGCGAATGGTCTTGCTCTTGCATCTCCCTCTATTTCCCAGAATGAATCATCCTCAATGTTGTATCTGCCGATCTCAGATTCTCTAGTTCAGATGTATTCTTTTACTCATATTGATAATTCTCCGGTAGAAGTATATTGGAATGGTTATAAAAACGGACCACGAAGAACAGCGTGCGTAATAGCCCTCTCAGAAGGAAATCCTGATTCGACTGCGACTTTCACTATTCTTACTTATCCTAATCCAGCAGAATCAGGACAGGTTAGGATAAGAATACGGTCAAATCAGGATGCAGCTTCCTCAATAAAGATCTATAACCTCGCTGCGGACATTCTATTCAGCGATGAACAGCAGATAACTGCTTATATAAATAATGAATATGTGTGGCCCATTGACAATGTTTCATCCGGCGTATACTTCGCTATGGTCAAAGTTGGCGGGAAAAGCGAATTGGTAAAGATTGGAATCACAAAATGAAATATAAATTTTTAATCATTGCACTTATTCTCATATTAGTCAGCATCTCAATCCTTCAGGCAGATAAGCCCAAATCAAAAGCACTGGCTGCGCTGATGTCCTTTGCTATTCCAGGAACAGGTGAACTCTACGCAAAAAATACAGCATCCGGGGTTGCCAGTCTTGCAACTGAGACCTTACTCTGGCTTGGATATTTCGGTTTTTTGCAACAGGCAAAATGGGCTGAAAATGATTATAAAAAGTATGCTCTTGCATATTCAGATACTCATGTTACCGAGGCAGATGATCTGTATTACGAACTCCTTCAGGATTATTACTCAAGTACAGAATACAATAACCACGTCGAGATTTATGCACGACAAGGTCTAAATTATGGTGATTGGACATGGGAAGAATATGAACAGTTTCGTGCAGAATATCTTTATGTTGGTGATCAGGCATGGGATTGGGGTTCTACAGATGTCTGGTACCGTTATGGTGAACTTCGGCGTGAGAAAAATAAATATAAGATAATCTCAAAATTTACTATTGCGGGAATGCTTGTAAACCGGCTTGTGAGCATGGTCAAAGCAGTGCAGTCTGTGCATCGCTACAATAAAGGAATTACGAAGCAAAATACTGTTTCCCTGAATTGCGGTTATAACCACATGCTTCAGAGATTTACACTCTCCCTTGAGAAACGCTTCTGACATGGACACGATTTACTTAGACGGCACTTCGTTAACTCTTGAGCAGATTTACACAGTAGCTGAACAAAAAGCCAAGGTTGCTCTTACTCAAGAGTCGAAAAAGAAAATCCAAAAATGCCGTAATTGCATTGATGAAATTATAAAGAAAAACTATGTTGTATATGGTGTAAATACAGGTTTTGGCGCTTTCAAAGATAAACGTATTGCTCCTGAAAAACTAAAAGAACTTCAACGAAATTTGATCATCAGCCACTCCACAGGTGTGGGAAATTATCTTCCGGTCAAAGTCGTGAGAGCAAGCATGCTGCTCAGAATCAATTCACTCTCAAGCGGATACTCCGGCATCAAACTGAAAACTCTTGAAACTCTCATAGAAATGTTGAACAAAGGAGTTCATCCTGCCGTGCCGGCTCAGGGTTCCGTTGGCGCAAGTGGTGATCTGGCACCGATTTCACACATAATCCTTGTGCTCTCCAGAGGTGAAGATCAGGAATTGGAGGAGTACAGTGGACGGGTAATTATTGAAGAAAATACCGACCGTGACAACTATTCCATTAAGACTATTTCGGGGCTGAAAGCCATGCGTGATGCAGGTATCGAGCGTGTAGTGCTCGATGCTAAAGAAGGACTCGCTCTTAATAACGGCACTAATGTTATGACTGCGATCGCTGCACTGGCACTTGTCGATGCACAGGTGCTTCTTGAAAATGCAATTAAGATATTTACTGCATCTCTTGAAGGATTACGCGGTGTATCCGATGCGTTCCAACCAAAAATACATGAACTGCGTAGGCAAAAAGGTCAAATTGAGATAGCAAAAAAAGTTATGGAATATATCAAAGGCAGTGCGCTGATAGACTCAAGAAAATCGGAAGTTCAGGATAGCTACTCTCTTCGATGTTTTCCGCAAGTGATCGGACCGATTAAAGAAACACTCGACTTTGCTGCGAATATTATTGGGCGCGAAGCAAATGCTGTCACTGATAATCCTCTTATCATTCCCGAAGCAGAAAGACCAATCAAAGCATTTTCAGGTGGAAATTTCCACGGAGAACCCATTGCTCAGGTTTGTGATTTTTTGAAAATTGCTATTGCTGAACTCGGAAATATTTCTGAAAGAAGGATCTTTAAACTTACCTCACAATTTCTAAGTCATGGGCTGCCCAGCATGCTCACAACAGAGCCCGGATTACAAAGCGGGATCATGATCCTGCAATATACTGCTGCTGCTTTGGTTTCTGAAAATAAAGTACTTGCACATCCTGCGAGCGTGGATTCCATTCCTACAAGTGAAGATGTTGAAGATCACGTGTCCATGGGTACTATTGCTGCCCGTCAATTCCGAGAAATCCTGGAAAACGTACGCAGGGTAATCGCTATCGAATATATCACCGCATGCCAGGCACTTGATCTGAGACTGCGCATCGATCCCGACTTTGAAAATCACACTCCTGAACATACTTTTGGGAAAATAACTTATGGCATCTATTCTAAACTTCGTAACGCAGGAGTAAGTTTCTGGGATCGCGATAAAGTCGCATATATTGACATAGAAAAAACACTCCAACTAATTACTACCGAATTATAACATAAAGGAGCTCACCATGGCTATTATTTTGAATGGATATGATTTAACTATTGAAAAGGTCGTGAAGATCGCTCGAGAAAATGAAAAAGTTGAAATCCCCCGGGAAAGTCTCGAACGCATCAACGCATGCCGTGCAATGCTGGAAGAAAAGATCAAAGCTCATGAGATAATGTATGGAGTGAATACAGGTATCGGAGAATTTTCCGAAGTTGTACTAAGCGACGAACAAATGGAAGACTTTCAGCGTTATTTGGTATACAATCATGCTGCAGGCATCGGCGATCCTGCCCCTATCGAATATGTGCGCGGAGCTATGGCAGGAAGAATCAACGTGCTCGTCAAAGGCAATTCCGGCTGCCGTCCAGAAATTCCGCTTACATTTGCGGCAATGTTGAACAAGGGCGTAACGCCTTATGTGTGCCAGAAAGGTTCTGTTGGTGCGTCTGGAGACCTTGCTCCAATGTCGCAGATCGCACTTCTTCTTCTTGGAGAAGGAAAAGCATATTATAAAGGAGAGCTGCTTGAAGGTAAAGAAGCAATGGATCGGGCAGGCATTCCAATTCCCGGGCTTAAAGCTCGTGACGGACTTTCTGCGATCAATGGCTCAAATCTTTTAACTGCGATGAGCGCTCTTATGCTTTACGATGCAAACCGCTGGCTCAAACAGGCGGAAATTGCAGCAGCAATGTCACTCGAAGCCCTTAAAGCAAATATGAAACCCTACACTCCTCTACTTCACGAGGTCCGTGGATTCAAGGGTGCAATCCGTTGTGCAAAATCAATTCAAAAGCTCATTAAAGGCGGCGATCTTGCAGAGGGAAAAATTAAATGCAAAGTGCAGGATGCCTATTCCATGCGCTCTACTCCGCAGGTTATTGGGGCTGCCCATGATGCAATTGTCTATGCCCGCTCACAAGTTGAGATCGAACTCAACGGCGTGGGTGATAACCCAGTCTTCTTCCCTGATAGAAAGCTGCAACTTACAGGAGCCAATTTCCAGGGCTCACCTGTTTCATTACCGATGGATATGATAAGCGTTGCGATCACAATGGTTTCCGTCATGTCCGAACGCCGCATGAACAGGTTGAATAATCCCGCATTGAGTGTCGGGCTTCCGGCATTCCTCACAAAGGGTGCAGGCATGTTCTCCGGCATGATGCTCAGCCAATATACTGCGGATATGCAGATAGTAGAACAGAAAATTCTTTCTGCCCCTGCATCAATCCAATCCATCCCTGCTGCTGCTGATCAGGAAGATTTCGTGTCAATGGGTATGAACACTGCGATCAAGAATTTCCAGATCATGGACAATGCATACGGTATTCTTGGCATCGAATTCATGGCTGCTGCACAAGCGCTTGATTTCCGCGAAGAGGAATACGGATTTGGTGCTGGCGTCACAAAAGCAAAAGAAGTGATTCGAAAATATGTTGAATTCCTCGATATTGACAGACCTCTTTATCCTGACCACACAAAGATGAAAGAACTTGTTAAATCTTGTGAAATCCTTGAAGAGGTAGAGCAAATAGTGGGCAGCTTAGAGTAATACCGAAATGAAAACCCGTATATTTCTTTTAATTTTTTCGGTTCTTCTTGTGCTAACAAGTTGCGTCTATTATAATACCTTTTATAATGCGAGAAAATACTACTCAGAAGCACTGAATGCAAAAGAGAAAAACAACGGAAAGTTATCACCAAATATTCAGACAAAATTCGAAACATCTATTGGCAAGTGTGCCTATATCATACAGGAATATCCGACAAATAAATGGGTCGATGATGCGATCCTGCTGATGGGACAATGCTTTTACGAACAGGAATCCTACATAAAAGCTCTTCGGAAATTTCAGGAATATGAGAAGTATTATAACAAATATAATCTCTATCCGATCGCAAAACTCTATCTTGCCAAGACCTATATTGCAATGAAAGAATTTGATGAAGCCATGAAACAATTCTCGGCGATCTTCAATAACTCAAGGTTTCAAGAGGTTCGAACAGAGGCATACTTTGATCTGGTTTATTATTACATTGAGAAAAATAAATATAACGATGCAAAGAACACGATTCTCGAGCTATTGAACACTAACCTGAAAAGAAAACCTCATCTCAAAGCGATGTTCCTCTACGCTGAAATAGTGTTCCTCAATGGAGAATATCGTAGCGCCGAGCTTGCTTTTCGGAATCTGCTTGCTGAGAAACCAACCAAAAGATATCAACTTGATGCCTTATTTTATATCGGAAATATATTTTTGGAAACCGGGAATTATAAAGAAGCTCTTCCCGTATTTGAAAGACTCAATGAAACTGAAGTTGATTATACCAGACTCCCGGAAATAAGAATGTATATAGCGATCTGTGAAGCCCATCTTGGAAATACCGAAAAAGCATTTAAGATGTTTGAAACATTGATTACGGACAATAAAGGAAAAAAGATCGTTTCTGAGATCAATTATTACTGGGGTGATATCTATTTTAGTGTGCTTAACATTGACAGTCTAGCTATCAAAAAGTTTAACGATGTAGTAGTGAAAAATCTTGATGAGGAACTTGTTAGAGACACAAACAACAAACTCAAGATCGCCCAAGAACTCATCAGCTATCAAAGCGTGCAAAGCAGCAACCAGATCAGTAAGATCGTCGAGTTCCAGTTCCAGCTTGCGGAATATTATAATTTTGATCTCAATCAACCCGACTCTGCGCTTGCAATGTATGATGACATCCTTGAACGTCTTCCGATACTCAGACTGGAGCTTGATTCACTTAACAAAATTATGATGCTCTACTATCCGGAACAGGACACGCTCGCCACTGCGAGTGACTCCCTCTTTATTTCTGATTCTCTGGAAATAGAGATCACGGTTCAGAATCAAGATTCTGTGGCAGCAATTATAGATACATTCGCAATAACTCAGAGCGTAATCGATTCAATTTTAACAACTATCCCAGACTCATCATTCGCAAATAGTCTCAGAGGATTAGCTCTCATTGATACTGCTTTTGCAGACACTATTCTCACTGATTCCACTATGACAGACAGCACAGTTGCCAAACCGGAGAGAATAATCGTTCCTGCCAAGCAGCAACTTCTC
>Ga0207996_1000701_pt1 | contig 27968 bp, 26 predicted proteins | sample AntAceMetag02UKG_FD_184773 | JGI IMG/M metagenome (GOLD analysis project Ga0207996, IMG submission 184773) | Saline lake microbial communities from Ace Lake, Antarctica - Antarctic Ace Lake Metagenome 02UKG (SPAdes) (version 2) | ecosystem: Environmental > Aquatic > Non-marine Saline and...
TAACCATTCATCCGAAAATTTGTATATGGGTTTTTTTTGAGAAATCCCCCATATACAATCCCAAAGTGGCTCAATTCTTAATGACCGTTTTTGGCTCACTTTAACATGACCATCGACAATTGTCAGCCCTGCATCGTGAGCGTTTCAAAAGTTTGGCTAAAGAGGCAGATAAAAGCCTACCACTTCCCGGAATCATCGAACTTATCCACCCCTGGAGGGTTGATATTCCAAAGCTCATAGGAAAAAGCTTGAATGACATTTCCGCCGTTCTGAAAATCAACGGAAATGGAACGAGTGCAATTCTAACCGGTGATTTGGAACCCGCCGGATGGGATTGTTTAAAAAAAATAGAAACCAAAATATCCGGCGATCTCTTGAAGTTTCCACACCATGGCGCATGGAAAGGCAGAGATCCGCAGGAATTATTAAACACCATATCTCCAACTGTGGTCGTTATTTCAGTTGGAACTACCGGGTCAAGATACAAGCACCCAAACCCACATGTATTTGAATCCCTGAAAAAGCATCCGGATATCCGCGTTTTATGCACCCAGGCCACCAACCAATGCATAGGGAAAATTGATCTGAATCGCAAAAATTTAATCAGCTGTTTTGAAAAATACCGTAGAGAAACCGATGCATTTTTTGTTGAGCAAAAAGGGATCCCATGTGCGGGAACCATTATTATCGAACTCGGGGATTCACTCAAAATTCTTCAACCAAGCATTGAATTTCATAAAAATCAAATCATTAAATCATATTTTTCCACTCCAAAGTGCTGCTGGTTGCCACAGCGTTTTCCACGATCAGCTAAACCGAAACAAATGATTTAGGCAATTTTAATGGGTGCGACACCCTGGCATGGCGGGGTCTCGCGCCATTGTTTCATATGATTTACCATTGCACCAAACTTATGCAATATATTCCCTGGTGGGCCGGCCCGCAACAAAATCAAGGCTGCCAGAGGTACCCTTCAGACTGATAGCCGAGATGACCCATTTGTTCCAACGAAGGTATGAATCCACACATAGGGTTTGTGCTAAATTCTATGTGCGTCATAATGAAAGCTTAATTCAGGCTCCCCAAAATTTGGATTTCTGAAGAGCAACCAATATTTAGGGGTTAAATTTAAACAGAATCTTGTAGCCCTTCGTCTTTAACGATCGCGACCTGATAAGTCCTTGGATATTTGTGCTTGCCAATGAGCGTTTAGCAGGTTGTTGATGAAACAACCACCGCCGCCATCTCCCGTCATTGTCGTCATCGGTATCGGCGTTATCACCGACCCCATCCCCATCCGTATCCAATGACTCGGTTGGATCTGTAGGGAAAGCATCATACTCATCCGGAGTGCCGTCATTGTCCGTGTCATTTGTTCCGATTGACTGTATAACAGTTACATCTGCGGGACTACCATTTGCTCCCGAAGCCATTACACGGATGGTTCCAGTTCGAGAAGAATCAGATGTATTTGCTAAGTAGTTTAAACTTATCGTTCCACTATTTACTCCACTCGAGCCAGATGCAATAGAGAGCCAACTTCCACCAGAGATAACCGAAGCAGTCCAAGACATGGTGCCAGGACCAGTGTTGTTTACGGAAAATTGGGTTGTTCCGCTACTATAACCAACAGGTCGAGGGATATAAAGAGTCTGTCCCCATCGTATCGGCAGACTTGAAATCGCCCGGCTTCAAATCGATGTCAATCAAGTGTGGGTTGGTGCTGCTGATCCCGGATCGGCTTCCACACTTGAAAGTCGGACAATTTCAGCCGGAACCTGGCCACGCTGCCCTCGTGGATGCGCTGCAAAGCCTCCAGAACCATCTTAACAAAGACCTCCTGATCGTTTTCCGGTACCAATTCATCGGCTAAACGCAGAACATTCTGCGCTGATGGTATCTTTCGGTTCCGGACAATTGCCTGCACGACCAGGATCAATACCTCTCTATAGCGGATACGCAGGGGATCGGGCTCAGTCATTGTCTGCGAGATTGCAAGATATCGCTGGCACGAACGTTCATAGGCCCAGCTGAAGACATCCCGCAACAGATCAATTTGATTGAATTCATACACGGCCAGAGTGCCATCTATGTATGCTTGCGCGGGCACGTCGATAAAGGAGAGGGGACACAGGTTGTTCCGAATCAGAGGGATGTTGGCTCCAATACGAGAGACACGCTTGTTGACATCCTCAAAGGGTTGCAGATAAGGCAACTGCACCATCACGAAAAACGCCTGCTCGAAGGGATCGGGGATGGCGGAAGCTTTCTGAAGCAGTAGATGGAAACAATCTTCCAATACCTGGGGCATGGCCAGTGGGTGGAATACCGACCCTGAAATATCGACTGCTCGGCGGCGCAACCTTCCACATGCGTCTTCGTCGTACAACAGATTTTCCGACAGGATGGCGTACAAGTTCCGAAAGGTGAAAGGATTGAATCCGATCTGATCGACTTCTTCAATGAGCATTTCGATGGCCGCCTTGTGATTCAGGATCATCTGGGTTTCCTGTATGTCTTTACCCTCTGCCGCCTGACCGAATTCGATCAGGTTTTGGGTATCGAGGCGGTTGTAAGTATTCCCTTCCAGACGAGAAGAGGCCCACGACAGGTCAATCAGCAAACGGTTTAGAATTCCTCTTGCATAGGTGCCCGCGGGACGTTCACCCGCAGATGTGCGGCCCACCTCATGGAACTGGACGCGCAGAGACTCGGAGAGATAGAAGGTGACGCCCGGTTCGTACTCCTCCAAAAATGAACGCTGATAACCGACCGGTTTACGCCGCATCAGCGGTTGTTGCACGAGATCGCGGATAATGCCGCCCTCCGGCGAAACCGGGATGTAAACTTCCGCTTCGCCTCCGATTGAAGGCTCCGCGGTGATGTCCACGCTGGGGGCGCGCTTGTAAACCAGCGCGATGCTTTCGCCTTCGGTTGCGATGCGCTTGTCTGCCAGGAGACGTTCCAGGCGGCGCTGTAAGGTGCGACGATTGAGGGCTTTGGGTAAATGAAAGGCCAGGGCTTTCTCAAGCGCTGAAATCCCAATCCCTTCGGGATACTCTGAAATCACCTGTTCGATTAGATCGAATTCTTCGGCAGGCACAATACGTGACATGATTATTTCCTTTTGAGAAATTGGTGCAAAACAAATTTATACATCTTTCATGATACCGTAAACCAGTAAAGAACGACATTAATATGTCACGCTTTAGTGTCGCGCGTCAATAAAAAGTGTCAGGCTCATTCAACGGCTTGATTGTTTCCCCAAAGCGATTATTATGTAAAGGCAAGGAAAACGGTATTGCTATCGCCCGAGGCGTTCATTTGCAAGGCATTAAGGGGGCGCAGCTGTACTTATGCTGCCGCAAGCCCCTGACGACTCACCGAAGTTTACATAAACGGGCGAGAAGTCCAGTTATGCTGGGAAACGCAGCAAATGGACGTCTCGTGCTCGCCCGTAGGGTGAAAAGGAGCGGGTCCGGCGCTACCGCAAATATATGTACCATGCCGGTTTCATTGATCGTCCTGACAAAGGCAGGGTTAGAGTTATCGATCCCCGTGTATTACGCAAAGAAAAGAGAAAAGGCTTTAGGATCACCCGGGCCGGGCAGTCCTCCTGCAAAGGAAATCATTCCCGGAACGCCTTGGGTCACTTTCAGGATCTGCCGGATAAAGGAATGCTTCATGGAAGCGGTCGGTTTGGAGTATAATTCAGATAGGGTATGGGTCATGTCGGCTTCCTTAGTAATTTAGTTCTGGAGTTCGTATTTTTTATGTCAGAAAACAAAAAATCACAATGACTAAAATTCCAAATTCCAAAATAGAGAAAAATCAAAATGCACGCCGATTCAAGACTATATGGGGTTAATCAGACGGCTTTGGAATTTGTTTGTCGTTTGGTGCTTGCAAGTTGTCATTTCCATAGAAGTACCGGCACAAGTGCTGTTGGATCTTGATTATCTCCGGCATCGATGATAACTTGTTCTCCTGCTCCAGGGTGAATAAATTTCAAAAGGAGAATAACCGGTGGGCCCCTTCAAGATAAAAAATAAAAAAAAACAACCGCGAAATCATGGTTTTGTCGTTGCTGTGGTTGCCAATGCAGATGGCGAAATTTTTGATCTGGAAGGATATGCCGCTGTTGGTCGGGACGGATCGGAACTTGTGCCCCTGACCCTGGATTCAACCATCAATATGCCCTACGGCGGAGAGCTGATGTATCTGCCGGATCGCCGGTCGATCGTATACAATATGAAAACCGGCAGGATTGAGACACTGGAAGAAAATCCCTATGAACCCGGAACGCCGCTGTATCCCGTGGCCGCATTTAATTCCCCCGGATATGTATTGTCTCACATATGTGCCTATGAGGAAAAAAAAACCGCTCAGTATCTTCCGCTTTTTGCTTATGGGGCTGTGGGCTGGCACGGGGAAAATTTCAGGTCGGCCGTTATACTGGTGGATAGTGAGAAACGGCAGGATTTACGGCTGATGCAGCGTAAAGATGTCGTTTCCGGTGTACATCGCATGCAGGGCATAATGCCGGGAAACCGGCTGCGCAGGCATCTTGAAAAATGTGCTTTGGAATATGGATGCCCGGCCGGAAAAAATTTTTTCCTTGGCCGATATGAGGCGCCATTGCCCACTTCAAGATCCTGCAACGCGCGTTGCATCGGCTGCATATCCCTGCAGGAATCGGGCGAAATCATAAACAGTCAGGACCGGATCGATTTTACGCCATCATCTGAAGAGATTGCCCAGGTGGCTCTGGAACATATCGGGCGGGTAAAAAAGGCAGTGGTGAGTTTTGGCCAGGGCTGTGAGGGTGATCCGCTGCTGGCGGCCCATGTGATCGAACCGGCTCTGCGCCTGATACGGAAAAAAACCGATGGCGGTACCATTAACATGAATACCAACGGCAGTCTGCCTGTGGTGATGGAAAGGCTCTTTGAGGCGGGGCTTGATTCTATGCGGGTGAGCATGAACAGCCTTCGCAAAAGTTGTTATACGGCCTACTTCAGGCCCCGGAGCTATTTGTTTGAAGATGTTTTAGAGAGTATTAAACTGGCCCTGGATCGCGGTAAATTCGTGTCCATCAATTATCTCAACTGTCCGGGTTTTACGGACACCCCCGAAGAGGTTGATGCCTTTATCGAGTTTCGAAAAAAATATCCAATTCATTTTATTCAGTGGCGAAATCTGAATTTTGACCCGGTCCGGTACTGCCGGATTATGGGCAAGGCTGCAAAACAGGGCAAACCCATGGGCATGCAGACCGCCCTGCGGCAAATCCGGAAAAATTTTCAGGATCTTAAATACGGATATTTTAACCCGCCCAAAGAAAACTGGTGAGCGTTTACATTGTCAAACGTTTGAAATTCAAACTATCGCAGGGTGGGATCCGCCAATCTATGAACCCATAAATCCAGAACCCAAAACCCAAAATCCAAAACCTATGACCCCCCATGAACAGACAACTATGAAATGGATAGAAACAAAAGTTATTTTCAGCAGTGACAACAAAATTCAAGCCGCTGAGCTTGTCTCCCAGATTTTTCATGATCTGGGTCTTACGGGAGTTGTCATCGAAGATCCCGACGATGAGCCGTTGGAAGGCTGGGGAGACGGTGCTGTGCTGCAGCCGACACACGACGCGGTGATCGGATTTTTGGTCGACAATGAATTTTTCGAAGAAAAACGGTTGATTCTGGAAAATGCGCTCTGTCAGTTGCAGCAGCATATCTTGATATCCACCCGGATTGTTTGCCGCATGGTGGATGATGAGGACTGGGCAGAATCCTGGAAAGAATATTTCTGGCCGGAAAAAATCAGTGAACGCATCACCGTTAAACCGACCTGGCGGGAATATTCGGCCCGGCCCGATGAAATTGTTCTGGAGATCGATCCGGGCATGGCGTTTGGTACCGGAACCCATCCCACGACCTCACTCTGCATTCGCATGATCGAAACCTGTTTGCAGCCGGGCCAGTCCTTTCTGGATATCGGAACGGGTTCGGGCATTCTCATGATTGCCGCCGCAAAGCTGGGCGCCGGCGGCCTTTTCGGTGTCGATGTGGATGAGGTAGCCGTGGATGTTGCTAAAAACAACCTGCAACTTAATTGTATCGATTCGGATAATTTTCAGGTCGTGGCCGGCAATCTGGTTGATGTGGTAACAAAAAAGTTTGATCTGGTGGCCGCTAATATTCTTTCCGAAGTTATCGTGCGGCTGCTGGATGATATTAAAAAGGTGATGAAAAAAAAGGGAATCTTTATCTGTTCCGGTATTATTGATAAAAGTCGCGATAAGGTTTTGAAAAAATTGGATGAGATCGGCTTTGACATCCGCCGGGTCGAAACAAAGGAAAGCTGGATCGCCATAACGGCGGTATTACGATGACGCTCTCATAAAAAATTACGCAAAATGTCTGTTTTTACCTTTTCCCTGTTGTAAAATGGCTTTTGGATATGGTTTAAGGGCAGAATTTTTCGGGTGTTGAACGCCATCGGGCTTCAGATTCAAAAAAGTGCGTAACCACGGATTCATATTGGTGGGCTGTTTTTGTCTTGAAGATTTTTTTCTGAATTTTGCGGCTGTTTTCAAAAGACAGGGCAAAGTATTTCCAGAATCCTTTCATCCTTTCGACAAGATGGGAAGGACCCTGGAATATTTCGCGGTATCCGCCATAAAGGTCATCGTGAAAACGGTGCATGATTTTGATTTTATCCTCAAACCGATCCCGGCCTGTTTTGATGACCGTCGGCAGAAAAGGATTGGCAATCACTCCGCGCCCGATCATCCATTTTTTGACATTGGGGAAACGTTTCGACAGACTTGTGAAATCGTCCAGAGTGGTTATATCACCATTGTAGACAACCGGATGCGCCGACAGCGTCAGGCATCTTTCAAAAACATCAAGATCAATATTCCCTTCGTACATCTGGACACCGGTGCGGGGATGGATAACAAGTTCCTGCAGGGGATAACGGTTCAATATGGGAAGAAGGCGGAATATTTCGTCGGTATTTTTTCGTCCCAGACGGAGCTTGATTGACAGTGCATTGGGTATGGCCGGAATGGCTGCAGCCAGAAATTCTTCAATTTTGTCTGGATAGGGGAGCAGGCCCGAACCCCTGCCCTTTTTAGCGACCATGGGGAAAGGGCAGCCCAGATTCCAGTTGACGACGGGGTATCCCAGGTCAAACAGGTGCCTGGCCAGAAAAACAAAATCACCCGGGGATTTGCTCAAAATCTGGGGTACAAGGGGCATTCCCATGTTGTTTTCCGGCACGAGGTCCTTGATTTGTGATGGTTTGATGCGATGGCCTTTCAATGTCGGGACAAAGGGGGCCATGGCACCGTCGAGCCCTTTGAAATATTTTAAAAATGTGTTTCTGAAGACAGCGTCGGTATACCCCCGCATGGGTGCCAGATAAAGCTTATGTGCCATATTTTTTTACCTTTTGGCAATTCATGAGGACAATAAAGTAAATATATTCAGACCCCGTTACGATTGAGGGGGCTTTCAAAGAGCTTAAACGAAATATTGGCAGCGCGGAAACACAGACCGACGCCCTCTACTAATGCCTTCTGGGTACTGTGTTTAGGGTCCTCTGCTTACTTGACAAAAAGCATCTCCTGGTAAGTGGGCAGTGCCCAGTGGTCATCGGCGACCACCGCCTCGAGTTTGTCGGCATATTCACGCACCGCCTCCATGGCCGGAAGGATTTTATGGCAGCAGAACTCTGCCTGGGATTGCAGCTCCTCCTGCCTTTGGACGATAAGCGCCTTGAGTGCCGCGTTGGCGATCTTCAGCCCCTTTGCCAGTCCGGTTACCTCTTCAAGGGCGCCGGTGTCCGGTTTTATGCCTGCTTTTGCAAGTTTGATACAGTTGTCGGCAAGCTCACTCTGGTAGCGTATGGCCGAAGGGGCGATGATGGTATCCGCCATTTTCACAACGAGCCTGGCTTCAACGGCAATTTTTTTGACATACTGCTCGGTGTGGATTTCATACCGGCTTCTTGTTTCCGATGAGGTGAGCACCTTGTGCCGTTCGTAAAGGGCAATGGTCTCTTTTTCAATCAATACCGGCAGGGCCTCGGCAGACGTCTTGAGGTTGGGAAGACCGCGTTTTTTCGCCTCCACCTGCCACTGTTCGGAGTATCCGTCACCGTTGAAAATTACTGCCTTGTGTTCTTTGTAGACCGACTTCAACAGCTTTTGGACAGCGCTGTTAAATTTTTCCGGAGCACCCGCGGTGGCTTCTTCCAGCTGTGTGGCAAGATCGTCGATGGCATCTGCAACGATGGTGCTGATGGCTGTTAGGGCCACCGCCACGGCCTGATCCGAGCCCACCGCACGGAATTCGAATCGGTTTCCGGTGAAGGCAAACGGGCTGGTCCTGTTTCTGTCAACGGAATCCTTTGGCAGCGGCGGGATCACGTCAACGCCGATATTCAATTTTTCTTTCGGACTTGCTGCGGTTGCCGGTGTCCCGTTGGAGATCTGCTCAAAGACCCTGGTAAGCCCTTCCCCGAGAAAAATGGACATGATGGCCGGTGGTGCCTCGTTGCCGCCGAGGCGATGGTCATTGCCGGCAGTGGCAACAATCGCTCTCAGGAGCTTTGCGTTTTTGTGCACGGCTTGGATGATGGCGGCACAGAAAACAAGAAACTGGGCGTTGTCCTGGGGGGTGTCGCCCGGGTCCAGCAGGTTGCCCTGGCTTGCGTTGCCAAATGAGTAATTGACGTGTTTGCCGGATCCATTGATGCCGGCAAAAGGCTTTTCATGCAGCAGGCACTTCATGCCGTATTTTTTTGCCATTTTTTTCAGAGTGACCATTACCAGTTGCTGATGGTCGGTGGCGATGTTGGCCGATTCAAATACTGGAGCCAGTTCGAACTGGCCCGGTGCCACTTCATTGTGACGGGTTTTGGCAGGAATTCCGAGCTTGAACAGTTCCCGTTCAACTTCGAACATGAATGCGAGCACGCGTTCCTGGATCGCCCCGAAATAGTGATCGCCGAACTCCTGTCCTTTGGGCGGGGGGGCCCCAAAGAGGGTGCGGCCGGTCATGACAAGGTCGGGACGGAGATTGTAGAAATTGTTGTCCACAAGAAAGTATTCCTGCTCGGCCCCACAGTTTACCGCGATCATTTGCTCGGAATGGTCCCCGAAAAGCTTCAAGATTCGCTGGGTTTGTCTGTTTAAGGCCTGTGCCGCTCGCAATACCGGTGTTTTCTTGTCCAGAGCCTCGCCGGTATAGGAGACGAAAACTGTGGGAATGCACAGGGTTTTTCCGTTGGGGTTTTCCATGATGTAGGCGGGACTGGTGACATCCCAGGCCGTATATCCCCGGGCTTCAAAAGTCTGGCGGAGTCCTCCGTTGGGAAGGCTTGATGCGTCGGGTTCACCCTTGATCAAGGCTGATCCGGTAAAGTCGAGGATGGCACCGCCCTTACCATCCGGGGATAGAAAGCTGTCGTGCCGTTCGGCGGTCAATCCGGTCAGCGGATAGAACACGTGTGCAAAATGTGACGCACCCTTTTCCCGTGCCCAGTCCTGCATTGCCGCGGCAACGGCATCCGCGATATTGATGTTGATAAGAAATCCTGTCTCGATTGTTTTTTTCATCGACGTGAACGTCTCTTCCGGAAGCAGCTTCTGCATCTCCTGCATGCTGAAGACGTTGACGCCAAAGAGTTCGTCGGAGGGTTTTTCGACGAATTTCGTCGATTTTTCAATCGGTCCGTAGTTGTTGATTGCTGCGATGGCAGTTAAGCGCGATTTGCTTCCACTCATTTTTATTCAATCTCCTGTTTGATATTGTCAACAACGGTAAAGCCGGGGGTCAATTACATTGAAACGATAATATTTTTTGTACAGCAATATGCATGCCATGCGTTTAAAATATATGTAATTTATTGAAAATAAAGTAAAAAAATATTTTTCGGGTCAAGTATGACGAGACGCAAGATTATAAAAATGTAAAACTGATTACATTCTTGTAGTTATGAGATGAATAAAATTCTCATCCGGCATCCCTATAATGATTGTCACTTTTTACAGGACATTTGTCATTCATGTCAAGAATCGGCAGGGGCCTTTGGCTATTTCCCATTGGCGGAGCGGGTGATTACCTGGAAATCTGAAGTGTATCAGCGCAGATTGCAATGTCTCAGATTTTGTTTTACAAGTGTTTTTTTTAGTAAGATATTCCCATCACCCGGCGCAATTGAGCCTCAGATGCGCTTTTGTGCATAGTTTGGCCGGGTATTTGGTTTTGGTGTCATCCACCTCACAGACCGGATCCCCCATTCGGTATTTTTCCCTGAAATTTGGTTTACGCTTTCCCCTGGATCTTTTATTCTTATGTTGGTATGAACATTGTGGCTGATATTGCATGCGATTCGAATAACCGGAGATCAAGTCATTTTTCTTATATGAAAATCCGGTTCCTCTAATCTGTAATTTTTTACTGAAAGCAGCAGGCTGCGGCTGATCGGCATCAACCATTGAATATGAGGTGTTGTTTATGAAACGTAATTTACATGCAGGTAAGCATCTTAACGGGGGGCTGAGTCTGAATATCCTCACCGATGACGAGGTCAATGAGATTCACCTCGGGACCCTGGAAATTCTTGAGACCACCGGGCTCTTTATTGAAGGAGAAGAAGCCCTGGATTGTTTTGAAAAAGGTGGGGCCATAGTGGATCGAGACAAAAAGATCGTTAAGATCCAGCAGTTTATCGTTGAGGATGCCATCCGGTCTGCCCCTTCGAAGGTAATTCTTTACGGCCGTGATCCCAGGCACGACATCGTCCTGGAGGGCAACCGGATTCACTTTACAAACTTCAGCCAGGGAATAATGATCAACGATCCCTATACCGGCGAATATCGGGAACCGGTCAAACAGGATCTTGTCAACAGCGCAAAGGTGATCGATTATCTGGATGAGGTGGATTTTTGCGAAAAGGCCTTAGGTGCTCAGGATGTGCCCCTGGAGAGCGTGCCCCTGCACAATGCCGAGGCCTATCTTACCAACACCACCAAGCACTGTGCATTTGGGGTGACTAACGGAAAACTCCTCAAAAAGATCGTCGAAATGGCCGCTGCCATTGCCGGGGGGATGGACAAGCTCAAAGAGCGGCCCCTGGTTTCTTTTACCACCTGCCCGGTCAGTCCGTTGAAACTCATCAATGAGTCCTGTGAGATCATCATGGAATCGGCCCGGGCTGGTCTGGTGTGCAACATCACGTCCATGGCCCTGGCAGGTGCCACCGCGCCGGTGACCCTGGCCGGTACCCTGGTGACTCACAATGCTGAAATCCTGGGGGGACTCACCCTCTCACAGTTGACCCGAAGGGGGGCGCCGGTGATTTACGGCAGTTCCACTACGGCCATGGACCTGAAACTGGCGGCGGCAACGGTGGGAACCCCGGAATGTGCGCTGGTCAGCGGGGCGGTGGTCCGGCTGGCCCGATATTACGCATTGCCCAGTTATGTCGCCGGTGGGTAGGGCGATTCAAAGATAGGTGACTGGCAGATGGGCCATGAGAAGACACTCACCGGACTGATACCCGCATTGGCAGGTGCCAATATGATGTACGGTCTGGGGATGATCGAAAGCGGCATCACCTTTGATTTCGCCCAACTGGTTCTTGACTGTGAAATGGCCCGCATGATCAAACACACGATCCAGGGTATTCCGGTAAACGACGATACGCTGGCCCTGGATGTCATCAAGGAGGTCGGTCCCTTTGGCGAGTTTCTCACCCACAAACATACTTTTGATGGAATGCGGAATCAATCGCGATCGGAATTCATCGATCGGCGCACGCGTGATGTCTGGAAAACCGCAGGGGCCATCGGCAGTTATGACCGGGCCATGGAAAAGGCGCGATATATTCTTGAAAATCATACCCCGCAGCCGCTTCCGGATGAGATCCTGGCAAAGATTCGTTCCATTGTCGAGGAAACCGAGGCCGAGATGGGCATTGATCAAAAAAAATAGCCGTTCAGGGTTCTGGCAACAAGGGCGCCGGGTTCCGGGTGATCGCCGGGCGGTGAGCCCGGAACGTATTAAAAATACAAAGGCTTGGATTTTTTTTATATTCTCATTTTCCAAAAACCGGCGCGGGCACTGCTAACGAAGATCGAGGATGAAAAATATATATTAAGGTAATTAAACGATATGACATATAGAGAACCATGGGCCAAAAGGCATAAATCTGTAACGGCAAACGCGCCATTTAATCTGTCGAATTCTTTTGCCGAGCCACTTAAGAATGAAGAGCTGATCAACCTATCGCTTGATAGAGGCGATCTCGATATCGTAGAACAATATAATAAACATTCGCTGATTTATACGCCTGATGAAGGGAGTTTGGACCTTCGTGAAGAAATAGCAGGCCTTTATGGTCCGGATATTAAAGCGGACAATATTGTAGTCTTTCCAGGTGCACAAGTGGCGCTGCAAACCGCCGCGAGTGCCTTGTTAGACAAAGATTGTCATTCAATCGTATTTACGCCTAGCTACCAATCCGTCCAGGAAGCACCGGCCCACGCAGGCAGTCAAGTGACCAGAATTCGTCTCCATCCGGAAACTAGTTGGCAGATAAATCCTATGGCGCTAGAATCCGCGGTGCAGAAAAATACGAAATATATCGTCATCAATGAACCTCATAGTCCTTCTGGTACTTTGATGGGCCACAATGTGCAGCAACAGCTTAAAGATATAGCCGAGGCGAATGATATTTGTATTCTTTCGGATGAGGTTTATCGTTTGTTAGAGCATGATGCCGACGACCGACTTCCGGCAATGGCGGATTTCTACGAAAGAGGAATAAGTGTTGTTACGTTATCAAAATCGTGGGGTGGTTGTGGCATAACGATTGGCTGGTTGGCATTACAGGATCTTGATATTAGGCAAAAGATAATTGATACCCAATATTTTGCGACAGCTTGCCCTAGTCGTGCTAGTGAAATCCAGGCGATTATGACGTTACGTGCCAGTGATAAAATTCTTGAGAAAAATTTAAAAATTATTAGGCATAATATTGAGCTACTTGATCAGTTCATCGAAAAATATAGTGATCTATTTGAATGGGTGCGACCAAATGCGGGAGCGATTGCTTACGTGAAATTTAAGGGACCGCTGACGTCTGATGAGCTTGGGGAACAACTGGCTAAATCGGGGATTTCAATAAAACCCGCCTATGTGTTTTCGGAATATGGCACAGGCGATAGTGGATATTTTCGCGTCGGTTATGGTGAAAAGATCATGCCAAGGGCATTGGAGGCGCTATCGGATTATGTAGAGGCGCACAAAGAAACATGGCGCAGCTGAGACCGTATAGATCATTTGCCAAAGTTTTTATGGAAGCTGCCCTTTTCGGTTTCATCTAAATGTCTCATATGCTAGAAAGCGATTGACTTAAAAAGCTTACGCTTCAAAGTTAAATGTGAGTATGCCGTCAACAGCGTTACGGCCATGGTGGCCGCAAAATTGATGAAGGAAATTACCGGCAGGCTTCTGGGCACATAGCGGCCTTCAACTGCTGCCGGTTGGGCTTAAATCGGCAGTTATACACCCAAAGGAGACGGACCATGAGTGCGGTCACCCCTCAGATTAAAGTTTTGGACCCCGGGCAGATCGCCCGGATCCATGAATATTCCCTGCAGATTTTGTCGACCGTCGGGGTTCGTGTCGATTCTAAAGAGGCCAGGGACCTGTTTTTTAAAGCCCGATGCCCGGTCAAGGGGGACAACCGGGTAATGATTCCGCCTGAGTTGATCCAGTGGGCCATTGCTGCAGCACCCGGCTGTATCGATATTTATGATCGCAATGAACAGTTTGCCTTTCAGCTTGGCAATGCAGTTCGGAACCAGACCCGCTTCGGTGTCGGCTGCACCAACCTCTACTACCAGGACCCGATTACAGACAAAGTAGAACCCTTTAGCCGCAACCATATGGCGCTTTCGGTAAGGCTGGGAAATCGGCTGGCCGGTTTTGATGTGGTTACCACCCCTGGAATTATACAGGAACTGCCTGCGGCGCACGCTGATTTGTATGCCAGTCTGGAAATGATTGCCAATACCGTCAAACCTCTGGTGGTGTTGGTTTCAGAGCCCGGTTGTTTGGAAAACGTCCTGAACCTTTTCGAGCATCTCCAAGGAGACCTGTCACGCAATCCCTTTATCATCCCCTACTTTAACCCCATCACACCGTTGGTTTTAAATGCGGAGACCACCGGAAAAATAGCGGCCACCGTCCGTCGGGGGCTGCCCTTTATTTACAACAATTACGGGATGTCCGGTGCCACCGCCCCGATTACCCCCGCCGGGACCCTGGCGGTACTGAATGCGGAACTGCTGGCGGGTTTGGTCTATGCTCAGCTCCTGAAAGAGGGTACACCGGTAATTCTCGGGAGCCTGCCTGCCGGTTTTGACATGAAAACTATGATGAGTTTGTATACTCCCCATACCATGCTGCTCAACCTGGCCAGTGCCGAGATGATGACCCACTATGATCTGCCCCATTCAGGCACTTCAGGAAGCGGGACCGGCTGGGGACCGGATCTTTTGGCCAGCGGCACCTTCTGGATGAACCATTTGACCGCTTGTCTGGGAAAAGTGGGCCTGGCCCCTTCTGTGGGGGGCAATTTCGATTCCCTGGCCTTTTCACCGGCCGCCGTGGTTTATGCCAACGAAGTGATCCGGCAGGCCCGACTGTTTGCCGCGGGATTCAGGCTGGATGATGAGGCTGTCGCCATGGACGAGGTCGCCGGCATCGGCCCGGCGGGAAACTATCTCATGGCGGACAGTACCTGCAAGCTTTTCAAAAAATTCGATTATGGTAATGAGATCTGGCCGAGTTTGACCCTTGAACAGTGGCAGGCCGAAGGAGAGCCCAGGGCCGATGACTTGATCAGGAATTATACCCGGCAACTGTTGGCGGATCTCAGTGCCCCGAAGGATTATGAAGAGTTGACGGCAAAAGGGGAAGCCTATATTGCCCTGGCAACCGGCGGTTGATATTCCGGTTCGTCCGGGGTGGCATTCTTTCCGGATCGTTTTTGGGTCCATCTTCAGTCTTATTTCAACGGGGAAATATGACCCCGGATCGTTGACCGTATTTGTTCAATTAATTGAATCTACGCCTCTGGCCTCCCATATTCAAGGGAAAAATCGGTTTAGCCGCCGGCTATGATTTTCACTGCATCAATCAGCCTTTCCGCTTCCTGCCGGGTATTGTAAATCGATACACCGATGCGTGTCACCCCGCCTTTTTCAAGCAAACCGAGTCGCTCGATGGGACGGATGCCGTAAAAATGGCCGTCCCATGCACAGATTCCTTTTTCGCCAAGAAGGGTGCAGACCCTGATCGGATCCATTCCCTCCACGGTAAAGGATACGGTGGGTGCTCTCAGGGAAAATCGGGGGGAGGGGCCGATCAAAGTTGTTCCCGGGATATACCCGAGTTTGGTATGGATATCCGTTGCCAGGATCTCTTCATAGATTCCGATGCGCTGCATTGCGGTAACCAGTCGGGCACGCAGGTCGTCGCCGGTGCCGAAGGTGGCGATATAATCGATGGCTGCATTGACGCCGGCAATGGCGGCGTGGTTCAATGTGCCGGTTTCGATGCACCAGGGGGCCTGCTGCTCCTGGGTTCTTAAACTGTCGCAGGGCAGGCGGTTGAGCAGGTCGGTTTTTGCATAGAGGATGCCCACGTGCGGTCCGTAGAATTTGTAGGCGGAGCAGAGCAAAAAGCCAACATACGGTTATAGTGGAATCCATTAAACCATATGCTCTTTTCTGCAATTCCTGAGAGAGACTGAATTTTCAGGCACGCCCATCCAGACACCGCGACGTTGGAACCTTTTCCCCAGATCAGCTTTTGAGGTCAGTATACGACCCTGTACACGGTCTTGTCTTTGTATCCGGTGATCATCTGAAAATAGCCCGAGATCATCCGGTTTGTCTCAGGATCTCCTGAATCGACAAAAAGGGGACTGCCCCGCAGAGAGATAATTTTCTGCCGAGTTGCCACCACAATGATGTTTTTCCTTCCAACCGTGCGGAGTACCGTGGGACTGAGTTGCTGGTTACCTCTTCCAAAGAGGCAGCCATGGCCTCCGATGGGCGTTACGATGATCTTTGCATTCTGCTGATCGATGGCCCCGAGAAGCTGTGCTTCATTCAAATCCTTTGCTACAAGTTTGTTGCTCCGAACCAGATCGACCCCCAGGAGGGTGTAATCGAGGCCGAGACGTTCCATTATTCTGGCGGTGGTGGTTCCAGGGCAGATAATGTAAAAGACGTCGTCTTCCATATTTTCGATCACATGGGCTGCAATGGCCTGCTGGCGGTATTGTTCGCTTTCAGGACTGCCGGATTTAAGCCCTTGTACATGGCCCTTTGCAAAGGGGATGGTGAGATATCCATACAGATTCGCGTTTACCTGTCCGGAACGAAGCGCCCGTTCGTCAATATCCATCACTTCCGCAGTTTTAAGGTGTTTTGCTTTGTCTTGCAGGTAAAGTAAAGCAAGGTCCCCGGTTCTTTCCGGATTGTATCCAAATACGGCAGAATGCATTTTAACCCCGGTGGGGACGCCAAGGACGACCAGGCGGTCTTTAACCGCCTGGTATATGTCTCTGGCCGTTCCATCCCCACCGGCAAAGAGAAGAAGATCGACTTTCTGATCGAGCATGGCGGCGGCCCCCATGATGGTATGGGCCGCCGTTGTCCGGCCGGGAGTGGAAAATTCGATCACCACGGGGGCAAATCCGCAGTTTCGTGCCGGGTTTTCTCCCATATCTCCAGGACAGGTAATGACCTGGATTTTGTCCTTGAGAGAGCCGAGCCTTTTCATTGCCCGGATGGCACGCTCCGGTGATTCGGGCCTGGCTCCCATAAGAATGGCTGATTCAAGGGTACCAGGGCCATCTGTCCCCTTGAGACCGACTCTTCCGCCCATCCCGGCAATGGGGTTTACGATCAAACCGATTTTTTTCAAGGATCAAATCCTTTTTCGCTGTCCCAAAGCACATTTTTTCAGATACGCCCGCCAGGTTATGGCCCATTTTAACGGATCCTCCAGGGTGTCATCCTTCGGCCTGTGGATGACGCTGTTGTGCGGTGCGGTTTTAACGATTTCCGGCGTTTCGTAGGCTTCATCCGACACTTGTTGCAGCCCGGCCACATATTCATCCATTTCGTTTTTCGAGTAGGACTCAGTAGGCTCGATGGTAAACGGTTCCGGAATGACGAAGGGGTGATGACTCGACCACATGTGAAATCCAAAATCAGCCATCCGGCAGGTCACATCAAAGGTGGATACCCCGGTCTCTTTTTCCAGGTCCTCCCAGCTGAAGCGAACCTGCTCGATCCGGTGTTTGCCCTCGGCATAGGGGGCACTGGTCCCCCGAATTTGGAGAATTTTTTTCAACAGATAGTTGTTGTTGAGCACCGCTATTCGGGCTACTTCCTTGAGCCCTTCATCACCAAGACTCATCATCCATGCATAGGCCTTGAGGACGGCGGACATGCTGCCGTAGAAGCATCTGATCTTTCCAATAGAATCCGGCAGGTTGTAGTCGAGGGTATATGCTTTTCCGTCAAAACGGACCAGGGGCACCGGCATGAATCCGGCAAGCTCCCGGGTCACCCCGAGGGCGCCGCAAGCAGGCCCGCCGCATCCATGCGGGGAGGCAAAGGTTTTGTGCAGGTTGAAAAAGCTCAGGTCGAAATTGGCCTCCTTTGCCCGGGTTATGCCCAGCATGCCGTTTGCGTTGGCCTGGTCATATCCGCAGAGTCCGCCCACATCGTGGACAATCTTGGTAAACTCGACGATCTTGTTGTTATAAATGCCAGTGTCTTCGGGATTCGTTATGAAAAGAGCAGCAGTACGATCCGACACTGCGGCTTTTAATGCGGCTAAATCCGGGATTCCATTTTCATCCTGATAGATATTGATTATTTTGTAGCCTTTTACGGCTGCTGCAGCATAATCGGAAGGGTGGGAAAAGATGGTTGTGATGATTTCGTCCCTTTTGCCTCCTTCCCCTTTTGCCTCATGGTACTTCTCGACGATGGTGGCCATGCCCAGAATTGCCTGGGAGCCGCCACCGGGCTGAAATGTGAAGGCATCAAGCCCGGAGATCTCTTTCAAAAAATGCTCGGTCTTGTACATAATTTCAAGCATCCCCTGAATCGTACTCTCGTCCTGCAGCGGGTGCAGTTCTGCAAATTGGTGAGAAGCTGCGAACTGTTCGTTTATTTTGGGATTGTATTTCATGGTGCAGGTACCCTGGCCGATATCCACGTTGAGATCGGCGCCCAGGTTCTCCTGAGACATGCGAAGGTAGTGCTTGAGGACCTGCATCTGGCCGATCTCGGGCAGGGCGGGGGCCTTTTTTCTTACAATACCTGCAGGCAGTTTCGATATCCCGTCGCCGATCTCCGCTTCAATTGCTTTTTCGGCAACAGGCATCAGGATGCCCCGTTCGCCCTTTCCACCCAACTCGAAGATAATCGGTTCATCCCATTTTGCCTGATGAAATTTTCTTAATTTCGTATTTTTGTTCATACTCATGGTGTATATCCTTTCGAAATGCTGTGGGCTGATGGTTAACCATTAATGATTGAATCGAGGGCCTGGACCAAGGTGTCGATATCTTCTTTTGTGTGAATTTCGGTGATGCAGAACATGGCGGCATTCCCAAGTTCGGGGAACAGGCCGGAAATATCCATCCCTCCAAAAATTTTCTTTTCAAGAAGGCCCTGGTTTATCGTTTTTACGGTTTTTCCCGACGGGCTGAAATCCACAACAAATTCTTTGAAATGGATACCCTTTTCCAAGGGCATTCGAACACCATTTATCTGCGATATTTTTTTTGCGGCATATTGAGATCTCTGCAGGATGGTTTTTCCCACCTGCGTAATTCCCTCAGGACCCAGAAGGGCCAGGTAAACGCCGGCTGTAATTCCCCACAGGGCAGTGGCAGTGCCGATGAATTCTTTTGCGTTTTCCCTGTCGCCAAAGGATGTCCTGTCAAAGGTCACATCCCCGAAACCGTACTCTCCCTTTTCGGAGGTGGCCTCTATGCCGAAAAGGCGGGACGGATATTCCATGACGAATTTTTTTTCATCACGGGTGGCAATAAAACCGGCATGCCCCCCGCCGTACTGCATATGTATTCCCAGAGGCTGTATGTCGCCGCAAACAATGTCCGCACCGTAATTACTGGGGGGCAGAAGCACGCCGAGGGATATGGGGTCAACCCCAACAAGGCTGAGGGCGCCGTCTGCATGGGCCATGTCCGAGATTGTCCGGCCCTGATCTTCAATGGTTCCGATATAGGATGGATTTTCAAAATAGACGGCGGCAATCTCCGGCGACAGCTTCGATTTCAGGTCTTCAAGGTCCATTTTCCCGGTATCGGGGCAATGTTTTACCATCATGATTTCGACAAAGGATTTGCAATAATTGCGGATCGCACTGAGCCTGTCAGGCGCCAGGGTGTCAGCTACCAACGCCTGGCCCCGGCCCGTGATTCTTGCCGCCATCCGGATAGAAGTGCTTGCCGCCTGACTCCAGTCATAGGTGGGCACATTGACAACATCCATGTCCAGGAGTTCGCCCATCATGCTCGCGTACTCGAAAAGGGCTTGAAATCGTCCATGGTCTTCAAAGGGTTCACCTGCATATGCGGTGAGAAATTCCGACCGATGGTTGATTTCATCGCAAATGGCCGGCACATAATGTTGCCAGCATCCGCCACCCAGAAAATTGAGATTCTCCTCGCAAGAGTTGTTTCTATCCAATATTCGATTCATATGCCGTTTGAGGTCATACTCACAGGGCAGGGCGGAGATGTCCATTTTCCCAGCGAAACGGATCGATTGGGGGATATCGGCGTAAAGCTCGTCGATATCCTTGATGCCGATTTCGTCCATCATTTTTGCCTGGACTTCCGGAGCGGAGTTGGGAATGTAAGGATGTGCTGTTTTCATAAACTGTCCTTTCTTAAATAAAACCTGTTTGGCGTCTGTTAACTTCGGTGTATTTCCAGTTTGGCCGGAGGACGCAATTCCTGGGTTACGCCAGTCCGCCGCCGTCCACCAGAATAAAGGTTCCGGTGACCCATGCGGAAAGATCACTGGCCAGATAGAGAACCGTATTGGCGATATCCCGGGGATTTCCCACACGCGCCAGCGGTCTATCTGCAGCCTCTTTCATGAACGCCTTATCGTCTGCCCCAAGCTGCCTGGCTTCGTCGTGAAGAAGCGGGGTGTCGATATCGCCGGGGCAGACACAATTGACCCGGATTCTCTGGGAGCCGTGGTCGATGGCCATGGCCCGCGTCATGTTGACCACGCCACCTTTAGCGGCACAGTAGGCCACCGCATCACCACCGCCTTTGAGACCCCAGCCGGAGCCGGTATTGATAATTGTGCCGCCGCCTCCCTCGGCCATCACCGGAATGACGTGTTTGGACATGAGAAAAATCGCTTTGAGGCTTACGTCAATCACCAGGTCCCAATCCTTCTCCTCGAGTTCGGTGACCTTTTGCCGACGAATGACACCGGCATTGTTGAACAGGATATCTATTCTTCCGAATTGTGTTTTTATTGCCTCGGCAGTGTTTCTGCAATCGGACTCGGAAATAACGTTGCAGTTAAAATATCGGGCGGTACCGCCGGCTGCGGTGATCTCTTTTTGTACCTGCAATCCAAGGGCATCGTTTATATCGATCAGCGCAATGGATGCTCCCATTTCGGCCAAAAGTTCCGCGGTTCCCCGACCAATGCCGGATGCGGCACCGGTAATAAGGGCAACCTTTCCTTTTAAAGAGAGAATATTTTTCATCTGCTTTACCTTAATATTTCATATCAAAAAATACGGGTTATTGGTGGCTCATGACTTGCTTCAACCAGCACCTGTTCCTGTTTAATCATTGCCCACCGCCGTGTACAGGCCTGCGGTTTCACCGCCATCGATGGCGATGGCATCTCCGGTGATGTAAGACGCTTCGGCGGAGGCCAGAAATGCGAAAAGCGCCGCAATTTCTCTGGGCTCCGCATGACGTTTCATGGGGATCCCTTCGTTAACTTTTTTGAGCATCTCCGGTGTGTATTCAGCTTTTTGCATAGGTGTAGCCACATATCCCGGGCAGATTGCATTGGCTCTCATCCATGGTGCGCATTCCAGAGCCAGGGTCTTTGCCAGCATGATCACTCCGGCCTTGGAGGAGTTGTAATCGGCATAGTAGGGATGGCCCTCGACGCCGTTTGTGGACCCGGTGAACAGAACGACGCCTGACTGCTGCCGCTTCATACGCGTCACGGCCTCTTTTGCACACAGAAACATACCATCAAGATTCACCCGGAGGACTTTGGCCCATTGTTCGTACTCGATCTCCGGAAAATTTTTACGGATACTGATTCCCGCATTAGAGATCAATATGTCGATCCCCCCTATTAATTCATCGACCTTCCTGAAGGCGGCAGGCACTTGAACGGGATCCGACACATCCACGATCACCGTTCCCTTCAATCCGGGCAGTTTGGCCGCCAGGGTTTTTGACTTTTCCTTGTCAAGATCGAAGATGACCACATGGCTTCCCTCGTCAATAAACCGCTGGGCGGTGGCAAACCCGATTCCGTCTGCTCCGCCGGTAATAACAACTCTCTTTCTTTCCAGATCTTTGTAAATACCCATAATATATTTCCTCTTTAACTGTTTTTTGTAAAAACCGGTTATCCTGACAGCGTTAGGTTTTTTAATTAAAAAAAATAACGATCACGTGGGATGATACGATTCTCTGTCTGCCTGGCCGGGGTCAATCGCTATCCGCTTCAATCATGTTTCCGATGGATTCTCCGCCATCCATGGTGATTGCCTGGCCGGTAAAATATCTGGCCTCGGATGATGCCAAAAATGCGAACAGTCCGGCCATCTCTTCCGGTTCGGCATGGCGGTTTAAGGGGATTTTAGCGTTTACCTGCGCAAGCATCTCCGGGGTATATTCGGCCTTCTGCATGGGCGTGAGCGTATACCCCGGGCAGACGGCATTGACCCTGATCCATGGGGCGAATTCCAGAGCCAGGGTCTTTGCCAGCATGATGACGCCCGCCTTGGATGCATTGTAATCAGCATAAAACGGGTAACCGTATTGCCCATTGGTGGAGGCAGTCAATAAGACGACACCGGACTTCTGTTCCTTCATTCTAAAAATCGCTTCTTGTGCGCAGAGAAACATACCATCCAAATTGACGCGCATCACTTCTTTCCACTGCTCATATTTAATGTCAAGAAATCCTTTACGATAACTTATCCCGGCATTGGAGATAAGAATGTCTATGCCGCCAATCATCTCGTCTGTTTTTTTGAATGCCCTGGCCACATCATTATTCCTGCCGACATCGACGCAAACCGAACCGACGAGATCCGGTATCATCTCCCGGGTCCTATTTAAATTTTCCTGGTTCCGGGCAAATATGACAACTTTAGCTCCTTCATCAACGAAGCGTTTGGCAGTGGCAAATCCGATTCCACTTGAGCCTCCCGTAATAATAACTCGTTTGCCGGTAAGATTTTTATACATATATGGATTAACTCCTTTTATAGATTAAGCAAAAGTGTCCGTTTTATATTTTGATTCCTTTCAGGGCCGGCACCCGCCCGCTTTGAACGGGGGCAAAGGCGGAGCATGGACCTGACGACCGGGGTTTTTGCCCATTTCTTTATCCAGCCCGTGTTCCGTCCGGAACCGAGCTTTCCGGTACGATGAGCACCGGGGTGATGCCATCGTCATATCCGGCATCGAATATCATCCCCTGGGAGGTTTCCCCCATCATCTTTCGCGGTTTGAGGTTGACGCAGAACAGTGCCTGTCTGCCCTCGATCTCCTTCGGGTTTTCACGTTCCTGTTTCATCCCCGAGAGGATAGTTCTCTGGTGATCACCGAAATCCACTGTCAGCTTGACGAGTTTATCCGCGCCGTCAATATTTTCCACGCGCCGAATGGTTCCGACCCGGATATCGACCTTGGCGTATTCATCCATGGTGATGGCTGGTTTGATGGGTGCCGGTTTAATGGTTTTCATGGAAACTCTCCTTATGTATCAATGGGCCTTATTCTATTTTGCCGATAGCCGTTTAGCCTTTTTTACACCATTGGCTGCGTACTCTGCATAGCATCGGCGCCAATTTTGTTTGCCCAGCGCTGGGCCAGAGGATCTCCGCCGACATGCAGAGCCTGTCAGCAGGCGGTTTGTCCAGCCCGGTGTTTATTTTTTGGAGGATTCAAGCTGGGATTTAAAATAATTTACCGAATTGATCTCGATATCGAGTAATTCAGCGATCTTGTATTTGGCCATGATGCCTTTTGGGTTTCCGGCCACAGCGGTCGTGATGCCGATGCCCAGGTCCTCCCTGAGTGGACGCGTCACATCAATGTTGACCAGATCGATCACAGCGATTCCCAGTTTTTCTGCCACATATTCTTTGGCTTCTGCTATCTTCATCTTATGGGTCATCTGCATCCAGGCTACCAGATCTCCGGTTGTCCGAACGCCCCCCATGCAGGAAGCCATGTTATGGGCAATGCTCATGCCGAAAGGATCGCCGACGCCAATCTACAACCCGTCTGCCTTGCCGATCTGGACCAGTGCCTTGGAAGCCCTTGTTACAGCATCGATAGCCGGTGACTCCATCATCGGGATCCCCCCCACGCCCATTCCCACATTGACATGAACCGGGATATCGGCAACAGCCACGGCCGCCTTGCAAAAGGTTACCGCTCTGGCTACGTTCCAGGGAATGGTTTTACTCGTGGAAACGTTTACGGCCATACCGTAAATATCGGCGCCTGCCTTTTCCACCACCTTTACCTGTTCGTGGGGATACATGCCCGCCAGGCGTTTTCCGTCGTAGGTGATTTCCCCATGCATGCCGAGGACAAATTCCCCGGCCATACCGATGATTACCGACATATTCGGCGCCACTGCCTTGAGCTTTTCAGTCGCCTTCAGGGCCGCAAGAAAATCCGCATCCCCTGCGGAGCCCACCGTGTCGAGATTTATACCCTCGCAACCGATGCTATTGAGCTTCTTACCGATGAAGACGATATCGTTTGTGAGGTGCTCGGAAGCCTGTTCCTGTGCAGTTCTGGCTTCTGTTATTTTTCCCAGAGGAAGGAGATCAGCCGGATTGTCGTAAGGGCCGTCGGGTTTAAAATAGAGCCCCATATTCGGTTGGGCACCGTAGAATAGGGGGGCCGTGGCCACGATTGAGGCTTGGTAATAGTCGTTGAGTTCATAATTAATAACCGGTTTGGCCGGTTTAAAACTGAAGTCGCTATGCCCCATGCATATGGTGTCGCCGGCACATGCCCGTTCATAAGTCAAGATGGCCTGCAATCGGCTCAGGGGAATACCTACGGCCCCGCTGTCCTGCCCGGCATAAAACGCCATGATGCAGCCATCGTCGGTCCCGACAACTTCCTCACCGGTGGATACGCTGACCATCCGGGATGGATCGGCAAAAATATCGAACAATTTATTGATTTCCTCCGATGTCATTTCCGGGATTTGACCCTTTTCGGCGGCATCGTTTGTTCCTGCCAGGATATCTTCCCGCAGTTCATCGGCAGAGATCGAGATTTGTTCCCCATCTCCCATTCTTGTCGTTATGGTATGATTCATTATCCTCCTCCTATGCTAATTTTTTTACCCATCCCGGGTCCGGCAGGGAACTGCCATCGAGGGGGGGCGCTGTTGGAAAGGAAAGGCTGAACCGGTTTGAAGAAAAATTCCGGCATGCCTGACCGCTCTTTTTATTCAAGGGTACGGATTGATGCTTTGGTTTATAGCAATTTTCGTGATAGGAGTACAATGCTTTCTGTGATGAGATGGCATTATCCGGGTAGCGTGCTGCCGGGAAAATGATTGTCCTCCGGCCGCTGGTGCATCTGCCCAGGTTGAGGTGTGCTAAATCAATTGACATTTTGACTGGATTAACATAATCTGAAATTTTGCAGGGGGGACAGCGCACTGAAGATGCACCGGGCGGTGATCCCTTTTGCTCCGGACAACGAAAAACAGCATCTCGTGACCGGTGAACACCCCCATCATTTTCCAAGCAGTCGGCAAACAGGTATGCCTTTTCGGGCAAAGCATTAATTTAAATTTGGAGAAATTATGAAACAGTTACTTGTATTATTGGGAATCATATGTCTGGTTTCGGCCCCTGGTTGTGCGCCGGTACTTATCGGCGGCGGTGCGGCAGTCGGCTACAAGGCCGGTACGGATGAACGGAGTGTCGGGCGAATTTGGGACGATGCCACTATCACCACCAAGATCAAGACCCGGATGATTGAGGATTCCGTGGTCAAGGCCAGGAAGATCGATGTGGACACGACCGATGGAAATGTTGTACTGGTGGGCGTTGTTAAAACCAATGCCGAAGTTCAGCGGGCCCTGGAAATCGCCCGCGGCGTGCCGGGCGTAAAATCGGTCAGGAGCAGCCTGCAGGTGGGCGACAAAACAATCGGCCAAAGCATGGATGACAAGGTGATCGTCAGCAAAATCAAAACCCGGCTGCTTTCGGAACCGGGCATACGTTCGCTGAATATTGACGTGGATTCAGCCAAAGGGGTAGTTACGCTCTCGGGGATTGTAAAAACCCAGGTTCAGAAAAGCAGGATACTTGCCATTGCCGAAGCAACCGCCGGTACAGTCAGTATCGTTGATTTTATCACGGTTAAATATCCTTGATAAGTTTACTGATAAAATGCTCTATGTGCTTAATTTTTGTTTTTGAGTTTTTTATGTACAAAAAGTGTGAGGTGACTTTTTATAATTGACAATTGAATACTGAAAATTGAAGGTATTCTATCAATTTTAGGTGTGAAAAGGCAGAGCGGAGCGATATCACAAGTTTTCACTTGACAATATTCAACGTTCAATTGAAAAGGCGGGCGCTTTGAATCAATCAAAACTATCACAGGGACTAACAATGATGCGCAGTCTATCAAGAACCCAAAAGGTGCTTGCAGGAGTGGTTTTGTTTTTCCTGCTTTATACGGTCACGGGGTTCGTGGTCATGCCGCTTATCATCCGGGCTGTTTTGACGGACAAGGGGTCCAATGCCTTGCAGCGGGAAGTCATTGTAGCGGATGTCAATGTCAACCCCTATACTTTTACACTTCAAATAAAAGGGCTGCGGGTCAGAGGCCACGACGGTGAAGCGTTGGCGGCGGCCAAAGAGGTGATGATTAACATCCAGTCGTATTCTCTCTTTAAAAGAGCCCTGGTGATCAAAGAGTTTGTCATTTTAGAACCTGGCATTCATCTGGTCCGTAACAAAGCAGGGGAATTAAACATTTCCGATCTTTTTTCAACGGAACAAAGCAGTTCTGAGAATACCCCCAGTGCTGTTTTTCCATTTTTTCTGCAGCATGCTGAAATAGCCAAAGGCAGGGTTGATTTTATTGACCATGCCAAAGAATCCAGACACCAATTTAAGGATATTGACCTGGATGTTGTTTTTTTATCCAGCCTGCCCCAGGACAAAACCCTGAATACCCGGATTCATCTTGCCGGTATTCTTAACGGTTCTGCTGTCAGCATAAACGGAAAAAGCCGGCCCTTTGACGACACGTTGCAGACCGCTTTTGACGTCAATATAAAAACAATTCAGATTCCCCACTATCTCCCCTATGCGGAGTTGCCACCCGGAATTCAGGTCCAATCCGCAACCATGGATACCGATATCAATTTTTCCTATCAAAAGAAGAAATCCGGTCTGCCCGATCTTATACTGGCGGGTCGGTTTGACCTTTCCGGTGCAGTGGTTTCCGATTCACAGGGCCGGCTGCTGGTTTCGATACCCATGCTTTCCCTTTCCATGGCACAGTCGGAAATTTTGAAACAACAGTTCCACTTCACCAGTGTAACCATAGATGCCCCGGAGCTGAATGCAGCAATCTCTGAAACAGGTCATCTGAATTTAGCCCATTTTTTACCAGAACCCGGGCCGGACACTTCTCCGGAAAAAACAGATGAAAAACCTGCCGCACTGTCACTGCTGATGGATTATTGCAAGGTCAGTGATGCAACTGTCACCTATACCGATGCCTCCCGGACAAACTACTTTACGACAAAACTGTATCCACTGGATCTTGCGATTGAAAATTTCAGTACCCGCCCGGGGGAAAGCGCCCGGATTATGCTGGAGCTGAAGACGGAATCCGGAGAGGCCTTGAACGCCCGGGCACAATTTTCTCTGGAACCGTTTATGAGCGATGGAATGCTGGCGTTTAAAAATATTTCCCTGCCAAAGTATGCTCCCTATTATGAAAAATATATCCAATTCGGCGTAACCGACGGCACGGCGGATTTCAGGTTTGACTATCAATATGAAAAAGATTTGCAACAAAATTTTACCTTATCCAACACGCAATTGTCCCTTTTCTCCGCAAAACTGACGGATACTGTAAACCGAAAAGAATTTTTAGCGCTTCCCGCTCTGACCGTGGATAATACCCGGATCGATATTTTGGGTGGCGTGCTGGGTATAGGCTCCGTATCCGTCAAAGACGGGCATTTTTTTGTCAGCCGTTCGGCACAGGGCGAAATCAATTTAAAGCATTTGTTTGCCACAGCGGAATCTGTGGAAACAGCCTCTCCATCCAAGGCGGCCCGGGAAGAAAAGCCAGGTTGGCAAGTCACTCTGGAAGATGTAAAATTTGAGAACTGCACCGTTGAAACAGAAGATCTGATGCCCTCTGATCCGGTTCGTTTCAAACTGGACAACATCACATTTGCCGCAGCCGGACTCGGCACCGAAGCCGGTAAACGTGGCAAGAGCACCAGAATTTTTGCAAGCTTTTTTTTGACCCATTTTTCAGACAACACTCCCCTATGCCGATTTTAACCGGTTTTTTTAAAGACT
>Ga0207996_1000704_pt1 | contig 27819 bp, 21 predicted proteins | sample AntAceMetag02UKG_FD_184773 | JGI IMG/M metagenome (GOLD analysis project Ga0207996, IMG submission 184773) | Saline lake microbial communities from Ace Lake, Antarctica - Antarctic Ace Lake Metagenome 02UKG (SPAdes) (version 2) | ecosystem: Environmental > Aquatic > Non-marine Saline and...
AAGTGCCTAAAGTTAAGGTGTCGCTTCGCTCCATTAATTTATATAAAATTAGCTGCGCCAAAGGCGCATTCATTAACTTTAGGCATTTTAGGCACTTTAGCTCACTTATAAGTCTTCAACTCATCTATGGTTAACACCTATATATTAAATACGTCACCGTATTTACGAATCAAAGCACTAAGTAAAAACCTCCACCATGCCCCTTTTCAGCACTTGAAACCAGAATAACTTTAAACAATCAGTCTTCAGTTGTGATTAAATTAAAGTAACTATTCAGCCACAGATTTACACAGATCACCGCAGATCGGTGGCTGAGTAATTATAAATTTATATACAAAGCGTATTGTTTTTTCACGATCAAAGGCTTATATATGGAACTTTAAACCTGAATCGCTACCATTAATATGCCAAACTGCTAAATTGAAATCTGGAGTAAAGATGTTTGGATTAAGGCTGTTACTAAAGAAAATTTTAGGGAAAGGAAATCAGGAAAAACCCGCTGCTTCTGAACCGGCCGGCAATAAAGTGTCAGAAAGTTTCAAAATAAAGTACTGGAATTTTAAAAGCCTTTTAAGCATCAACAATACAATTCTTAAGATTATGTCGGAAATGGAATTGACGCTGCAGGAAAACAAAAAATTCAGCATGGAATTCATTCGTGCAAACTGCATATCCATTTCAGTAAATATATATAAACTCATTGAAAAAATAAACGAGATTTCCGACAATCGTCATGAAACACTCTACCATGCTTTTGCCGATATTCAATATAAGATAAATCAAATAATAGAAAAAAAAGAAGAGACAGATGAAGGCGTACTGGCTGTATCGATTGAAAATATAAATAAAAACAGCGCAAAGCACACTGGCAGTAAAATGGCGAATTTAGGCGAAATCATGGACATGGAAGACCTTGGTGTTCCGCATGGTTTTGTTATTACAACCGCTGCATATAATCTGTTTTTGAATCATGATTCTCTCCAGACAAAAATCAGTCAGCAGCTTCAATCCGTTGATATTGAAGATATGACAATGCTGGGAAATGCCAGCGCAAATATCGAAAAGCTTATAATGCAGTCAAGCGTTCCTTTAGAACTGGAAAAAGCAATACTTGAGGAATACCACTGCCTGGAAGAAAAAACAGAAAAAGATGTTAAAGTATCAATGCGCAGCAGTGCCCTGGGCGAAGACAGCCAGGAAGCATCCTTTGCAGGTCAATATCACACAGAACTGAATGTAAGCTCTAAAGAACTTATCAACGCATATAAAAAAGTTCTTGCCAGCAAATATTCTCCACGGGCTATTACATACCGTTTTAATAAGGGCTTTAGCGATGAAGATATTGTAATGTGCGTTGGATGTGTGGAAATGGTTGAAGCTGTTTCCAGTGGAGTTATGTATTCAAAAGATCCAGGCGACATCAAAAATAATCAAATATTCATCAATGCAGTTAAAGGATTAGGCAAATCAGTTGTCGAGGGAAGCACATCACCTGATTTATTTGTGGTTTCCGGGAAGCAGCCATTTCAACTGATTAAAAAAGAGATTCATGCCAAAGATCAGGAAGCTTTAACTTTTTCCAACAAAAACCTCCAAACCGTCAAAAGGACAGATAAAGAAAAAAACCTGCCGGCTATCACGGATTTACAGGCACAATTTCTTGCAAAACAGGCTGTTATCCTTGAAAATCACTTTAAAACCCCACAAGATATTGAGTGGACTATAGAAAAAAATAATCAGATAAAAATACTGCAAACCCGTCCGCTGAAACAGATAATAAAGAACGACAATAAATATAAAGACCACCCGGAAATAAAGGTTGATAACCCTGTTATAATCAGCGGGGGTGTTACAGCAAGCATGGGAGTAGCGTGCGGACCGGCATTTATCGTGAACTCGGATGAAGAAATTTACAAATTTCCCAGGGGCTCTGTTTTAGTGGTAAAAAAATCCCTGCCTAAATGGGCGGTAATATTGAATAAAGCTGTCGCAATTGTAACAGACCGTGGAGGAATTACCGGTCATCTGGCTACTGTTGCAAGAGAATTCGGTATTCCGGCGCTCTTTGATACCCTTGAAGCAACCAGCAAAATTAAAAATAAATCTATTATCACAGTTGATGCATTTGCAAGAAAAGTATATGCAGAAAAAGCCGAAGCATTATTAAAAGCAAACCCCGCTCAACACACCAGTATAATGCAAGGAAGCCCGGTGTATATAACCTTGAAAAAAATGCTGAAGCATATCGCCCCGCTGAATCTTACTGATCCAAAAGCCGGCAATTTTAAGCCTGACGGCTGCCACACATATCATGACATTACCCGCTTGTGCCATGAAAAGGCCGTAGAAGAAATGTTTGATTTTGGCAAAAACAACAGAAATATAAATACAGGCAAAAGGCTGGTTGCAAATGGTCTCCCAACTCAGTGGATGCTTGTTGATCTGGGCGATGGCTTAAAAGGGGCAGTGGGGAAAAATACTGTAGTACTTGAAAATATAGCATCTGCCCCAATGCTTGCTCTGTGGGATGGAATAACCGCTGTAGAATGGGAGGGGCCGCCTCCTGTTGATACTAAAGGACTTATGTCCATAATGGTTGAATCTACCATGAATCGTAATTTATCCCCATCAAATCGGTCAAATTATTCGCAGAATGACTGCGCAATTATTTCAAAGAACTTTTGCAATTTAAGCTGCAGGTTCGGTTATCATTATTCGGTTGTACAGACTTTTATCAGCAATGAGTCCAGAGAAAATTACATAAAATTCTGCTTCAAGGGCGGGGCTGCAGACCTTACCAGAAAACTTCGCAGAATGCAGCTTATAAAAGAAATTTTAGGCAAATATGATTTTCAGGTACAAATAAACGAAGATTACATGAATTCAACTATCGAGGGATATGACAAGTCTTTTTTAACAAAACGTCTTAAGATGCTTGGATATCTTACAATGCACACCAGGCAGCTGGACATGATAATGGGCAACCCTGGAAAAATTGCTTATTACAAGGAGAAAATGCTTAAAGACATCAGTTCATGGATCCCTGAAAATGAATAATGTGATGGCTCGGGAAATCATCCTTGAGACCTTTGCAAAACCTCCCCTTTTGCCCAATTACTGCGTCAGGCTCAAATTTTAAGCCTCGAAATACTCAATGTATTCCTACGTTTAAAATTTTTGCCTTCCTTGCACTTGAGCAAAATTGAACATTTTTCAAAGGTCTCATCTTTATAGCTTAACTATAAGGTAAGCTATGTATCCGGCATAGCAGGACAAAAGAATAAAACCTTGTTTTTTGCTGATAGAGAAAGTTTTTCTCATAAAAACCCATGCCAAAAGGCTGGTAAATATCATAACAGTATAATCGATCAACAGACCGCTTTTGACAAACCCTCCTGTAATGGAAATCGGCCTTATCAAAGAAGCTGCCCCAAGCACACCAAGCATATTAAAAACATTGCTTCCCACCAGGTTTCCTATGCTGATATCCATCTCCTTTTTCATCGCCGCCACAGCAGAAGTGGCAAGTTCCGGCAAAGAAGTCCCGAAAGCCACGACTGTAAGTCCGATAAATTTTTCACTTATACCAAATACATGCATAATACTGACAGCGGAATTAACAACAATTTCCGCACCAGCAACCACGCCAGCCATTCCAGCCACGATCCTGATGATCTGGCCCTGCCTGGAAATATAATCCCTTTGATTTGCAGCAGGTTTGGAAATTCCACTGTCTAAACCGGATATATTTTTAGATTCCTTTGCCGCAAGATAATAATTAAAAAATGAGTATAAGATAATTCCGGAAAACAGCGTAGCCCCATCAAACCTGCCTAATTTTGAATCAAAAGAAATAAGCAGCAAATATAAGGAGAGGCCCAGCATGATCGGCAGATCTCTCCTGACAACCGATCTGTTACATGAAAGCGGCCGGAAAACAGCTGTAAGCCCAAGGATAAGAGCAATATTGCAGATGTTGCTTCCAACAACGTTTCCCACGGCGATCATGCTCTTATTTTGAACAGAGGAAACAATACTTACAACAAATTCAGGAGCGGATGTGCCAAAGGCCACAATAGTCAGGCCGATAACAACCGGGCTTAAGCCCGCGCTTCGAGCAAAACTCGAAGCCCCTTTTACAAGCCATTCAGCACCGTAATAGAGAATCAGCGATCCTACAGCAAATAAAACCACGTCAAGAATAATGATTTTTTAATTCTCCTTTTTATTTTTAAATTATCGCTTTTTGCAATGTCATCATTATAGGTGTCGAAACAATAAAAGTCCATGCAAAATTGATGGCGTCGTAAAAAGTTGAATCATACCGCTCTGCGGCACCGCAGACAAAAATAACTTATCAATCATATCAAAAATTATGATTCGCCATCATCAACACAGGCAATTGTATTCTTGATGACCACGAAACACGAAGTTTTTTTCTTTATCTTTGATTACTTCCTGCTATTCGTGGTAAAAATATAAAAGTACGCTTCGAGTAATCTTCTTAAGTTAAGGATATGAGAAAGGGTAGTAAAAAAATGAAAGAAAAAAATTTTGCCTGTTGTTTAAACTGTGGGGAAAAACTGATTCTAAAAAAAACGTGACGGCGTTTCTGCTTAGTCTGCAAGTTCTGCGGCGCCGAGTATCCTATAGAGAAATTTTCTCGTTTGATAAATGATTCTTTTGAGGAACAGGTCGCGAACATACATTGTGACAGGTTATAAATCAAAAGAAAGGCTAACCAAATGAATAAAACTCTTTTCAGGAAAAAATAGCAACATGGAGCAATCATAATGACTCGAAAGGCAGGAAAAATCAAAAGTATTAATTCCGATCTTGGCAAAATCATCTTGTATCAGTCTGAGGATGGGCATACTTCAATGGATGTCCATCTCAAGGATTGAAACCGTCTGGTTGAGCTTAAATCAGATGGCGGAGTTGTTAGATAGGGACAAATCCGTTATTTCCCGTCATCTTGGGAATGTTTTTAAGACCGGTGAGTTGGCAAGAGAGGCAGTTGTTGCAAAAAATGCAATAACTGCCTCGGACGGTAAGACATACCAGGTCGATTACTATAACCTGGATGCCATTATTTCCGTGGGCTACCGGGTGAATTCCAAACGTGGTACCCAATTCCGCGTCTGGGCCACCTCTGTTCTAAAAGATCATCTCGTGCGTGATTATTCGCTCAATCAGCGCAGACTGGCCGAGAAAGGGGTTGGAAGATGTGCGGCAGATTTTGAGTCTGCTTGCAGGCACTCTGGAAAGTCATAACCTTGTCAGCGATGAAGGACTGGAGATTCTGGAAGTTGTCAACCGCTATGCAAGGACCTGGCAGCTTCTTCTTCAATATGACGAAAACAATCTGCCGGCTCTGGAGACAAAACACGTTGCCATGTCCGGCCTGGAGATTGATAACACCCGTCAGGCTATTGCAGCCATGATATGGCTTGAAATGGGAAAGACATAATCTGGAAAATAATTAAATAAGGAAAGAAATCATTATGATGACATTACGACAATTTTCTGCGGAGCCATCAACAATTCCCACCATTGCCAGTTGGTATCTGGCCGATTTGAGTAAAGCACAGGGTAAGCAGGAATTATTCACTCGTCAATCGCCCCAGAAACTCAAGATTCTTCGTGAGCATGCCTTGATTGAAAGCGCTATTTCTTCGAACCGCATTGAAGGTATAAATATTGACCAGTCCAGGGTTGATACCATTATACTTGGAAACCCACCTTTGAAAGATCGGAATGAAGAGGAGATTCGTGGCTACCGTAACGCTTTGCGCTTCATTCATGAAAAAGCCGGGAAAATTCCCGTTTCAGAGAAAAATATTCTGAAATTTCATAAGCTCTCGCGCGGACAGATATGGGATGCAGGCAAATATAAAGAAAAGAATATAGATATCATACAGAAATACCCTGATGGTCGCCAGCGGGTGCGCTTTAAAACTGTTCCTGCAGATCAAACGCCTCAAGCTATGAGCGAAATGATTGAATTGTGGTCTCGTGGGCTTCAAGAACGATGGGTTCACCCTTTTGTTCTCCTCGCTGCCTTAAATCTCGATTTCTTGTGCATTCATCCCTTTCGCGATGGCAATGGCCGAGTCTCCCGGCTTTTTTTGCTGCTGACCTGTTATCACTCAGAACTTGAAGTCGGCCGCTATATCAGCCTGGAACGGCTGATCGAACAAAACAAAGAACGTTATTACGAAACACTTGAGCAAAGCTCGCAGGGCTGGCATAAAGGCAGGCATGACCCGTGGCCATATATCAATTATATTCTCTCTATTCTCAAAAATGCTTATCATGAATTTGAAAATCGAGTCGATCTGCTGAAAAGCCCCCGCGGAGCCAAAACAGAGCAGGTCGAGGCAGCGGTTGAGGCATTTTCCGGAAAATTCACACTTTATAAACTTGAACGTGCGTGCATGGGCGTCAGCCGGGATATGGTTCGAAAAGTGCTGAGAAATTTACAAAAGGCCGGTTTTGTAGAATGCCTGGGCCGTGGTCCCGGAGCTGTCTGGCAAAAAAGGGGTAATACCCTTAAAAAAGGGTATTAAAGAGGGTAAGAGCACCGCCCGCATCTTCCCAATCACAAACTAAAAATAGCAAGCCGTATCTGCCTGGCAAATCATGCAAACACATGCAAATGCACCGGGCGCTCGACGATGCGAAACTTGCAGCCATGATATGGCTTGAGATGGGAAAAAAGATAACAAATTGACTTGTATGTTTGCTTAACATATACTGATTTAGATTAATTTAAATCAGTTCTTTGAACCTCAAGCAGGAGGATCAGGTGACCAATCATAGAATTACAAAAAAAATAAAGCCCCATTTCTTCAGCAATATGAAGGATGGGGCTTTTTGCTTAATGTGCTCTCAACGATTTAAAATCGTGATAAAAAGGATTTATTATGTCTGATATTGTGTCTGTCGAAATAATTACCGGTAAAATACATCAAACGTTTGCCTGACACATGGTAAAAGGAGATATTTTGAGAGTTAAAATTACAGCCTTAACCAAATCACCTGCCGCTATTCCATTTAATTATAATTATGCCCTTCACTCCGCCATCTATGGTCTCATAGAAAAATCATCAGGCGAATATTCCGAATACCTTCATGATAAAGGGTTTATTAATGAAACAGTAAAAAGGCGATTCAAATTATTCACCTTTTCAAAGCTTTTTTTCACGCCGACACGAATTCAAGAAAATGGATTCAATCAGGTCAAAGAGATCAGCTTCATTTTTTCCACACCTATTGAACAAAGCTACGAGCACCTTATACTTGGCCTGTTTTCAGACCAGACATTCCATTTGAATTTTACCGGCAAAAAAATAAACTTTTCAGTAACACAGGTTGAATCCCTGCCCGAACCGCAATTCAAAAACGAATGCAAATTCCTTTGCCTGTCTCCAATTGCAGTCTCAACCCAGAGAGAAAAAGAAAATGGCAGGCTTGAACAGCATTACCTGGATTATATGAATCCTGAAGAAAGGGAACATTTTATTGAAAATATAAAGAAAAATTTGATCAATAAATATCAGACATTCTACAAAACAGATTATGCTGAGCAGAAACAGGAATTCAGATTCAGCTTTGATGTAAACTACATTGCCAAACGGCAAGGCAAAATCAGCAAGCTGATTCATTTTAAAAGAATCGACAAGAACATAAAAACCAAAATAAAAGGCTTTGAAGCGCCTTTTAAAATTATTGCGGACCACAGGCTTATTAAAATCGGTTATGATTGTGGTTTTGGGAATGACAATAGTGCTGGCATGGGGTGTGTGGAAAAATCAATGCATGTTCAGCACAAGGGTAAGCGCTGATGAAACAACGAGTTGAGAATTACCTGGATCAACTCAGCAAGGGCAAGAAATCCGGTAAAGTCTGGATCGTATTGGAATAGGAATTCAATCGATGAAAAAAAGTTAAAGGAATTAGCAAAACCTGAGGATAGCCTTTTTGATCGTGTCGTAACCATTTTGGAGCAAGCGCGAACAAATGTTATTCGTACAGTTAACAGCAAAATGGTGCTCGCCTACTGGCACATCGGACGGGAGATAGTTCAGGAGCTTCAAAAGGGTAAGAATCGGGCTGAATATGGCAAGCAAATTATTAAAGAGCTTTCTGTAAAGTTGAATAAAAAATACGGCAAAGGATTCTCTTCAACAAATTTATGGTATTTCAGGCAGTTCTATGTTGTGTACTCAAATCGGAGACCCAAAATTCGCCACAAGGCTTGTGGAGAATTGATTTCCATGGAAAAACTCCACAAGGCTTGTGGAGTTTTGGATGATTTGAGCTTGGCAGTTGAAAAAAGTGAAGCCCTCCAAGGGTTTTCACCCCTATTAAGCTGGTCGCACTATCGTACATTGAGCAAGGTTGAGCATAAAAATGAACGTCTTTTTTATGAAATTGAAGCCGAGAAAGAAGGCTGGAGCGTTCCTGCTCTGGAGAGGCAGATTCACTCTTTCCTTTTTGCACGGCTCCTGAAAAGCAGGGATAAAAACGGTGTCCTGAAATTAGCAACGGAAGGACAAGCAGTAAAAAATCCGGCCGACATCATTAAAGAACCTTATATCCTTGACTTCCTTGGGTTGCCTGATTCTAATTTTAAAATTAGTGCGGTTTCCAAGCTTATTAAAATTGGTTATGATGCTGGTTTTGGGAATGATAATATTGTTGGTATGAGATGTGTTGTCCTTATAGATTGAACAACTGGATAACTAAAATGAGATAAATATAAATAATAAAATTTCGAGGTATTATGATACGAGAACTTGTTAATTATTCAGAATGGTTGAAGAAAGATTTTCCTGATTTATTTGAAGGAAAATTGGAAAAAGGGCTTCATATTTTTGTCAAATTAAACAATGATAAAATTTCTGGAATTCAAACTTATAAAATTGGGGAAAGATCACCACAGATTACAGATGAAAACAAATTTGTTTTTGATTTTGCTAAACAAGTTTTTAAATCAAATGTAATTAGCGCAAACAAATGCTTGCATAATGACAAGTATATTTTATCTAACAATCCGTTTTGTTATAAGCTAAATCTGGTGACCGACACGGAGCTCAGAAACCATTTTGATTTTAATGATATTACAAAAAATGGAAAAATACGAAAAAGAAAAATTCTAAACCATATTAACGCAATAAAAAAAGATTTTCTAATTTTTTATGATGAAGAAACCAGATCTATTGCAAAAAAAATAATTCGGATATTTATTAATACTTCATTTGAAATGATTAGATCAATAAATACAGATGATAATGGTAGTGTGATTTTTAATACTGAGAATGAATTTGTTAAACAAACAATAGAAAAAATTAAGGAAACATATCTAAATGAACAAGATTTAGAGACATCAGAAAGCTTTTTAAAAAAATTAAATAACAAAAAGCTAATAATATATTTTGATGTAGATAAGGCATTATATGATAAAACATCAGATATTTATAAACAGAAAAAAGGTGGGTTAAAACAATCAATTCCAACTATTGATTATCAAAATATTACATACACTTTAAATAGTTTTATAAATAATGCTAATGAAAATAAAATCTTTCTAAAGCATTTAACTGCTTTTAATAAATACAACTACTATCACAAAAAAGAATTTGACGAATTATTAGAAGATTTCAAGCCAGCCATTAAAAGGCTTCCAAATCCTTTACCAATTTTCATTGTAAGGTCAGAGCTTAACGATAAATTCATTAAAATCTTTAAAAATGATAAAAGTAAAGGCTATAAGGAAATTATTTCTGAATTATTTAAAACTCATAAAGAAGACTTAAATAATTATTATTTATTTAATGGTAATAGCGTTGCTATCAATGATTTTGATTATGTATCATCCTTTAGTTATGAAATAGACAGGTTAGGTACAAATGAATATTTTAAACTATTTCTCTTAAAAAAATTTGAATATAAAATAGAAAATATTTTTGACTTAGAAAAAATAATAAGCAAACAATTCTTATTTAAAATTAACCGTAATAATAAAACGCAGTTTGAATTATTAAATACAAACTATTTTAGTGATAAGCTTGATGCTGGTAATGGGAATGAAATCCCTGCTTTTATAGAGAACAATACATACAAATATCGCAAACTACTTTATGACGCTTTTTATAAATCCCGCTTACATTTAATTACCGCAAATATATTTAAAGATATTTGCATGCCGGTTATTCGCTATGAAATATCTCACGATGAAACTAATAGCAATGGCTACAGCAAAAACGAATTTAGAATAAAAGAAAAACTATTAATTTATATCGATTTAAACAAACTATTTGATAAAAACAATATTAACTTCGGAGGAATAGATATGCCGTCAGAGCTGCCAAGGTACTATGATAACTTGTTAAGTCTTTTAAGAGGAGAAATTGATTATTATCAAAGTGATGAAGATTTTGCTTTTGGTACGGGGCAACTTATCCGCTATCTGCTTGAAAAAAGTGAATCAGGCAATAAAAATCACTCTATGCTTGAGCCATTTCTACAAAAACTTGGAAATTTCAATGTGTTTATTAAACAAATTAATCGGGCATTGAAAACTTACGGTTATAAAATCAAAATGAATTACGATTTGTTTGATAAAATGATGAGTAACTCAACAAGTTATAAGTTGGAGGCTGACAACTCGTTAAAAGATTTGGAAACGATATTAATAAGTGGATATTTTGCCAAGTTAGCTATCTGGCAGATAATCGAAGAAAAAGAGGAACAAAAAAGAAAGCAAATAGAAAAAAATAATAAGGAGACAAAAAATGAATAATAAAGAATTATTTAACAGCCGCGTTTACGGTGTACAAATCATCAAATCAAAAAATTCAAATTACAATGCTGACTTTACAGGGAGTCCTAGAACTTTACCGGATGGAACAGTTTATTCAACTGATAAAGTGGATAAATTTAATATCAGAAAATATTTAGGCAGGAATAATGATAGTTTAATTTTTACAAAAACTACCTACAAAAATGATTTAAAACCTATGGTTTTGAAAGAGGTCTATGAACACCATTTTGGAGATATCGGAAACAATAAGACCGTTGCGCTTAGAAATTTGTTGTCAAAATTAGATGTTCGTTTATTTGGAGCTACTTTTGCCCCAAAAGGTGCAGATAATATGAATATTTCTATTCATGGCCCGGTACAAGTTAGCTATGGGACTAATCGTTTTTTAGAGTTAAGGGACTCAGGCATGTACACAGATCAGATTGGTTCCCCCTATGCATCAAAAGAAGGGGCGGCCCAATCTACTCTTGGTTCACAAACCCGTTCACAGGAAGCTCACTATGTTCACCATTTTTCAATTAATCCCAAAAATTTATCAAGTTATGTTGAGCAGTTCTATAATGCGACAATTGCTGATATTCAAAATTGTGAAAAAAAACGTAAAGACAAGAAAATACTTGATAAAGAAGAGGTAAAAAAACTTCAAGGCTTATTTTTAAGTAAAGATAATGAAAAATTAAAAGACGAACTTACTGAAAAAACAAATGATTTTGGAGATGAAGATGCTAAAAGATTTAAAAAATTATTGGATGATAAAAAAGAAATGATTAAAAATGCATTTATTAGTGAATATCAGGCACTATCTACAGGTGATGTTCAACTCCTTAAAGAGGCTATGGCTGTTGCAACTACTTATTATGATTCAACGTCAAAAAAAGATTCTGAAAACGAGCTTTTACTCTGGATAGAACTCAACGAAGGTTCCGAAAAAGTTTTTAAAAATTTTACTGATCTCATAAAGGTTGAGAATGATAAATTTTTTATTAAGGACGTTTTCTCCAAATATATTGAAAATCATGCGGACGCCATTTCTAAAATTGAACTTGCTTATGACAGTTTTAATACAAAATTAGACTTTGATTATAAAAACGGCCAGAATATTTCATTCAAAGAAGGGGAAAACTCTAAATTCGAGTGTAAAATCATAAATACAGTTAACATTATAAACATAAATAAAACGGCATTAGAAACAAAAGACAAAGCCATTCCCTTTATAATCTACGAAGATCTAAATTTTGTTAAAAGCACTCATGATATCTTGAATAAACCAAAGGATGACAATGAATAGCTGGAGGGAACATGAAACTCATCTCCATTGAATTGAACTCGAATTTTGGTTTTTTTAAGAAACCGGATATTAATGATTCAATTTATTTAACATATAATATGATTCATAGACCTGCATTACTGGGGTTATTAGGTGCTATTTTAGGTTTAGAAGGCCATAAATCATATGGTGTCTTGCCTGAATATTATGAAAAACTTCAAAGCTTAAAAATAGGTGTTGAACCGATTGGTGATGGTCAAACAAACGGAAATTTTGAAAAAACAACAGTGAAATATAATAATGCAACAGGTCATGCAAGTGCGGGTACGTTGAATGTTCTTGAACAAATTCTGATTAAGCCTGCATATCGCATTTATCTTGAATTAGATGAAAATGAAGAACTTTTTAGAAAATTAAAAAAGTATGAAGCAGTATTTATACCTTATTTAGGTAAAAATGATTTTCCATGCTGGTGGGAAAATTTTAAAGAAGACTATGGCAATGTTACAAATATAAGTTCAGAAACTTTTAAAATTAAAACAATTTTCAGTAAACCAAAAGACACAACACTGGGTGAACTTAGAGAACAAATAGCCTTTGGTTTTATAGCGGGAATGCGTGAGAAAGCAGAAGCAGTTTTTTCACAGTTTGAACGATTACCTACAGGTTTCGATGAAGAACTTAAGCAATACAGTGAACCTGAAGAATTTGTTTATACAAATATGAAATTTACAAAAGAAAAATTTTCCACAGACAAAAAATTCAAACAACTGGAGAATGGGGATGTTATCTATCTGTTTTGATGCAATAAAATTTTCAAAATTAATTGAAGGCCATGGATTAAAACCACAAAAAAGAATTAAAAATTCAGGGGAATATTTTGCTCATACACCTCCGAATAATAGAGGTGGTGAAAAAGAGTCTCTTGTTTCGCATATGGAAAAAGTGAAAGAGGCCTTTCTTGAACTTGTTGATTTACATGGGCTTGATGAAATTGTTGACAAGCATATTAACGTATTAGTTTCACATAATGAAATAAATGACAGACAAAATTTTTATGCATTTCTAAAGCTTTTATTTTTTGAAGCCATCCACTTTCATGACATAGGCAAACTGAATGAAAATTATCAAATTGATAAAATGGGGCTTGTTGATCATTTTGAAAAACGAAATAATTCTATCGGTACAACCCATTCAAATCTAAGTGCTTTCTTATTTATTGCTTATATGCTTGAAAAATTGGATATGCTTCAAACAGACACAGAAAAAGGCTTTGCGTTTATCTTTATTCTTCTGTTTTCAATGCCAATTAGAAAGCACCATGCATCTGATTTAACTAATCCATTCTATTATTTTGAAAATGCTCATAATGAAGCAAAAAACCATTTTTTTGAAACAGTTAAGGTGGATGATCTTAAAAAATATTTAGATAAAATAAACATTGAATTTGACAAAACATTTCATCATGACATTTTTTATGGATTAAATTTAAATGAAAATTATAAAAAGCCATTCTTTACCAATTATTTAGAAAAGATAAATTCTTTTCCTTTCTATTCTCTTCTAAAACTTAATTCATCCCTTCTTACAATTTCAGATTATGTCGCCACTGCTCGTTATATGTGGAATGAGGAATTAGAATCTGGTGGCATTATTAATAAAGAGCTAAGAGAAAATGTTTATGATAATTTTTATTCGACACATAATTACAATGAGATACTAAACAGTAAGAGTCCCAAAAAACTTAGCAACTTAAATAAGCGTTCTAAAGAAAATTTAAATGAATTACGTTTTAAGATGACCTATGAAGTTCGGGAAAATCTTCTACAAGATAAAAATATTAATAAAAATTTGTTTTTCCTTGAGGCTCCAACTGGTGGTGGCAAAACAAATATGTCTTTTATGGCTGTTGCCGAACTTTTAAAAAATCGTTTAGATTTAAACAAAGTGTTTTATGTCTTCCCATTTACAACTCTGGTTACTCAAACTCAAAAATCAATTGTTGAAACCTTTAATCTTGAACCTGAAGATTATATTGAGTTGCATTCGAAAACAGGTTTCAAAGAAAATGAAGATACAGACGGTGAATATGGAAATAAAAAGAAAAATTTTATTGATTATCAATTCATGAACTATCCGTTTACACTTTTAACGCATATAAAATTCTTCGATATTATTAAATCTCATAAAAAAAATGATAACTATCTCTATCATAAGCTGGCCAATTCTATAGTTATTATTGATGAACTTCAGGCATATTCGCCTGAGCATTGGGATAAGATTTACTATTTTATGAAAAATATATCGGAGTTGTTCAATACTGTTTTTATCGTTATGTCTGCCACGCTTCCTAAAATAGACGAATTGGTAATTTCTGAACGACTTGATTTTTCACAGTTTGTCCATTTAATTCAAAACAAAAAAAGGTATTTCCAAAATGCAAATTTTGCAAACCGCGTTGAGTTTGAATCCATGATCCCTGAAAATTGTAAAAATTCAATAGATGAAATTAAGGATAAATTATTCGAAGAAAGTGAAAAATATGCGGAAAATAATGATGGCCGATGCTGGACATTAATTGAATTCATATTTAAAAATTCTGCTGCTGATTTTTATGAAAAGATTGAATCTGAGGTCACTTCAAAAGGCTATGAAGTAAAAATGTTAAGCGGCACTATCCTGGAACCAGTTAGGAAAAGTATTATAAATGATTTGAAAGAGAGAACTGAAAGTAATGAAAAGTCTAAAATAATTCTTGTTTCAACACAAGTTGTTGAGGCTGGTGTTGATTTGGATTTTGATATCGGTTTTAAAGACACGTCTATTCTTGATAGTGATGAACAATTAGCAGGAAGGATTAACAGAAATACCTCAAAAAATGGATGTAAAGTTTTTCTGTTTAATTATAATGATGAATATCGTGTTTATGGTTCTGATTACCGGTACAAAATGCAAAAGCAGGAATTAGATAAAAATAACTATAAAGATATTTTAAAAACCAAAGATTTTGACGCTTTTTACAAAAAAACCTTTAACTTTATAAATGAGCTTAACAAATCCGAATCACGATATGGTTTTTTTGACTATGAATCATTAGTAAGAAAACTGAGTTATTCGGCTGTTCATAATGAGTTTAAATTAATAGATCAAGATACATTATCAGTTTTCGTAAATGTGGAATTTGATCTGGTAAAGTATCCTATAGAACATACTTTGGGTTTAGAAAAGAGTGGAAAAATTAATGGAAAAGACGTCTTTGAGAAATATTGCGCAATTGTAGAAAATAAAGATCAGGATTTTATTAATCGGAAAATATCTCTGACTGAAATACAGGGATTAATGTCAAATTTTATCTTTTCGACATATAAATCAAAAAAGATGATCGAAAAATTATTCCCTTTTTCTGGAGAAGAAAAATACGGATTTTGGTATATCTCTGACTTGGTCAACTCATCTCAAAAAGAAATTTACACACTTGAGAGCGGATTAAATGAAAAGGAATTGGAGGATGTACAATTCATTTAAAGGATAGCAAATTGACATCAATAACCGGCTCAATTATCCATGCAAACATTTATCCTCGCAAAGCCTATGTCATGTTCATCCTAAAATCGAAATGTTTAAAAAGGAGCAACTGCAACTATATAAAACGGACTTAAGTGACTTTGATGACAGATGCTTATAAATAACAAAATATTTTTTTTATTCAATTACCTTTCGACAAAACCAAACCACCCTTTTTGTTATAGGCAAAATATAACAAAAGGTAACAATTATTATGGAAAATATAAATTAATAGTAAATAGATTTTTTTCTCTTCATGCCATGTCAAAAAAACTACATAGTGAACTCGATTATATACAAGGCTTCATTGACGTCCGAAAGATCAAACCATCTCCTTATCAACATCGCAGATACTTTGATGAGGAGAAACTGAAAGAACTTGCGGCGAGCATTCAACGAGATGGGCTAATTGAGCCGATTATCGTCCGTTCTATTGACAAAAGCTACCAACTTATTGCCGGAGAACGAAGATTGCGAGCCGTCAGGGACTATACTGAGATGGAAACCATTCAGGCTCAAATCGTTATTGCAAGTAACCTTCAAGCCCGGCGTATAGCCGCTGCCGAAAACCTTCAGCGTGAAGCTCTCTCCTCAATTGAAACTATTGAAGCCATTGCGGAAATCGTGGATGCAGAACTGATCGAAAATACACAATATGCCTCAATGGGTAAGAAACCAGCAGATCGGGTGAAGACATTATTAGGCAAACTTGATTCTGTAAGAAGGAGCGAGGAACTTGACTATGAAGTAGCAAGTGAAGCAAAATTGACTTCCAATAAATTTATTGGAAGTGTACAGGAAATTTTTGAAAACCTACCTAAGCCTTTGAAATGGCTTTCTTTTTACTTAAATGACCTTCCTTTGCTAATGGACTTTTGCAAAGACGTTCAGGATATCTCTATCAAACATAATCTAAACAAATCCCAGACCAGAGCATTGGCAAAACTCAAGAAAACTTCTGATGGGGAATTTCAAAGGCTTACAGCTAATGATCAAAAGCATCCCAATTCGGAGATGGGATATGTTGGCAGCGATTCCAGTAAAATAAACGTCAGGAATCTGAGCGCCAGAGAGATTGAAGATATTGCAGATAAAGCAGCTAAAAAGGAAAGGCAGACAGAACTCAGCCGGGCTCGTGTAAGCCCATCCCTTAGCCTTGAGGCAAAAATTTTTATAATGAATCGATTGGGTATTCCTGTTGACAGGATTGCCTCACGATTGAAGGTCAACCGAAAGACTGTTCTCAACCATGTCCACAACTCACGTCTTTTTCAATCCATCCGGAAACTTTTAGAGAAGAGGGTTTCTGTCCCTGAAGTATCAGAACAAAACGGCTGCCCTGAGCCTCTGGTCTGGTCCATTGCCTTGGAAGGAAAAAGCGATCAAAACCGGTTTGAATCTTTGAACTGGGGCTTGCGAACCTGGGATCATTGGTATTTCAATGCCCTTGATCAACGTTTCGGGGATGAGTGGCCAGGACAGATACCTGCTCAATTGGTTGCCCATACCCTCTATTATTTTACACAGAGGGGAGACCTTGTTTTCGATCCAATGGCCGGTGGAGGCGTTGTTCCGGACACCTGCCTTGCATTCAATAGAAGATGCTGGTCTTTTGATTTAGTCGATCGCCCTGAAACACGACCGGAGATCGAGCCTCACCAGTGGAACCCGGAAGGTCTGCTGTGGCCTGTCAAGGTAAAAGACAAGCCCGACCTGATCTTCTTTGATCCTCCTTATTTCAAAAAACAGAAAAACCAATACACAAAGGACAGTATCTCAAGTCTTTCCCGCAAAGAATATTTGAAATTCTTCAAAGAACTCTTTCCTCTATTTAGAGAATATACAAAGGCTCATACACGTATTGCCTTCATGAATGCTGATTGGAGAAACTTTCAAGGAATCGCAGCGGTAGAGGAAGACCCGGGACAGAGTATTTTTCTTTCAGATTACATTGACCTTCTGAAGGATTCCGGGTGGGAAATCACCCATATCGTAGATTGCCCTCTCTCTACGCAACGATTCCTACCCAACATGGTGAGTCATATGCAAAAAAACAGAACCCTGGGGATCATTCGACGTTCCCTGATTATAGGAAGAAAGAAGTGATAAAGGGGGACATCGTGCAGAAATTGCTTAACATCCAGGGGAAGGCGAATCCAGTTTTGTGGAATTCAAATCAGATACACCGGATATTAAAGCAGAAAAAATTGGGGAATATATTGTCTGTTTTGCAAATTCAAAGGGCGGGAAAATTCTGTTAGGCGTCGAAGATGACTGCACAATAACAGGACTGAAAGGCAGGTTTTCCGATTTCTAATTTCTAATTTCTAATTTCAACGTTCAGTGAACGGTTATATTTATGCAAAACCTTAATTTTACCGGCACCCAGATTAATTATTATTTTGTCTGCAAGAGAAAACTCTGGCTGTTTTCCAACGATATTAGGTTTGAGGACGAAAATGAATATGTGCAACTGGGGCGGCTTATTGATGAAAACACATACAAGCGGAATAAAAAGCAGATTGAGATCGGCAAAATTAAAATTGATTTCATCGATAACAAAGGCGTGATCCATGAAGTTAAAAAGTCGAATAAGATTGAAAAGGCCCATGTTTACCAGGTGAAATATTATATCTACACCTTAAGAAAAATGGGCGTAGAAAATATCACGGGTGAAATTGATTATCCAAAACTGAAGAAAAGACAAACTGTATTACTTACGGAAGAGGATGAAGAGGAATTTAAAAGTATTTTTTCAGATATCCGGGAAATTCTTGATAAACCAAAACCACCTGCTGTAGTTAAAAAAACTATATGCAAGAAATGCGCTTACTATGAATTCTGCTTTGTATAACTAATAATTACCCGTTCACTGTTTACAGTTATCGGTTTACTGTTAAAAAAAACGTAGCCATTTGCAGCTTGAAACTTGAAATTGGAAAGTAGAAATCAGGGAGAGATTAAAATAGGAACTTGAATTTGGAAAGAACAGCACAAAAGCATAAAGGCCAAATTTCTAATTTCAACGTTCAGTGAACTGTGAACCATCAACCGTCAACCGTTAACATATACTTAATAATATGAAACAATCTTTATATCTTTTTTCAAATTGCACGATTAAAAGGAAGGACAACACCCTGATGTTTGACATTGACGGAACAAAAAAATTCCGTCCTGTTGAAGCTGTTGCTGATATTTTCCTTTTCGGTGAACATACCCTTAATACAAAGTTGCTGAATTTTCTGGGGCAGCAAAAAATTCCTGTTCACATATTTAATTATTACGGATTTTATTCCGGTTCCTTTTTCCCAAGAGAACAGTATCTTTCCGGGCATGTAACAATCAGCCAGGCAAAGCATTATCTTGATAAGAAAAAAAGAATGCTTTTAGCCTATGAATTTTTAAATGCAGCAGCTTCAAATATTCTTACAAACCTGACATATTACAATAACAGAGGGCGGGATGTCGGTGAAAAGATTCTGCAGATAAAAGAATTGAAAAAATCTTTAAAAGAAGCAGATTCAATCTCATATTTAATGGGCATAGAAGGAAATATCAGGGATTTGTATTATTCTTCCTTTAACGAAATAGTACAAAATAAAATCGAGTTTACAAAACGTGTAAAGAGGCCCCCTGATAATTTTATAAATTCCCTGATTTCCTTTGGCAATTCCCTTGTTTATACATCAATCCTGTCTGAAATTTACAGAACCCAGCTTGACCCTACTGTCAGTTTTCTTCATGAACCTGGATACAGGCGTTATTCCCTTGCGCTTGATATATCGGAAATTTTTAAACCCATTATCCTTGACAGAATGATTTTTACCATGATCAATAAAAATGAGTTGAGTGAAAAAGATACGGAAAAAGATCTTAACTACTGCTATTTGAAAGACAAAGGCAGGATGAAATTTTTAAGGAAATATGATGAAAGGCTGAAAACAACTGTTAAGCATAAAAATCTCAATCGCTATGTTTCTTACAAAAGGCTTATCAGACTTGAGTGTTATAAAATCGTTAAACACATTATTGGCGAAGAAAAATATACCGGGTTTAAGATGTGGTGGTAATCATGTATGTTATTGCAATGTATGATATAAATACGGAAACAAAGGCTGGCCGGAGGAGGTTAAGACAGATTTTTAAATTAATGAAAAAATATCTCATCCGAATTCAGAATTCAGTCTTTGAAGGGGAAATTACCAAAGCAAAATTCGAGGAAATGAAATTAAAAGTTATTGATCTTATTGATAGCAAGATAGATTCGGTTATTTTTTTTAAAAGCCGAGACATTAAATGGATGGATAAAGACATTTGCGGCTTTGAAAAAGATGATACTGATAACTTCTTATAAGCACAGATCTTTGACAATTTGTAAAAAACCGTCAATCTCTCTACGATTATACATTATTAAGGGTTGACGGAAAAAGCAGACTGATTTACCGATATAACTTATTATTTTTATTTTATTTTTTGGATGGCTTTTAATCAGACCAGAATGGAATTGAAACTACCGACGGGCAGGCAGTTGAAGTATTTTGGAGAGGCTTTTAATCAGACCAGAATGGAATTGAAACTAAAAAGCATAAAAGCAACCATCTCTGTAAATCTCCTTTTAATCAGACCAGAATGGAATTGAAACTGTTTTATTGTAGGCGGACTTTTTGTTGTTGCCGCCTTTTAATCAGACCAGAATGGAATTGAAACTCAAGCATCAAGCTTGCATTATGCATAACAAGCCGGCTTTTAATCAGACCAGAATGGAATTGAAACAAATTCTGGTAAAGGCCTATTGCCCATCTGCTTCGCTTTTAATCAGACCAGAATGGAATTGAAACAGGATTGATTAACTCTATAAAATTCCCCTTTGGAGTGCTTTTAATCAGACCAGAATGGAATTGAAACAGGTGTGTTTTTGTACGAGTGAGATCGCCATTGCATCCTTTTAATCAGACCAGAATGGAATTGAAACTTAACAGGGAATAAATTACTTTCATCTTGCGCCCTCTTTTAATCAGACCAGAATGGAATTGAAACCAGTTTAAATCCACGATTCTTAATCGCCCGTCCTCACCTTTTAATCAGACCAGAATGGAATTGAAACAGAATTGATCCGGTGTCTCCAGGTCGTCTCGCAGGACTTTTAATCAGACCAGAATGGAATTGAAACTCAATCACTCTGCAAATCGTGTCACTCCAAAAAAACCTTTTAATCAGACCAGAATGGAATTGAAACATGAAGATACGAGGTATGAAAACACATCCTCCTCTCCTTTTAATCAGACCAGAATGGAATTGAAACCTGAATCGTCGTTGCACTTGTAGGTCTCGGCATTTGCTTTTAATCAGACCAGAATGGAATTGAAACTCAATTAGCAGGCTTGCATTATGCATAACGAGCCTGGCCTTTTAATCAGACCAGAATGGAATTGAAACTCAATTAGCAGGCTTGCATTATGCATAACGAGCCTGGCCTTTTAATCAGACCAGAATGGAATTGAAACTAATATATTATAAGTTATTGCCTTGCAATACTCATACCTTTTAATCAGACCAGAATGGAATTGAAACCTCGCTGAACGATTAGGGATTCATTTAAGCTACATCCTTTTAATCAGACCAGAATGGAATTGAAACGAATATCAGCGGCAAATAATTTATGCGTAACGGTAAGCTTTTAATCAGACCAGAATGGAATTGAAACCTATCAGCTCCCTGATAGCAGGGTAAAGAGGTTAACCTTTTAATCAGACCAGAATGGAATTGAAACGCAGGAAGCTTGCAGAATTGCTGGAAGGCAAAACAGACTTTTAATCAGACCAGAATGGAATTGAAACGGATTCCTGTATTAATCCCCAGCCCCAGGCACGAACCTTTTAATCAGACCAGAATGGAATTGAAACTTCTATGAGAGGGAATCTTTTGTTTTTTTTCTTTACTTTTAATCAGACCAGAATGGAATTGAAACAAAGGACAAACGAGTATTATTCTGCCTGTGAGGTTTCTTTTAATCAGACCAGAATGGAATTGAAACACCCAAAATAGACGAGTTCCGGAAGCGGATCAAGACTTTTAATCAGACCAGAATGGAATTGAAACTGACACATCCTGCAACAAAATATGCAAACGATGTTCTCTTTTAATCAGACCAGAATGGAATTGAAACTGAACACGTGGACATACTTATGCAGACCTACTGTCCTGCTTTTAATCAGACCAGAATGGAATTGAAACCCATAATACGATAATGCTGTTCTGTAATTTGGCATAACTTTTAATCAGACCAGAATGGAATTGAAACCGCCACCCATTCGTAGTGGAACACCTCACCATCAACCTTTTAATCAGACCAGAATGGAATTGAAACTGATTTTTACTCCCCTTGTTTATGCGCAAAGTTTTCCTTTTAATCAGACCAGAATGGAATTGAAACCGCCACCCATTCGTAGTGGAACACCTCACCATCAACCCTTTTAATCAGACCAGAATGGAATTGAAACTGCAATATATATACCATACATAAAACTCATAGACCTCTTTTAATCAGACCAGAATGGAATTGAAACTCATAACTGCTGGTGTTGAAGCTGTCCCCATGACTCTTTTAATCAGACCAGAATGGAATTGAAACAACTTTACCCCAATTATACATTTTTGCTTTTAACAGCCTTTTAATCAGACCAGAATGGAATTGAAACTAAAATATAACCGTATTTATAACCTATTCTCAACAGTCTTTTAATCAGACCAGAATGGAATTGAAACTAGTAACTTCAGCGAACCATTTACGAGATGTAAAAGCTTTTAATCAGACCAGAATGGAATTGAAACAGTAAATTTACCCGTTGCAATTATTCGATCAAGAAACTTTTAATCAGACCAGAATGGAATTGAAACCGATTTGCCTTACATTCTTCAGTGTCTTTATTCATCTTTTAATCAGACCAGAATGGAATTGAAACTGGGAAAAAGAAGTCTATGTCAACTCTCAAAGGTTCACTTTTAATCAGACCAGAATGGAATTGAAACTTGAATGGGGCGAAGCTACTGCACCTGATGGAAATACTTTTAATCAGACCAGAATGGAATTGAAACTAACTTATATGCGTAGTGTTGCACTTTTGGGTAACACTTTTAATCAGACCAGAATGGAATTGAAACAGATATAGCCTGTGCAAACTTACTGGTTTCCCTTCGTCTTTTAATCAGACCAGATAGGTAGAGCCTTCAAGCAACTCATAGGCTGCATCCTTACCAAAGGGAAGATCTTTATTGATCACGATTCCGCGAAAGAAGTTCTTCCCGATAAAAGGCAATGTGAAAATGGTTTCCATCAAAGAACGAACACAGTGTCAGTGGCGTTTGCGTACTCCGCATCGATGCATAAGAGTGCCGATGCGAAATCTGTCTAAAAAGTCATCCATTTTACTTTGAACATGAAAGTCAGCTTGCGATTTGGATGATATGCTGGTATGGTTCATTTGGGCTCTTTAACCTGTTTCTTCATTATTTCAAAGAGATAGGCCATGTTTTTATCTCATAAATCTAATCCCGAAAGTTGAGTTTATTATTTATACCAGGAACAAAAACAAGCTTGTGGAAGTTCCCTTAAAAGATAAGGATTTTATTGAGCTTGAAAAAATCGTTGATGATATGACAAGCATTATTCAAAATTGCAGATATCCTAAACCAACTTCAGTTAAAAGGCGCTGTTCTGATTGCTGCTACAGAAATTTATGCGAAAGGACTATTTAGTATCCTGTCGGTAATTCAAAGACGGAAAAAATATTCACATGGAATTTTCACAACAAGCTTTTGATTTTGATCAGTCTCATGAACAGAATTTGAAAAAAGTTCTTACCTTTATTGATTCAAGAATTGCTGACAACGATCAACTCATGCTTGACCAGGTGGTAAACCATTTTTCAATGCAATCCGCCATGCAATCCGCCATGCAATCCGATAGATTGTCAAAAAAGCATATCTGGAATTTATTAAGTGACCTGTTTAAAGATGATAAAATTCATTTTATCATTGATGGAAAAAAATTTTTGTCTGAAAACATCAAAACCCTCCTTTCCAAACCTGCTCAATCGAAATTAAAATTTCTGCACGCGAGAGAGATCCTTTATGTTTTAAAAACTCATCTTTCCGAACCTGCTCAATGGAAATACATCGAAATCATAAAACCTGAAGTAGTTGAAGAATCTGTTTTTCTAAGAGCAAAGCATCTGGGCAAAAAATTATTCAAAGATGTCGGCCTGGCGAGCCAAAACAGCCTGTGCCGAAACCTTCGCAGACATTTACGCATGTGGAAAAGCGATCTGGAAGAATTCCTGAGGGTTGCCGGGACAGGGAACTATCCGGGGACAAATGAGATCCAAAATGGGCTGGACCTTTCAAATAAGCTTTTAAATGTCTATGAACCGTGTAAATTTATAGAAGCTTTTCTAAACAATGAAGCCCGGCTCTGTGATACATCTTATCATTTCGGAATCCTGGAAGATTTTTATAAAAACGGGATTTATATATGGGATACGTTGATTATGGCTGTTGAGAGTTTTGGGCCTAACCGGATGCTTCTTGAAAAAGAACCTGATGTGAAAAAAGCGCTTGAAACACTCTGTAAAATATTGAAAGAGCCGAAACCTTACAGTATGGTTGAAAAAATAAGCAGACTCATATCTATTGTAAAAACTGCTAATGATCCTGTCGTTGAGAAGCAAATAGCTTCCGCAAAAGCTCTGGCCATTGAAAAGATAGAGAAGAAAATTAATAAGGTCGTTAATGTTTTAAATGGGGGAAAAACAAATAGTGATATCAGGAATAAAGCGCTTTTCCCGTTGCAAACCAGCAAGAAAAAAATAAATATGGCTTCAAGCATCCAAAATATTAACAATTATCTGAATGACGCAATAGATCAATTCGATAATGCCATGGACATGCTCAACTGATGTAAAAGTTAACATAACTCAAATTTACAGTGTAAAGGGTTTTGATGAGAATTTACAGGATGAGTTTTGATGTTTTAATCCTGAATATCCTGTTAATCCTGTCAAAAAAGTCTCTTTGAAAGACCTGAATTGTCACCAAAAAGTTAATATTAAATCGATTTTTCGTCCATCCCTTTTCTGGGAGATTTTTATGGGACATCCTTGATATGTTGATTACTTACTTTCCAATAAACTTAATTTATTTTCCCTGTGGCATATCTATCTTTATAATAGATCGTATTTGAAATGTCGATATATGAAGGAGCGTCCCCCATATCCACCAAGAAGAGTGCAGACGCTACAAGGAACAGTGCGTCTCTGATACGCCAAAGGTTGTTTCAAGGACGTTGCAGATTTACGGTAATTTAGGGAAAAGGACAGAGCCACGGTTTTTTTACTGCGGCCTGCTTTCATTGGCAAAGACTTGATCCGGATAAGCTACTCTTCAACACTGTTGCGGGCTTATTGCTCATCCGGCGGACCTGATTATGTAAATGGAGATTTGACTATGTTCGATTTTCTGCAAAATCTGGATAATGATATCCGTAATGCCTTGTTGGCTCAACTGCGCAATTTATGGACACACACTTCTACTGCGATTGAAGGAAACACTCTGACACTTGGCGAAACAGCATTTTTACTTGAGGAAGGGCTTACGATTTCAGGCAAACCTCTCAAGGATCATGAAGAAGTCGTTGGACATGCCAGGGCGATTGATCTTGTTTATGATCTTATTAGAAAAAAATCCGATTTAACTGAAAAAGACCTGTTTGATCTGCATAAGGCTGTGCAGACCGAACGGGTTTTTGATGTCTATAAGCCTGTCGGCGCATGGAAGGTGGAACCAAATTCCACTGTTGTTGTTTCCGGTGATACTCAGGCGATTTTTGAATTTGCTGCCCCAAAGGATGTACCGGAACTCATGCAAACCTGGCTTGCCCTGTTTCAAGAAATTTGTAAAGAAAATGCTGCAAATAAAGAGGCGGCATTGACGGCATACGTACATCTTCATGTTTCCTTTGTCAGAATTCATCCCTTTTGGGACGGCAATGGTCGTATAGCCCGTCTCATTTCCAATGTTCCTGTAATCATGGCCGGTTATCCCCCTGTCATTATTCCAAAAGAGCGTCGTCAAGAATACATAGAGGCCCTGTCGGAATATCATCTTGCTGTGGGAACCCTCACTGCCGAAAGTGAATTGCTGCCCGATGTTGATAAACTGGACAGGTTTAAACGGTTCTGCGCTGAATCCTGGTCAGAATCGATCAAGTTAGTAGATGATGCCCGTAGAAAGCAGCAGGAGCGAAACCAACAGAAAAAACTGGTGAAACGGATTTAGGGGGCAAGACATGGAAAACAAATTGGTTGTTTTTAAGGGCAAAGAAATTCGGCGGATTTTACATAACAATGAATGGTATTTCGCTGTTGTTGATGTGATCGCTGCTTTAACAGACAGCGATAAACCGCGAGATTATTGGTATCGCATGAAAAAAAGAGAGGCGGCATCAAGCGGGATTCAGTTGTCGACATTTTGTCGACAACTGAAGTTGGAAGCAAGCGACGGCAAGAAATACATGACGGATGTTGCCAACACAGAAGGCATTTTTCGCATTATCCAGTCTATCCCCTCTCCTAAGGCCGAGCCGTTCAAGCGGTGGCTGGCCAAGGTCGGTTATGAGCGGGTGCAGGAAATCGAAGATCCGGAGTTGGCCACGAAACGGACACGAGCCCTGTATAAGGCAAAGGGCTATTCCGACGACTGGATTGAGAAACGAATGCGCGGCATCGCCATAAAAGATGAGCTTACAGACGAGTGGAAAAAGAGGGAGGTAAGGCGCGAAAAGGAATACACAATACTAACCGCCGAGATTGCAAAAGCCGCCTTTGGTGTTACGCCTGGTGAACACAAAAAACTTAAGGGGCTGATTCGGGAAAATCTCAGGGACCATATGACAGACCTTGAATTGATTTTTTCCATACTTGGAGAGGCGGCTACAACTGAGATAACGCGGGTGGATGATGCAAAGGGTTTTCAGGAAAGCAGGCGTGCTGCTCACAAGGGCGGAGAGGTTGCCGGGAAGGCGAGAAAAGATCTGGAACGAAAGACCCGCAAGAAGGTTGTCTCCCCCGAGAATTATCTGAACATTCCGCAGAAAAAACGGAAACAGTTGAATGAAAAGGAGTAAGACGCCATGTATGCTGAAGACGACCTCATCCCACTTTCAGCTTTGCAGCATCTCCTTTTCTGCGAGCGGCAGTGCGCTCTGATTCACATCGAGCAGGCGTGGGCGGAAAACCTTCGTAGCCAATCCAGCTTTATCCGTCGCCCCCCATGCGGGGGCGTGGATTGAAACTCATCAAGACAATGCTGGTGGCATGAAATGCTAGGGATTAATCTGAATCCCAAAAATGCTCATAGAGCGAACAAATTTTACTTTTTACAAAGTCATCAATATCAAATACTCCTGCCTTGGATAATTATCCTTAAGCCCTGTCTTTTGCCTCATCCAGCACTCTTCGAACCGTATTTGCAAGCACTTTTTTATCGTACGGTTTCATCTGGTAGGCCGCAACGCCCAACGCCACAGCTTTTTCTTTATCAATTCGATCTCTATGGCCTGTACAAATAATAATTGGCACGTCAGAACGAATCTTGAATAACTTCTGAACCAATTGATCTCCTGCCATCCGGGGCATCGCCATGTCCGTTATGATCAGGTCAAACTGTGCCGGATCTGCTTGAAACACTTTCAGAGCCTCAATGCTGCTGACTTTACCTGTTACCAGGTAACCCAATCGTTCCAGCATCTGTTTTACCATTTTTACCAGTGATGCTTCATCATCCACAAACAAGATTGTTTCGGTCCCGGTTGGCAAATCTTTCGGTGTCTCCACAACTTGAAGTTCGCCAGCATCTTTGATTATAGGGAATAAGCACTCAACAATTGTTCCTTTGTTGACAGCACTGTTTATTTTTATCGCACCATCGTGTTTTTTAACAATGCCATATACAATTGCCATCCCCATGCCTAATCCCACATCAACATCTTTGGTCGTGAAATAAGGATCGAATATTTTATCAATGATATTGGTTCTGATACCATGCCCGGTATCCTTGACAGTGAGTTTTACAAACTCTCCTGGTTTCAAGTCTTCATATTGGCGGG
>Ga0207996_1000705_pt1 | contig 27741 bp, 12 predicted proteins | sample AntAceMetag02UKG_FD_184773 | JGI IMG/M metagenome (GOLD analysis project Ga0207996, IMG submission 184773) | Saline lake microbial communities from Ace Lake, Antarctica - Antarctic Ace Lake Metagenome 02UKG (SPAdes) (version 2) | ecosystem: Environmental > Aquatic > Non-marine Saline and...
CTGATATAACAATTATTCAAGCGAAACGTGGTATAATTAAATCGCTGTTTATCTTTGATGAGCAAATGAATCTGAAAACGCTGTTGAAATATGTGCTGGGACTGGTACGTAACCGCAAAATAATCGGAGAAAGGTTAAATTTGCCACGGTACAAAACAGTACGCAAGGGAGTATCGGAGAACAGGGAAGAAGAAGCCAGGTTCAAGATCGAATCCGGCTGGCAGCAGAAACTGCGTTTGAATCTGGCAAAGCGTAAGAAAAGCCGCAGGATTACTGATCAAATATTTAAGGCAGCTCGCAATAGAATACTGAGGTATCAGCAAGCAGGTAGAGGTGAATTGTGTCCCTTGCCTACTTTACTCAATGCTGCTGGGATGGGGCATTATAATCTGGCTGAGAAAAGATTTACGATCGATAAGTCTGATTTCTGCCACGCTGTTTATGCCCAGAATGAAATATTTAATATTATGCTGGTGCTGGATACGAGTAAGTCCATATCCTGGGTGATACCGCACATTGAGAAACTGGTGAGTTGTCTGAGCGACAATGTGAGTAAAGCCCGTGACAAACTGGGATTGATCACTTTCCGGGATGATCTGGCGCAAATATATCATTACCCTACTTTGAATGTATTACAGGTTATTGGAACGATAAATCAACTGGAAGTGAAAGGTGGCACTCCCTTAGGGGAGGGTTTGCAACTGGCTAATCAGGTATTGGGAAAAAGTAAGTATCGACTGGCTGGTATGAAGAATTTAGTAATATTGATTTCAGATTGCTTCCCTGAACCATTGGAAGGAGGGCATACAAGCCTGCTTGATGAACCATCCTATAAGAAAGTGATCAAAACTGCTGAGCAACTGGCAGCAAACCGAGTGAGACTGATGATCATTAATCCTGCCCGGAAAGGTAATAAAACGTACTGGAGCAAGAAGTTAATTGATATCTTGATAAAAAACTGGGGAACGCGGTATCTGGAACTGAATCCTGTAACAAGCTATAATCTGTTCAAGGGAGAAAAAGAAATTGTGGATAAAAGGAATCTTGAGCAATTGATGGAGATGATGGGTGAATTGAAGGTGGAAATTTGAATTTAGGAAATCAACATAATAAGACATATATTACCTCTTAACTTCCAATTGGGCAATTAACAGGTAATAAATTACCGATTAACTAACTAATAATCAGAGTTAAATTTGAGATTGTAGTAATCAAAGAGATCGTGATTAAGAAATATCTGCTGGAAGAAAGCTTCCAGTTTTGGATTTTCAATGATTTCCTGGAATTTGTCATTTCTGAGAAGATGAACAATTTCCTTATCAATATCCCTGTAGGATAGATTTCTGCGATGGGCGAGGAAGTCCTTTTTTTCTTTTAACCAGTTGCGATATAATGCTGTGGCTTTTTTCAATCGAATTGTACCTTTTCTATTTTGACGATATAATTTATGCAGATCATGCAGGAGTATATTTATCTCGTCATAGATGGCAAATTTATCATGGAAAACCTGGTGAGGAATCACGTCTGTGAAACCATATTTTTTATAAAGCGGCATCAGTGAATAATAGAATTGCTGATTGTGAATAGGCGAACCATAGGGGTCGTTATTAGTATAAAGCTGGGTGATATTTTCCAGGGATTCCGGGAATTCTGCTTTTATGAAGTCGAGAAAATAGTCTTTTTGTCTACCGGGCTTGAGTGTTAGAGAAGATATCCAGATGAAATCAACTTTCAGATCACGTGCTTTTTGCAATAATGCTTTTATATGAGCAGGACTGTCTGATATACCGGGGATGAGTGGCATGGCGAGGATACCAGTGCGAAAACCGGCAGCAACTGAAGCAGCCAGTAGTTCCAGTCTCTGGCTGGCAGAGCTGGCACAAGGCTCAAATTTTGCTGCCAGTTTATCATCCAGCCAGGTGAGTGAAACGTAAAGGTTCACTCCCCCACGGTCATTCACTTTTTGCCACTTTGCCCAGTCCCGGGTGATCAGGTTGCTTTTGGTGTGAAAGATAAGGGGGAAATCATATTCAGCCAGTACATCAGCGCAATCGCTCATGATGCCATATTTACTTTCAAAGGGCTGATAAGCATCTGAGATGCCGGAAGAGATGCAGATAGGTCCATATTCACGCAGTTTTGGCAGTTCCTTTGCCAGTAGCTCTGCCGTATTGGTGCGGACTGTGATGTCTTTGTGCAATTCTCCTTCAAAATGGTATTTTTCAAATCTGCCATCGCAGTATTTGCAGTCATGTCCGCAACCCATATAGGGCGAAAAACCATACTTCCCGGCAAATGCTTCCGGGAAACGATTCTTCTTAAGTATTCTTTTTACTTCTATTTCATTAGGCATGCCGGTTATTCAGCTGGTAAAGTAATATTGTTTTTGTTCGACTCTGGCAGGGACTTGATATAGACATCACTTTGCGGGAAGGGGATCTGGATATTATGCTCTTTAAATGTCTTCCAGATTTCCAGACGAACTTCGCTTTGGATATTATCTATCCCTAATTCAGGATCTTTTATCCAAAAGGTGATACTAAGGTCAATGGAACTAGAGCCAAAATCTTTGATCAATGCTTTAGGTTGTCTGAACTTATAAACACGGTTTAATTTTTTTGTTGCTTCAGTTATCAGTTCCATAGCCAATGGTATATCAGTATTGTATGCCACACCCACATCTACGCTCAGGCGGATCATCCGGTTTGAATGCGACCAGTTGATCACCTTATGCGTGATCAGGTCTTCATTGGGTATCAGATGTTCCTTTTCCTCGATAGTGAGGAGGGTCACATAACGCGTACTCAGTGACTGGATAACGCCAAAAGTATTATCAATCTCAATTACATCACCAGGTTTGATTGCCTTATCCATCAATAGAATAAAACCACTGATGAAATTAGAAAATATCTTTTGCAGACCAAAACCAATTCCAACACCAATGGCACCACCCAATACCGTAAGGGCTGTAAGTTTTACCCCAATGATATTCATGGCAATCAATATGGCAATAATCAGCAATACAATCTTAATAGTCTTATTGAGCAGGATTTTCACAGACGCATTTAAGCGTTTACTTTTGGTGATATTATGCTGGATCAAACCTGCAATTTTGGAAGTGATCCAGAGTGCCAGTAGAAAAGTGAGTAGGCTCTTGATGAGCACAAGCAGAGAGAAATGCATTTCACCATAATCAAAACCGATCTTATCCAAAGCTCTGATCGTAACATCCAGCAGATTAAGAACATTCAGAAACGCCATCAGCCAGATGAAATATTTAACCGGATTCAGCCAGAACTCATCATTGAAAATGATCGTGAGTAGTTTATTGATGATCCTTACGGCAAAATATGTGGCGAAGATATTGAAGATCAGATAATTCCAGCCAATTTTCTGCATGGCAAATTGAGCTATGGAAGCAATAATAAAGAAGAATATGGGCAGCAGGAAGCTGGAAAAGTGAGTTAGAATGGGTTGGATCTTATCATTTTTATCTGCCACAATATTGATATATTTGCGCAGAAGACGTGTAAGATAATAGGAAATTACGATTACCAGGAGTAAAAGCCCCAGTTGGATCAAGCCTACCTGCGTGAAAATCTCATTCACTATCTGATCATAAATTTTATGATACAATGTCTGAAGATAATTATATAGTACTTCCATTTCTCATTTTATCCTTAATTAATAATAAAGAATAAAATAAAAATAAGGACAAAACGGGCAAGGATTTTATTTCAGCAGCAACACCCGCCGGTTGATAAACCTCCCATTATTCTGTAATCGCGCCAGATATACACCACTGGATACATCTCTGCCTTCTTCATCTTTTCCATCCCAGACTACAGAGTTAATTTTCAATATTGAGTTTTGAATTTTGAATTGTCGAACCCGCTGTCCCTTGATATTATATATAAATAACTCAGCGTTCTCTATGCTCTCTGTGGTAGAAAATAAAAATGTGGTCTGCGGATTGAAGGGATTAGGATAATTGATCATATTCATCCGCGCTGGTATTATGCCTTCTTCTCCATTTTCCACATCATAATTCTCATAAGCACCAATATCCGGAGCAAAATCATGATATTCACTTTCATCCAGATCAAGATAGACAATACCGTCATATTCAAAGTAAGCTGTCCCGGCATTGATACAGGCGGAACTATCTGTCAGCGTATAATCAAAAACCTCAGGATCAGTAAATCCTGGTTCTGTTTCTATCACGTTACCATATTCATCATCATGCAGAGTGGAAAACATGGATAAACCCTCAAAATCCTCAATATCACAATTAAAGATTAGAAAATCTGTACTCATTGTCCGTAATATTGCTTCATCCTCACAATTATAAATGATCGTATTCAGTAAAACAAGATCATCACACCTTGTTTCAATTCCCCAGCCTTCATTATCGGCAATAGTACAACTAATGATTTCCACGGAACAGCTGTTACCGCATAATATCGCATTATCACAATTTACTCCTGTATTTTGTGTTATCTCTGTATTGCTGATTCTCACCTGCGAATTGTTCACAACGTTGATGAATTGCCCATAAGTATAATCATTTTCCCTGATACGGCAATGGTCTATCTCAATTTCTCCAGCATCCCTGATATAGAATACTCCTCCATCACTGGAAGGATAACCCACATTGTTTTCGAACCGGCAATGACTGATCTTCCCATTAGCTCCATCTCTTATCCACATAACAGCTTCAGGGCAGTTGCGGATACTGAAACCTTCTATTTCAAACCAGTTGATCTCATCATCGATTATTATTCGTGATAATGGCTCAATAATTGTGGAATCAATATAGCTTTCATCACCACTTTCTGCATATAATGATCTTAAACATAATGGCTTACCATGAAAATCAAGTTCCTCCAGATACACGCCCGGACGAACGCTCAAGGTGTCTCCTGCTTCTGCATAATTCATACCCTGACTGATTTCGCTGTGCCAGGTATTCTGAGTGATATTGTGCACCCGTTGTGAGGTTACGGTGATCAGATCAGCTTCCAGATATAGTTCGCTGCCATTTTCGTCAGTCACCTGCAAAGATACGCTGTAAATTCCTTCTTGCTGGTAAATATGAATTGGATATTGCTCATAACTATCTATAATACCGTCATTCTCAAAATCCCACTGCCACTCTACTATTTCTCCAGTAGAATAATCCTGAAACTGCAGCGGACTTCCAGCGCACACATTATCTTCCTCCACATAGAAATAAGCATGCAAGGGGGCTGATATTTCACTTTCATGATACCCACGGTCAGGACGCAAGCCATTATAATCCTCTATACTAAAGCTTATGCCGCCATAGTGTTCTACCGGCAACCAGCCCACATCTTCCTGATATTCAAATTCAGCCAAACCTGTATCGATACCCGGCGAACCGACTCCCAGGCTGTAATCTTCTGCCAATTGACAATCCCAGTCAGTATTCAGCATCACATCTTCTTCAGCAGCTATTTCATAATCCAGGCTGCAGGCAGCATAACGATAATGTGACCAGTCAACAGTTTCAGCAGGAACTCCATCATTGGCTACAATGCAGTTAACCAGAAATGTAAATGATAACTGGGTGCAAAATAGCGAGCCTCCCCCGTTTGTATTGTTGGCTATTGTGCAATTCCTTAACAAACAGAAAGATTCTCCGTCCAGTTTAAAAGTAGAATGGAATAAGCCATAATTTTCTGCAAACAGGCAATTATTCAGTTCTGCAAAAGTTACACCATCGATATGCGCTCCAGAATAATTACCTACAAATTCGCAATTCTCAATCAGGGGATTACTATGATAATATACTGCCAATCCCCTATATGCCTGCGTTACATTACAATTCAATACGTGAGCATCTGAGTTTGTTATAAATATACCTATGCTCCACTCCATTCCATTTCCTGTAACTGCAATATCACTTATAACCGGATCCACACCGATTACTTCTATCCCTCTTGCCTGCTCGATCATAATATGGCAATGCTCTATACGTGGGCTTGTGCCACCATGACAAGAAATCCCCACTCCTCCTTCCGGAGTCATATTTCTAATCGAAAATCCGCAAAACACTAAATTCTCCGTTTCCAGATTTTGTATGATCACAACATTCTCTAAAATACCTTCACCATCTATGATCGTACTACTGATAAAGGAAGTGTCCTCTGTTGTAAAAAACCAGGAAGCAACCAGGATTTCCTTCTCTAAAAAATCTATCCCTTCCAGATAAGTTCCAGGAGCAACCAGCAATGTGTCACCATTATTTGCCACTTCAATTCCTGCTTGAATAGATACAAATTCTCCACTGCCATCCTTCGCAATATCAATGATATTACAGTAAACTACTCCTGATAATAAAATACATAATACCCAAATTATAATTGCAATTCGCTTCATATTTGCACCTCCAGAAAATTTTAATACCATTAACCTATCTATATAATGTACTGTGTATCAATGTTTTTTTAATCTTCATTTAATAAAGAAAGAAAATAAAAAAACGTGAAAAATTGAGCAAGGATTTTATTGTAACAATATTATTTCAAGAGCAGTATCCTCCGGTTAATCTGGTCATAACTATTTTGCAGACGTAAAAAATACAAGCCGCTGGTACAGGCATTACCTGACTCATTAATCCCCTCCCAGCTAATTTCATGGCATCCTGACTTTAATTTCTCATTAAGCAGTTGTTTCACTAATTGACCTTTAATATTATAAATATTCAGTGTCACAATATCACTGGCTGGTAAAGTAAATTTAATAGTAGTCACTGGATTAAAGGGATTAGGGTAATTGATCATATTCATCCGCACAGGTGCGATGTCTTCTTCATCATTTTCCACATTAGTATTCTCATAAGCACCAATATCCGGAGCAAAACCATGATATTCACTTTCATCCAGATTCAGATAGATTGTGCCGTCATATTCAAAGTAAGCCGTCCCGGCATTGATACAGGCAGAACTATCAGTCAGCGTATAATCAAAAACCTCAGGATCAACAAATCCAGGCTCTGTTTCTATCACATAGCCATATTCATCATCATCAAGAAGTCCATACACAGATAAATCCTCAAAATCTTCTATATCACAATTAAAGATCAAAAAATCTGTACCGTAGTCATTAAAGATTGCATCATCCTCACAATTATAAATGATAGTATTCAGCAGAACAAGCTCACAATTATTCATTCTTATACCCCAACCTTCATTATCGGCAATCGTGCAATTAGTGATCTGCAAAAAACTGCTGCTTCCGCATTTGATGGCACTCTCACAATTAATCCCCGTATTCTGAGTTATTTCCGTATTACTGACTTTCACCTGAGAATCACTAACAACATTTATGAATTCGCCATAAGTATATTCATTTTCTCTGATTTGGCAATGGTCTATCTCAATTTCTCCAGCATCCCTGATATAAAATACACCTCCATCAGTGGCAAAATAACCCCCATTATTCTCGAATAGACAATGACTAATCCTCCCATTTGCTCCATCTCGAATCCACATAACGGCTTCCGGGCAGTTTCTAATTCTGAAACCTGTTATTTCAAACCAGTTGATCTCATCATCGATTATTATTCGTGATAATGGCTCAATAATTGTGGAATCAATATAACTTTCATCCCCAGTCTCAGAATATAATGATCTTAAATATAGTGGTTTACCCTGAAAATCAAGCACCTCCTGATAAATACCCGGGTGGATGATCAAAGTGTCTCCTGCCTCTGCATAATTCATACCCTGGCTTATTTCGCTGTGCCAGGTATTCTGACTGATATTGTGCACCCGTTGTGACGTTACAGTTATCAGATCAGTTTCCAGATATAGTTCGCTGCCATTTTCGTCAGTTACTTGCAATGATACGCTGTAAATTCCTTCTTCCTCGTAAATATGAACTGGATATTGCTCATTACTATCTATAATACCGTCATTCTCGAAATCCCATTGCCACTCTACTATCTCTCCAGTAGAATAGTCCTGAAACTGCAGCGGACTTCCAGCACACACATTATCTTCCTCCACATAAAAATAAGCATGCAAAGGAGCCGGAATTTCACTTTCACGATAACCCCTGTCTGGACGCAAGCCATTATAATCCTCTATATTAAAGCTGATGCCCTCATAATGTTCCAATGTAAAACTTCCTACATCTTCCTGATATTCAAATTCTGATATACCGGTGTCAATACAAGGTGAGCCAGCACCTAAACTGTAATCTCCTGATAACTGGCAGTCCCAATCTGTATTCAGCATCACATCTTCTTCAGCCGCTATTTCATAATCCAAGACACAGGCTGCATACCTGAAATGTGACCAGGCAATAGGTACAGCAGGGACTCCATTATTAGCTACTATGCAATTAGCCAGAAATGTAAATGATATCTGTCTGCAAAAAAGCGAGCCCATTTCGTTTGTATTACCGGCAATAGTACAATTCCTCAATAAACAAAAAGATTCGTTATCCAGCTCAAAGGCGTATCTCTCTGCTCCATAGCTTTCTGCGATCAGGCAATTATCCAGCTCCGCAAAAACTACTCCTTCGATATGTGCTCCGCAATAATTACCCACAAATTCGCAATTTTCTATAAAGGGGCTGCAATGATAGTAAATTGCCAGACCCATATATGCCTGCGTTACTCGGCAATTCAATACTTGAGCATCTGAATTTGTTATATATATACCAGTGCCCCATTCTGCTCCAGTTCCTGTTACTACAATATCACTTATAACCGGCTCCCCACCGTGTAAACTTATCCCACCTCCCTGCTCGATATAAATATGGCAATGCTCTATACGCGGATTTGTTCCACCTGAATAATATATCCCCACCCCACCTTCAACAGACATATTTCTAAGGGAAAATCCGCTAAATATTGTATTATCCGTTTCCAGATTTTCTATGAGCACTACATTCTCCAGAATATCTTCTCCATCTATGATCGTACTACTGATAAAAGATGTATCCTGGGTAGTAAAATACCAGGAAGCCACTAAAATCTCCTTCTCCAGAAAATCGATCCCTTCATAATATATCCCCGGTGCCACTAATACCGTGTCACTATCACTTGCCACCTCGATCCCTGATTGTATTGATGTGTAATCTCCACTGCCGTCTACAGCAATATCAATAATATCACCATAAACAATTACTGATATTAAAAGAAAAAAAGCCCCAATCAAAATTGTCATTAGCTTCATATCGCACCTCCACAAAGTATCTATATTGACTTAAAATCAAATGCCTAACTGGCTAACAATTAGTTATATTGGATTAATAACTGTCAATATTTAATTTGGAATATAAATCATTTATATACAAATAGTTTTAGTAAGTTTATTCTCAATAAGGAAAAAATGAATTTTTTACAAATATACAAATAGCTTGAAAATGCGTATTAAATTGCATCTTCATACCCCATTGATTCTATTAAGAATATATATTAATTAGCTCATTATTAAAATGAACTACCCCGGGGCAAGCCCCGAAGTATCATTAGGAAAGAGTTTGAATGAAAACCCAGGTTTTCAAACTTTCCTGTTTACCCCGACGCAAGCGTCGAGGAATTCTTTTGATTAAATTGAAGATAAATCAAAAAAAAGAGAAAATATTTTGTTGATAATTTAAATCGGAGTATAAAACTGCACTAAATTTTAAATACTATACAGGTGAACATATTTTATTTATTGCGTTATTCTTATCTAACTATAACTAAACAAGTTAGTTGTATAGTGGCTGTAATCGAAACAATTAAGTAAATTTAATTGCACTTTTCAATGATTTACTATAATAAAATATTGCCTACTATCAAACAATCTAAGCAGAGAAAAAATATAACATAAAATACATTTTTTTTGCGTGGTGTTGTCACACTTTGCATTTTTTCCGGACTATATATATAGAGAGAGTAAAATTCTTTTTGTTTTAATTCAATTGTAAGGATTTTTTATGATGTTAATTTTGAGTGCTTTAATTTGTAAAATTTCTGAAAGGCAGAAACTTAATTTGATAATCCTACCGATGTCAAATAGGGATTCTTGAGCTGACAGATAAATTTATGATTATTAATTATGAATAAGAGATTTGTACTATGTTGTCAAGTAGCCTCTTTAAAAAAAATGGAATTTGTACAATTTCACTTTCGATAGCTAAAACCTCCAATAATCAATTATTTTATAAAAAAACAAAATTTGGAGGATCTTAATGGCTAAGATATATTTTCTGATAATACTATTAATCAGTTCTACATTTTTAGTAGCTGAGTGCGAATTTATGGGGTTGATTTCACGGGCAGGGCAGAGCGTTTCCTGGGAAGAAGATGACCTCGGATCTACATGGTCTAATCCGGAAGATCCTTATGATTTTTTTGATTTCTTATATGAGCATTCGAATAATGAAATATCAATTAATCCTGATGGATATGGGGTTATCTGCTATGATGAAGATGGATTTATGCCACCCATAGACTATCCTGTTGTTTCTGGAGTATCTCAATATAACATTATCAATTTTAGTAATCTACCCTATGGATATGCTTGGTACAAAATTTCAGACCAAAGTGAAGATAATGGATGGATCGAAAAGGTAAATGATGAATATACCCAATCTTTCGGAGATGCCTATGACTTTATACTCGATAATCAAGATGAATTAAGTCTTGTCTTAGGCCATGTGCGAAATGGATTTACCGGAATCGGCAGTCATCCTTTCACCTATCAGATTCCTGAGAGATATTGCAGTAAAACATACTCATTTATTCATAATGGCTTAATCTGTGATGATTTCAAAGATGATTGTTATGATTATGCCTCTGTTAATTTTACTGATTTCGGTTCTCAATGGTGTGGTATTGAACCTTACCACACCTATCCAAATGATGAAACCTGGATTGACAGTGAGCTATTATTTCTATATGTCATGGCATACATTGAGGAAGCAGATTATAATGTACTTGAGGGTTTACATAATGCCTTAAGCAGTAATATGGCTACACCATACTTAGTGAATAACAATTCATCTAATAAAGTAAACTTCATCTTTTCTGATGGCGAAAATATGTATCTGTTCTGTAATTACAAAGATACCGATATTATTGACCCTGAATATGTACTTTATTACAAAGATTTTGAAAAGTATTATGGAGTAATAACAGCAAAACCTACCGGTGATCTGGAAACCTGGAATGCTTTGAATGAAAACGAGCTGGTAGTTTTATCAAGATATGGGGAAACAAGGTTAACAGACTTTATGAATGTGCCTTCCGATTACGCCTTCGTTGATGGGGAACTTGACCTGACATCGATTACTGATCATACATTTATTAGTGGTGATTCTCAGATAACAGGTCAGCAGACCCTTAGCGATATACTGCAGTTTGCCGGGCATTATGAATTGGAGATTACTGGTAGTCTCAATATTTCATCAGGTGGCAATCTTTCCCTTAATCACGGTGCTATTGTTGATGTACATGGCTTAGATTCAAGACTCTTTTTAGGGGATGGTGCAATTGTTGAAGGCTGTGTACCCAGACGTCCCCAGTCAAGTTATATAGGCTTAAGTTCTGCGGAAGGTGTACATGGTGACTATATCATCGCTCAGGCTGGCGGTATTATTACTACTCAGGCAAGCAATGATTATAATCAAAATGATTTAGTAGTTGATATAAAAGCTAATGATAATTATATTTCCTGGGATGGAATTTACATCAAAGATCCCTGGACAATTGATTTTATCGCAAGTGACCATAACAAAATATCATTCACTAACTGTGAGTTTGATGGTATGGATAATCTCCAAATTTATGATAGCCCCTATGTTACACAAGATTGGGAGCCTCGAACCGTGCATTTTTATACTTCCAATTTCAGAAATGGTAATCAGGTCTCTATCCAGGATGGACATAACCTGTATATTGAAGGCATTGATCTGGAAAATAATCCCTGTGAATTTACCGGAAACTCCAGATATGCCATCGCATCCTACCACTCTCAGCTTAATATGATAAATACTGTTATCGGCGGAAACAGTAATGATGCTAATTATCATGGAGTATATCTCTATGATTCTGCCATCGGAGAATCCAGTTTTGAAGATTGTGAAGTTTCCTATAATAACGGAACTGGCTTTATTTTTAATTGCACTTATGTTGGGTTGTTTGACAATATCAGCTCCAGTTACAACGAGCTTCACGGTATCTATTGCCATACAGGAACAAGATTCATCGATGATATCCAATATAACAGTTTTACTAACGTAGAATTACTTCAAAATGAAAAGGCTGAGTTTATTGCCTGGGAACCTGAGAGTTTTCGCATGGGAAATGGGCATCCAATTACTCTTACTCCTTATGAAACTGAATATCCCATCCTGGTAAACCTTTTCTGGGAAGATGGTGATGGACCTGTGGATATCAGAGGAACAGACCTTGTTTCTGATGATGTTCAGTATTTATTGCCTGCTGATCCTGATGCCTGGATTGTTAATGAAAATTATAACCTTTCAGATGAAGCAATACTTCTGAGTAATGCTGCTTTGGAAATTGCCGGAGAAGATTACGATGAGGCAGAGATTATTCTCAAAGATGTGATAGTTGTTTACCCGGACAGCAAAGAAGCTGCCTCTGCGGTTTATTATCTTTATCAATTAACCGGTATGACCACCCAGGATTATGCAGCTTTGATCACTTATCTGCAAAGTATCTACTTCCAGGAAGGTTCCGAATTAGCCAAAGCAGTTAAAGCAGTTATTGCCAAAAGCTTTATGAAAGAAGAACTCTACCTGCAAGCCATTGCTACAATCGAAGATCTGATCGCTTCACTTGAAGATGAAGACGAGATCATCTCAGCCCTGATTGACGAGGGCTACTATTACCTGCAACTGGCTGAAAGCGGTATTAGAGACCTGCCCGAAGAATGCTCTCTCAAGGTTAATTCCTTTACGGAATATCAAAATAAGGCTTTTGAACTTCAAAATCAAATGTCAAACTTCAAAGCTTATGATTATCTGACTAATGTCCAAAAACCTTCACAACTGCTTTCTAATAATTATCCCAATCCATTTAATCCCTCCACGACTATACAATATGTCTTGCCTGTTAACTCTCACCTTGAATTGGCTATCTACAATATCAAAGGTCAAAAGATCAATACTCTGGTTAATGAATATTGCCAGTCAGGTGCTCACAGTATCGTCTGGAATGGAAATGATGCCAGTGGCAGCCCTGTTGCTTCAGGTTTATACTTCTATCGTCTGAAAACCGATACCGAAACGAATTCAGGCAAGCTGATGCTGCTGAAATAACCCATTTAACCAGGAGCGGATATTTTCCGCTCCTGGTTTTTTAAAAGGATAATACTGTGAAAAATATATTTCTTATACTCCTATGCTTGCCTATGTTTTGCCTATCCGGCACGATTATTACCGGTACGATCGATGGTGACACTGTCTGGTCACCGGAAAACAATCCTTACGAAGTCTTTGACATCGTTACTATCACTGAAAATACCACCCTTACCATAATGCCTGGTACGGAAGTCATTATGGATTCCAAAAGGTGTATCTGTCATGATGATAGACTTGATTTCTTCTGGGAAATCTCTCCCTCCCATCCAGGAACTTTCTACATATATGGCAGAATTATTGCTTGTGGAACTGAGCAGGACAGTATCATTTTCACCAGACCTCCCAATTCTCCTAATGAATTATGGGGTAATTTCTATATTTATCCCAATGCCCCTCTGAACATCTTTGAACACTGCTCCATAAGTTACAGTTTTTCTTTCAACAGATTTCTTGGTGATCCCTCCGATGCCTGTATCCGGGCTGAAAACGGCAGGATCATTGTTCGCAATTGCCATTTTTATAATAACCAGTGTCCGGTATCCACAGAGAGTAATCCCGATAGTAATAATTCCATGCTCTGCGAGGTTACTAATAATCTTTTTGAACTTTTGAATAACGAAAATGACTATCTGGAGTATCGTATCACCACTCAGTGTATAGTTTGGCAGGTTATTGATAATGGTTATTCTCCCTTGTTTGCTGGCAATGTTTTCAGAAATTTACCTCATGGTGGCGGTGGATGCCCAAACTCCGTTTTTAATTCTTTTAGCAATATTAACTCATCTGTCTCAGGTATTGCTTCTGGTTTATGCCCATCATATTTTTACAAAAACGCATTTCTGAATTGTGGAGAAAATGGGCTTGATATTATCTACGGTAATGCTTATGAATATCCACTTAATCAAAACTATATTAAGTCCAATTCCTTTATACATCATGGGTTTACTTCACCGCAATTTGTAAATTTCTATCATGATGCTTATGCTGAAATTTATGATAACTATTTTGAACAATACGATTTCGTGACTAATATGCACGCCTCAGGTAAAATTTTCAATAATATCTTTAATAATTCTCATGTGATCACGGATTCGCTTTTTGAATTTAATAACAACATAGTTTATAACGGTGGAAGTTTCTATAATTATAAACACCCGAGTTCCAATAATATCATTATTTTAGATGACTCTGAATTTGCCTATAGAGCTGGCAGATTGCTGGAAAATTCTATCATTCTCACTGCTCAAGGCGAAATGGAGGAAAATATTTATAGTCAATTACCACCAGATACTCTTCGCAATTGTATAATTGACTTTGATATTGCTGAATATCCTTATATCATTGACGGAGGAAATAATATCGTTATTACCCCTGAGCAGATTAACGAAGTTTTCGTTAATTTCGCAAATGATGATTTTCATCTATCACCTGGCAGTCCAGCTATTGATGCTGGTTACGATACCCCCAGATACGAATACAATCCCTTTGACCTGGATGGCAGGATCAGGCAATGGAGCGGTATCCCGGGCAACGATGCCATTATTGACATCGGCGTTTATGAATACGGCAGCCCCGAACTCGGTGAAATTATGGTTAATACTTATAATGCCGAAAGTCAGGATATTGTTAATTATGTGCTCCTGATCTTTAATGATGATCCGTCAGATTTTGAGTTTACAGATAATTATGGTTATGCATTAGTAAAAAGACCGGCAGGCATATATGAAGTGCAGGCTCAGCGCATGCTGTATGAAGATGTCTGGACAGGTGAAGTGGAATTCGTCTCCGGCGAATGTGGTGACCTCTTCATTCCCTTGACTCCCATCTATTATTTATCCGATGATAATAGCTCGATCCCGAATATCAAATCAATCCATTCTATCAAAAATTATCCCAACCCCTTCAATCCTTCAACAACAATTTCATATACCCTCGAAGAAACACAAAATATCCAGCTCACTATCTACAATATCAAAGGTCAGAAGATCAATACTCTGGTTAATGAATCTTGCCAGTCAGGTGCTCACAGTATCGTCTGGAATGGAAATGATGCCAGTGGCAGCCCTGTTGCTTCAGGTTTATACTTCTATCGCCTGAAAACCGATAACGAAACAAATTCCGGTAAGCTGATGCTGTTGAAATAATGACATATAGCCCCACCCCTTGGAGTTGATAATCATATAAATAAAGCTCCATGAGGCTTGATGAAAAAACGCCAGAATCCTCAGTAGCTTTCCGTAAATTCTTCGTAGCTATATCAAGGGAAGGATAAGGAAGTCTTTTATTCTATCGTTCGTCATGATAGAAATCTTTTGCAATTTCGTAACTGCCCTTAAATAGTCAAATTTGCATAATCTCTTTAATAATCGCCATAATTCACTGCAAATAATTACTTTGTGCCTTGTGCAAGCGTTTCTTATCACATTTACTTACCCAGTGTGGCCTCCCTGTGGCTTACCTGTGGCTAAATGACCTGTTATGGGTAATAACTATAACATTAGTTCTGGATCAAATATTTTAAAAATAATAGCAGCAAAAAGAAAAGGCGATAGATACAATTTGGGAGGGAGTTATCTATCGCCTTAGAGAGAATCTTATTTATTTCTATTAATGTTCTGGTTTCATTTGTGGAAAGAGGATCACTTCCTTGATAGAAGTATTATTGGTGAAAAGCATTATCAAGCGGTCAATCCCGATTCCCAGTCCACCTGTAGGTGGCATGCCGTATTCCATGGCTTCAATGAAATCCTCATCCATCAAGTTAGCTTCAGAATCACCCATCTCACGCATTTTCACCTGATCTTCCAAACGCTGTCGCTGATCGATTGGATCATTTAACTCAGTAAAGGCATTGGCATATTCATTTCCCATGATAAAGAGCTCAAAGCGTTCCACTATCTCTGTCTCACCAGGTTTTAGCTTTGCCAGCGGAGAGATTTCCCGCGGATAATCAAGCACAAAAGTCGGCTGGATAAGTTTGGGCTCCACAAAGTGATCAAAGAGTGCTTCAATAAGTTTACCACTGCCGGCTGAAGGCGCTACTTCAATTTTATGTTCCAGGCAAAATGCGTTGATTTTATCAAAATCAAAATCACTGGCATCAAAACCTGCATATTCCTTGATCAGATCCAGCATAGTCGCCTGACAGAAAGGTGCTTTGAAATCAAGCTCAACATCATTACAAGTAATAGTATCTGTGTGCAATACTTCTTTTGCAAGGTGCTTGATCAGGCTTTCAGTAAGCTCGATCATCCCATCGAGGTCAGTGTATGCCTGATAAAGTTCCAAAAGTGTAAATTCAGGATTATGTGATCTATCCATTCCCTCATTACGGAATACTTTGCCAATTTCATAAACCCGCTCAAATCCTCCCACAATAAGCCTTTTAAGATAGAGCTCAATAGCTATTCGCATATACAATTCTATATCCAGTGTGTTATGATGAGTTAAAAACGGACGAGCTTGAGCTCCACCGTATAAGGGTGTAAGAATTGGTGTTTCTACTTCCAGAAAACCTCTTCCTTCCAGAAAATGACGAATCCCGGAAATCAAATGTGCTCTGGTCTCAAAACTGTGCTTATGTTCCGGATTAAGTAATAAATCCAGATAGCGCTTGCGGTAACGCGTTTCTATATCATGAAATTCATCATAACGAATAGTTTTGCCATCTACCACCTTCTCTTTAACTACCGGTAAAGGACGCAAAGCTTTGCACAGTATAGTAACCTTATTTACTTTCACGGAATATTCACCCATCTGGGTAACAAAACAGATGCCATCTACCTGTACAAAATCTCCCAGATCGCAGGCTTTGAAAACGTCATAATTCTCTTCACCAGTATTATCTTTACGTACAAATATCTGAATATTACCTGATTCATCAGCAATATTGCCAAATCCTACCTTACCCTGACGCCGCAAGGCGACAAGTCTGCCAGTAACTGATACTCGCTCTTCTGATTCTATTAGCTCATCTTTTCGGGCAATGAGTTCTGATACTACATGAGTTCTGTGTGAGCGATTGGGATAAGCATTCACCTGCATATCCACCAGACGCTGTAATTTCTGACGCCGGGCCTGCATCAATTGATTTCTATTATCCATGGCATTCTCCATTATTTATAATTAACTGAACACATTTTAAATCAGCAGTTTAGATGTCAAGATAAGTAGGACTTGGCAGCGTAAGCGAAGGATGGACCTGGAAGAGACTGTTCAATTCCCACCAGCCAAGTCCTTGCGAATGGTGATTGCACCTCCGCAATGGTCGAACAGAGGATAGAAGTTTATAAATATCTATAAATAAACCAGTTAGCAATGGTTGATAGACAATTCCCACCAGCCAAAACCTTGCGAATGGTGCTTGCACCTCCGCAATGGTTGATCAGGGAATAGAAGTGGTTGATCAGCATAAACGCCAATTTTATAACAGGCATCCCCCGGCTTTTTTATCAAATTCACATACACTCGTTTTCTTCCTGTCCTTTCTATTTTTCTCATTATATATTATAGACCATATGTTTCATTTATCCCATTTTGCCCCATTATATATGCTTTTTATCATAAATATATTAAAGGTAATTATTTAGCAGCTTCCCATGTCCCAATTAACTTCCCTGTACCCTCCCTGTGGGTTCCCTGTGGGTTCCCTGTGGGTTCCCTGTGGGTTACAAGTGTATCAATATGCAATATTCCCATATTAATTATCATTATTTTTTTAAAAAATTACTGTAACGTTTATGCTTAATAAAAGAATTTTTGGCAATTTAACAATTTTATCATCACCCTTACCAAAAACTTGATATTCTTCTGAACCCCTATCCCACAATTTGTAACTGAAACTCCTTTTGCTCATTTGGAGCTATTCAGATGACCTTTGTTTTATTGTCTATCCACTAATTTTTGCAGAGAACCATATTTTTAATTTTTGGAAGGATACTTGATTTCCAAAGTATTTGACAGAAAACAGGACAAATAAAAGGTTTACTATAAAGAGAGTTTTTAACGGAGGACATAAATGAAGAAGATTTTATTAGCAGTGTTGCTGATATGCTGGGTATTTCTGATGGCAGAAACCGTGATTGACGAAAGTTTTGACAGCCCCACAATGCCAACTGGCTGGACACAGGAATATGAAAACAGTAATATTTCCTGGATGCCTTATGCCGGTGGACATAACGGTAATCCAGCAGCACCACATTCGGGAGCTCGTAATGCTTATATTTATGGTGAAAGCTGCATAACAAAACTGGTAACACCTATGCTGAATATTGGTGGCTCAAATAGTGCTACATTAAGTTTCTGGTACGCCCATGTAGCCTGGCAAACCTCACAGGACATTCTGAAAATATATTATAAAACTGAACCGGATGATGACTGGTCACTGATAGCGACTTATGATACCAATATTACTGCCTGGACCCATGTAAATATTAATCTGCAGAGTGAAACCAGTTCATATTTTGTAGCCTTTGAAGCAGAATGTCACTGGGGACATGGAGTAGTATTAGATGATGTAGAGATCGTAGGTGATCCCAGTCCGGTCGGAGTGGTTTCAGGGCATGTTTATAATGCCAGTGGCATACCATTGACAGGAGCTGAAGTTCTGATCGAGGATGTAGGTATGAGTGCCCTTACTGCCCCTGGCGGTTCCTATACGATTGTTGCTGTTCCTGAAGGGTATCATCCATTTTTTGCTTCATTAGATGGTTATGGCTTTGATATGACAAATGCAACTGTAATCGCAGGAGAAACAGTTACTGTGGACTTTAATCTGCAGGAATATGTGGAAGTGATGGTTAGCGGTACTGTGATTTCAGAGCTTGATGGTGAGCCGGTGCAGGGAGCTACGATAAATCTGGAAGGATTTGCTGATTATGAAGGTCAAACTGCTGCAAATGGACAATTCCTGATTCCGGGGGTTTTCAGCAGTAATACTTATGAATTATCCATTACAAAACCTAATTATAATCCCTATTATGATTCTATTGAAATTGAGGAAGAAAATTATAATTGCGGAACTATGTCTATTTTTGAACCGATAACGATCACGGGGCTTGTGAATACCACTGCTGATCCTGATTCAGGTCTTGCTGGAGCTCAGGTTACACTGGAGGGTTATGCCACCCACACAACAAATACTGCTGCTAATGGTCAGTTTATAATCCCCGATCTGTATGCAAATGAAAATTACAGTCTTGAAATTACTTATGATAATCATAATCCCTATGAGGCAAATGTAATAGTCGAAGGTGATAATATTGATCTTGGTACTCTTACCCTGATATCACCTGTAAGTCTCACTGGTCATGTGGTTACAAATCTTGAACCCGGAGTAGGAGTGGAAGGAGCAACCGTGCAGCTTACCGGATTTGACACTCATAATACTGTAACTGATTCCCTGGGAGATTTTGAGATTGATGGGATATATGCTAATGAAGTATATGAACTCACCATTTCTTTCACAAATCATCATGTCCATACAGAAATGGTCAATATTGTCCAGGATGATATTGATCTGGGAACGATCACTTTAATTGCTCCTGTAGATATCACGGGCTGGGTGAATACTACTGCCTATCCTGATTCAGGACAAGCAGGTGCTCAGGTTACTCTGGATGGTTATGAAACCCATAATGTGCAAACCGCTGCTAATGGTCAATTCCTGATAACCAGTGTTTATTCTCTGGAAGAATATAACCTGGAAATTACCTACCCTAATCATAATCCCTATCTGGCTGTAGTTGATGTGCAGGACGAAGATATCGATCTGGGAACGCTTACTTTGATTTCACCTGTCAATCTAACGGGGCATGTTGTCAGCAATCTTGATCCGGAAACGGGATTGTTAAATGCCGATATTGACCTTACAGGTTATGCTTATCACACCACAGATACTGATTCACTTGGTAATTTCACAATTGATGCGATATATGCTAATGAAGATTATGAGATCAGTATTGACTACCCTGATCACAATATTTATACTCAGACTATTGATGTTGAGCAGGATAATATTGATCTGGGAACTATTACTTTAATTGGACCTGTAACTGTTTATGGATATGTGTATGGTTCTGATGATCTTGTTAATGGTCTTGCTGATGCGGATATTGAGCTTACAGGTAATGGCAATCATTCCACAACTACAGATTCCACGGGATATTATGAATTCACAGAAGTATTTGCTAATCAGGAATATACAGTGGATGTGGAAGCAGAAAATTTTTTCGATTACACAGTTTTGATTGAAGTAGAAAGCGTAAATCTGGAAGTTGAGGATATTATCCTTGAAGAAACCACCAGTCCCGCGGGAAATGTAAATGCTGCCATATTAGATGAATTCTCCACCCAGGTATCATGGAATACCCCAGGTGGTGGCAGTACTTATGAATTCCGTTATGATGACGGAAATGTTCATGATGAAATTGGTATTAATGCACCTCGAGCTGTGATTGGTGCAGTACACGAATATTATGCTATAGTAAATCAGGTGAAATGGTTTCTTACCAATGCTCATACTCATCCAACTGTAAAGATCAAGATCTTTGGGATAACAAGTAATGGTATGCCTAATTCTGATAATATACTATATGAATCAGGATTAATTCCAAATGTAAACAATCAGTGGAGAACCTATACTCTGCCCACCCCGGTTTCAGCGCCAAATGGTTTCTTTGTGGGGATCAGCACACCCAACCGCTGGACAGATCTGGGAATGGACGATGGTGATGGAGAACCCTGGGTATTCCAACCTGGTACTCAATTTTCCACTACTGACTTTGAAACCAATGTCTGGAATGATATCAGTGGTTATCCTGATGCCGGTAATTTAATGCTAAGAGCTTATGGATTGAATATTGGTCCTCCTTTAAATAGAGAACTGGAAGGATATAAACTATTCAGAATGGTGCATGCAGATATCACTGATCCAGACGAGTGGGAAGTAGTAGCAGAAAACCTGCAGGATACCACATATACAGACACTACCTGGTGGTATCTGGATGAAGGTACCTGGCATTATGCTGTGCGTTGTCAGCACACTAATGGTGTAGAATCAATAGCTACTTTCTCAAATGGCTTAGACAAAGATGACCCACCAACATTTGAAGCTGATTTCTATATCACTGATCCTGATGGTAATCCCTTGCAGTATTGCATCACCAGCCTTACGGGCTTCTATCATACTTATAATTCTAATTCAGATGCTCAAGGTCTGGCTGATTATACTGTGAATCCCGGAGTATATGATCTGCATATTTCCCGTAATGGCTATGAGGATTATGATCTGGAAGATATATTAATTGTTGAAGATATTGAGATGGATATCATGCTGGAAAATACGGGAGAAAATGAAGATCAGATTACATCACAAACCTGTCTGCAGGAGATATATCCCAATCCTTTCAATCCTGAAACTACTTTGAGCTTTAACCTGAAAGAATCTTCTTATACTACCATTGAAGTATATAATCTTAAAGGTCAAAAAATAGCATCAGTAATTGATCAGGAATTACCTGCCGGCTCACATTCTATCACCTGGGATGCCGCTCAGCAGCCTTCAGGAATATATTTCATCAAATTCCAGGCGGATGGTATTACTCAGCTCAGCAAGGCAGTACTTCTGAAATAATTAAGTATATCAAAAAAAAATAAAGAGCTTCGTAAGGAGCTCTTTTTTATTGTATTCCCCATTTAAGCAGATGTGGACCACCGGTGTATTCACAGGTCCATCCTTCGCTTACGCTGCCAAGGCTACGACACGGTCTACGAGGGGCGTAGATGCGGGAGAATAAACCACCTAAGCTACAGATATATAATGCGTATACAGACCATCCCTGGTCTGATTTATTGAAGAATCTTAGCCACGGATTGCACGGATGAACACGGATAAGAAGACCTTGCGAATGGTTGCTAAACCTTCGCAATGGTTAATTTTACAGATAATGTAATGTAAGAATCATCAACTACTGAACACACTGAATTCACCAGCCTTCGATACTATTACGGTTTGGCAAGCGGAAGAATGTAATGTAAGATTTTTTTAAGCAACGAATTGCTTTCATATATTACAGCTCATCAAGACAACCCTAACAAAATGAACTATTTATATTAGAAGAAAATGAAAGATTCTTTAACCGCTAAATAGCGTGAAAGGAAGAACGCGAAATAAGATTATAATACATTTAATATTGAGCTGCATTTCTCATTTTTTTATTTTCTTACATTTTTTCGCGTACTTTTAGCGGATTTCGCGGTTGATAAATTTTTGTATTAGAATTTTGAGCGTTAAAGGAGCAATTTATAATGTAAACAATAATCTTGGCTGGTGAGAATTGAAAGTCTCATTAGTTCAGATAAAACAGATTTTGAGAAATTGATTGATATTTTGATTGACATATTTTTTTTGATATTTAATTCGATGAGCAGAAATAAGGAGGTAATGATAAGAATGAGAATAATTTATGCAATTATAATTTTATTATTGATTGTGAGTTTTTTATACTGTGAGATAATTAATAATCAGGTTGTAGAGAAAGCGGGAAGCGAAGTTCCTGAAGGACTTGTGTTTGTGGAAGGAGGGACATTCAGTATGGGCTTTAATGATGATTATCAAGGAATGTCGATATATAGCGTGATTGTGACTGTGAGTGATTTTTATATAGGTAAGTATGAGGTGACTGTAGCAGAATTTAAAAAGTTTATAGACGCTTCCAACTACAAAACCGATGCAGAGAAGAATGGTTATAGCTACATTTATGATGGAAGTTGGGTAAAGAAAAATGGAGTAACCTGGAAAGATGATGTAAAAGGGAAGGCGAGAAGTAGAAGTGATTATTCGCATCCGGTAATACATGTAAGCTGGAATGATGCAACATCGTATTGTGAATGGGCAGGTGGCAGGCTGCCTACTCAAGCTGAATGGGAGTTTGCTGCTCGTGGTGGTAATAAAAGCGATGGGTACAAATATTCAGGTAGTAATGATATTGGACAGGTAGCCTGGTATTCCAATAATTCAGTAAGTAAAACACATAGTGCGGGTGAGAAAAAAGAAAATGAATTAGGGATTTATGACATGAGCGGTAATGTCTGGGAGTGGTGTAATGATTGGTATGCAGTTATTAGCCTTGAATCACAGACAAATCCGAGTGGACCGTCATCGGGCTCTGACCGTGTGCTTCGGGGTGGTTGCTGGTACGGCATTGCCCTTCGCTGTCGGGTAGCTTTTCGCATCAGCAGCAGCCCTGCCGGTTACAGCAACCTTATTGGCTTCCGTATGAGTCATAGTTCAAAATAGAAATATTTCTTTTTTGAGCTAAAAAAAAGAAATTGATCAATGTAATGGAGAAAAGGGCGGAGCGGTAACGCAGAGCGGAGCGTACCTTTACGTAGTGGAATGGATAAATTTCCGGAATGTTGGGAGGAATAAACCACCTAAGCCAAAGATTTATGCTGCGTATCCAGACCATCCCTGGTCTGATTTATTATTTAAGAATTAGCCACGGATTGCACGGATTAACACGGACAATGTAATGTAAGATATTTTTTAAGCAACGAACAAGACTAACAAAACGAACTATTTATAATAGAAGAAAATGTAAGATTTATTAACCACTAATAGCTTTCGCAAGCTTACAGCTCATCAAGAAACCGCGAATTAGCGCGAAAGGAAGAACAAGAAATAAGATGATAATAAATTTAATCTTGAACCGCATTATTCATTTTTTTATTTTCTTACATTTTTTCGCGTACTTTTAGCGGATTTCGCGGTTGATAAATTTTTGTATTAGAATTTTGAGTATTAAAGGAGCAATTTATAATGTAAACAGTAATCTTGACTGGTGAGAATTGAACCGTCTCATTAGTTCAGATAAAACAGATTTTGAGAAATTGATTGACATTTTGAGTGGTATAAATGGATTTAAAATTCTAAAAAGAAATTTGCCTGGAGGTAACATGGCTGAGATAAATGAAATCAGTGTTGAAAAGAAATTTTCACTGGTGGAATTATTAATGATAATCATGATTGTGGGTATTGCATTCACAATAATTGTGCCGCTTTCAATGAGCAGTAAAAATCACAAGATGATCGATGAAGCTGTCTATAATTTACAACTTATTGCCCAAAAAGATGTGCAGTTTTATAATGATCCGGAGAATGGATATTATGCCTTTGATGTATCAATGCTCAATATTGAAGATGGAAGCCTGAGAAAAACTGATGGTGAATACATTTTTGACTATACTTTGACAGATTCCACAGCGGTTGCTACCACGAATGAAAAGTTTGGTATTGAAGGTGCAAAAATATTTTATTATCTGCCACGCGGTCCCTGGGCACTGGGAGATGACAAGGTTTCCACAAGCACATTTGATTCCGCCTGGCTGCCATAAATAATTCTATTAATAAATTTAAGACCTTCCTTGAGAAGGTCTTTTTTTTGACATATGATAAATATTCCTGAGTTCAATCTGATACCTTTAATAGCGTTTGGGTATGCAGAACTGCATTATCATCTGCCTTGGCTCTATCCCGTGTATTACAGGCGTCAACCGGAAATCATTGCTGACCTGCCACATCGTCTGGCACTTGAAAAAAACGATTCTCTCCCCCTGGTGATCATTATCAAAGATGCTGATAAGTATCCGGTTCACTTACATAAGATCATCGTTGAGCTTTTTGACGCCCAGGGCAACCTAGCGCAGGAAACTTTTGAGCTTGATATTCAAGTACAAGATAGGTGGTTTTCCAGACAGCTCTTTATTAATATATCTTCATTTATACCCGATAGTGAAGTGTTTATTAATATCATTTTTGAACTTACCTGCAGAAATAAACCACTAAAAGTAAAAAATGATAACTTCCCCGGCATATCTAAAAAGCCCTTTCGCACTTTTCTTGCTGCCCATGGCTTACCTCTGCCGGAAAACTGGTTTGCGGGTGATATTCATTATCATTCAAATTATACCAGCGACCAGGTGGAGTTTGGAGCAGATATCAGCTCAACGATAACGATGGCTAAAGCTCTGGGCTTAAGCTGGTTCTGCGTAACTGACCATTCCTATGACCTTGATGACATGATAGATGATTTCACCAAAAATGACCCAGCTTTACCAAAATGGCACGATATGTTGCAGGAATGTAATGAAAAGGATAGCCCGGAAGTTCGTGTAATTGCTGGAGAAGAGGTTTCTATAGGCAACAGCAAAGGCAAAAATGTTCACCTGCTGGCATTGAACCAGAAGGAATTTATCGATGGTCATGGTGATAGTGCTGAAGTGTGGGGAAAAAATAAACATCAACACAGTTTAAAAGAAATTCCCCAATATAAAAACTCAGAAAACCTCTTCATTGCTGCTCATCCTCTCGAAAAAGTGCCTCTTGCACAAAAACTCACTCTCAGGCGGGGTAACTGGTCTCTTGATGATTATCAGCAAAGCAATATTAATATCCTCCAATTAATCAACAGCGATGAACCCAATAAGATTGAAAAGAATATCCTCACCTGGACTGAATACCTGCTAAAGGGCAAAAAGTTATTTATCACTGCCGGAAATGATGCTCATGGTAATTTTAATATCATGCGCCAGATCAGTTTTCCCTTTGTGACTCTCTGGGAGACGCATAAACAGATATTTGGCAGATGGATGACCGTCTTTGAATCCGTTTCAAATGATCCGCTCCCGGCTCTTGCTGCCGGCAGGATGATCGTCTCCAATGGTCCTTTTCTTGCTCTTTATATTCATCAATTGGAAGATAAATGGCAAATGGGAGAAACCTGTCCACTCCGTCATGGCAGCGTGGAATATGATGCCCGGACTACCCCGGAATTTGGTGAAATTGATACTATCTATTGTTATCGCGGTGATTTGAATACTGGCACTGAATTTCGTTTTCCAGTAGCCTGCCCCGTTAATATTGCCCTGCCTGCAAATGGCTATATCCGCATGAGCCTGATAACCACCAACGGCTTCACCGCCTACACGAATCCGATATTTACCAATAACTAAACTGAAGAATTAATATAATCCAGCAGATCAAGCTGAAAGTCCTTCAGTTTCCGCATCCGCTCATTTTTACTACCAGCTCTGATCACTCCTCCAGCAGCATTATCATGTCCACCACCCAGTTTTAATTCCTCCATAAATACGCCTAACTGCTTATCAGAAGGAGTAAGGAAATTCTTAGCTACTGAGATCTTGAGATTATTGGTTTTCCTGCCATAGGACACTTCATTGGCTATCAGCAGGATATACTGTGCCTCTGGCTGAACCACAAGTGCTAAGGTCTTATTGAATTTGGGAGAAAAGGACAGATTTGAGCAATCAATCACTACTATCTGTTTGTCCTCATCGTCCGGGATAAAACTATGCAGTTTCTCGATAAATTCAATATCTTTTTCCCGTGTAACCAGTTTTTGCTTCCACCTGCTCTGGATTTTGTCAGAAGCAGTCACAGCTTCCAAAGGCTCATCACGCAATTGACGCGTAAGCCAGGCAAGATGATGGCTCATTGCCGGATATGATTCACTATTAATATTTATAGTATCATTTAAAATATTCATGGGATCTGGACTTAACCAGCTTTCGATGGAATCATAATCCATTGTATCCACAATGTTAGCTGCCTTCACAAGATCTTTGAAATAGTCCGGCAGTTCTTGCGTGAGTGAAAAATATTCAAAAGCCACCTGTGCCGCACTGGGAGCGATCCGGTTTGCACCCTCAATATTCTCCGGGTTCAAGCCGCGATCTTTCAATTCCTGAATATTGGTGGCATGATGATCAAACCAGAGCTGACAGCCACTGATATAGGGCAGATCACAGATGATATCCTGCACAGAAACAGCCTGCCTGTAGATATTAACCGGTGTGGCAAAATGAAATTGATCAGTTTTCAGGCAGTAACTAACGATTGCTGCCGAAGCAGCTCCATCAAAATCACAATGAGTAAATATTGTTGAGGACAAAGTAACTCCTTTTTATCATATTAAAACCCTTCCCTTCAATATTTTCTGCAAATATCGGTCAAGAAATATCCCTCCCAGCCAAGACCTTGCGTATGGTTGAAAACCTTCGCAATGGTTGATCAAGGAATAGCAACTTATAAGTCTTAACAAATAACCCATTTAGCAATAAAAATACCTTGCTAATAACGGTCAATCATTGCGGAGGTGCAAGCACCATGCGCAAGGTCTCAGATAAGTATAATTTCCAATAACTTAGATTGTACAGTTTTTCCAACACCTGCCTTCTAATAACCTACTGAATATAATAATATAATATATAATAAAATATTAATCAAACATAACTCCTGATCAGGAATATTTTTCAGCATTAGAACTATAAATTTGTTACAATATTATACTAAAGTACCTAAATAACTATATA
>Ga0207996_1000706_pt1 | contig 27727 bp, 26 predicted proteins | sample AntAceMetag02UKG_FD_184773 | JGI IMG/M metagenome (GOLD analysis project Ga0207996, IMG submission 184773) | Saline lake microbial communities from Ace Lake, Antarctica - Antarctic Ace Lake Metagenome 02UKG (SPAdes) (version 2) | ecosystem: Environmental > Aquatic > Non-marine Saline and...
AGACACTTTACGAACCGTTGCTAATAAACAGATCCTTAAGTAAAAAGAATATATTGTTAGAAATCAAAAGCCTACTAAAAATGGTTGGATTAGACGAAAAAATATTAAATAAATATCCGCATCAACTAAGCGGAGGGCAAAAACAGCGTGTCGGTATAGCCAGAGCTTTAGCAGCAAACTCCGAGCTTATAATTGCTGACGAGCCGACTTCCTCTCTGGATGTCTCAATACAGGCGCAAATATTAAATCTGCTGAGCCAACTGCAGTCTGATTTTAACCTTTCTATGCTTTTTATCTCACATGACCTAAACCTGATTAAATATATAAGTCATCGAGTGTGTGTGATGTATCTTGGCAAAATAGTCGAAGAAGGTCCATGTAGTGAAATATTTAAAAATCCTCTGCATCCTTATACAAATATTTTGCTTCGCACAGCGACTATACCTAAAATCTCATCTTCATCACTCCCCTCTTCAGGATGCAGCTTTTATCCAAGATGCAAAATTGCTAAGAACAGATGCAAGAAAGAAGTTCCGGAATTAAAACCAATAGACAAAGAACACTACCTTGCATGTCATGTGATGTGTGAAATTTTTTCATCAAAAGGTGTGGGATATGCCGGAAAGATAAAGAATGTTAGAAAATAGACTAATTAAACAATCAAATTTGCTCAAAAAAATAAAAAACGGAGATATACCAAAGTTGTTTTTGATTTTTGGCGAAGAAGGATACCTTGTAGAAGATACTGCTAAGAAAATCATTAACTTACTCTTACCTGAGGATCAGAAAGAGTTCGGACTGGAAATAATACGTGCTGAAGACACAGATATAAAGAACATTATCTCTGCAATAAAAACTTCTTCTTTGCTTGGGCTCAAACGAGTTATTTGGATTAAAGATTGTGGAAATCTGCTCAAGAAAAAATCCGAAGATTTTAATGAAGTTACGGAACACAGCATACCTGTTAATACCTATGTGATTTTAACCGCCGAACAGGCGGGTAAAAAAATTGGAGAAGTAATTGAATTTCCAGCTTTTAAGGAAAACAAAAAATCAGATAGAAACCAAGCATATGAATTTGCGCAGTTAAAGCTAAAGAAGAGCGGAAGGAAACTCTCTCCCATTGCCTTTGAATATCTGCTGTCTTTAACAGGTGTGAATCTCAGACAGATAATGAATGAACTTAAGAAATTAGAGCTTTATTGCAAAGACAAAGATAATATTACAGAGGATGACATAAATATCCTTGTTCCTAAATCAATAGAATACGCGCCGTTTGCTATGTCTGATGCCGTTGCAGAGAAAAACATTACAAGAGCTTTAAAACTTCTTGAAGAATTCTCTCGCACTAAAAACTCCGGCTATAGTCTTGTGCCTATGCTGACAAAAAGAATCAGGCTGTTATTGCAAGCCAAGATACTTATTGAGAAAGGAGACATTCCTGAGGATGTAGTTAGAAGAGGATATTATGATCAAAAAACATATAGTTCTGCTTCAAAGAAGCTCTCAGGACAACATCCTTATCTAGTCTTCAGAATCGCCCAGCAAAGCCTAAAATTTCAAAAAGAAGAGCTGATAGCAGATATTAAAAAATTGTTTGAAACAGAGGTGTCTATAAAAACAGGTAAAGTTCCTCAAAAACTGGCTTTGGAACTGCTTATTGTCGGGATTTGCAAAAAACAAAAATAATTAATTATCGTTAGGGAGTAATCCCCTTCCCTACTCCAGAGAGCACATGTGATTTATTATTTTGCAAAATCAACAAAAATTTGATACATTTCGGATAGTTTTTTAATCAAAAAATCAAGGAGACAGGAATGCAATTTGATAAAAATGACGCTCTCGCAATAAATACAATAAAAATGCTCTCGGTGGATGCTGTGCAAAAAGCCAATTCCGGGCATCCTGGACTTCCAATGGGAGTTGCGGATTATGCGTATGTAGTCTGGACAAGATTTTTAAGATACAACCCTAAGGATATTACGTGGATAAACAGAGATAGATTTGTTCTTTCCGGCGGACATGGGTCAACGCTTCTTTACTCATTGCTTCATTTGAGCGGGTTTGATTTATCACTTGAAGAACTTAAAAATTTCAGGCAGTGGGAAAGCAAGACTCCCGGACATCCTGAATACGGCGTAACTCCGGGAGTTGATACAACAACAGGTCCTCTTGGACAGGGATTTGGAAATGGTGTTGGTATGGCAATATCGGAAAGAATCTTTGAAAATAGGTTTAATACGAATGAAATTAAACTCTTTGATTCTTATGTTTACGGCATAGTAACCGATGGAGACATGATGGAAGGGCTTAGCGCAGAAGCAGCGTCTTTTGCAGGACATCTTGGGCTTGGGAACATTATATATTTCTATGATGACAATCACATTACTATTGAAGGAGATACTTCTCTTACTTTTAGTGAAGATGTAGGAAAACGCTTTGAAGCATATGAATGGCAAGTAATAAAAATTGACCCGTATAATTCGAATGAAATTGCAAAAGCTATTGAGTTAGGACAAAAAGAAAAAAATAAGCCGACTTTGATTATCGGACGAACTCATATAGGCAAAGGATCTCCTAATAAACAGGACTGCGCATCTGCGCACGGCGAACCTCTGGGAGAAGAAGAGGTAAAACTGACCAAGCAAAATCTTGGATGTCCTCTTGAACCTGCTTTTTATATACCTGATGAGACAAAGGATATCTTCAAGAGATTTAATGAGAAAAAACTTTCAGTATATAAAGAGTGGAAAAACAAGTTTGAAGAATACAAAACAAAATATCCGCAAAAAGCAGAAAGTTTGGGTAACTGGCTGAATAAGGAAATTCCGGAAAATCTAGCGGATATTTTACCTGATTTTGAAAACAAATCTATTGCGACACGAAATGCAGGTGGGGAAATAATGCAGACTATCGCAGAAAAGGTACCGTTTCTCATTGGCGGTTCAGCTGATCTTGCTCCATCCACAAAGACAATACTTAAAAAATACGAATCCATAAACAGAGGAAAATTCAGCGGACGCAACATGCATTTTGGTATAAGAGAACATTGCATGGGAGCGGTTGTAAACGGCATGGCTGTTTTTGGCGGCATTATTCCCTATTGCTCTACTTTCTTTGTGTTCTCAGATTATATGAAGCCTTCTATAAGACTTGCAGCTATTATGAAACAGCAGGTAATTTATGTTTTTACGCATGACAGTATTTTTGTCGGAGAAGACGGTGCGACACATGAACCAATTGAACAATTAGCATCACTTCGATTGATACCAAACTTAACAGTAATAAGACCAGCTGATGCGTCTGAAACGTCTACTGCATGGATAGAGGCTCTCAAAAACAACGGACCGACTGCTATTCTTCTAACAAGACAAAAACTTCCTGCAATTGACAGAAATATATATCCATCAGCAAAAAATCTTTCTAATGGAGCATATGTGCTAATAGATAATAAGTCCAGCGTACCTGAACTTGTTATTATTGCTTCCGGCTCCGAAGTCAGCATTTGCATGGAAGCAACAGAGCGCTTGAATAAGGAGGGACATAACGTAAGACTTGTGAATATGCCAAGCGTGGAAATATTTGAAGCACAATCCGGATCATATATTGAAGAAGTTATTCCATCATCATGCAGGCAAAGATTAGTCGTTGAAGCCGGTTCGACTGCAGGATGGTATAAATACGCCGGATTAGATGGAAAAGTGCTTGGAATTGATGAATTTGGACTTTCTGCACCGTATAAAATACTTGCAGAAAAATTCGGTTTTACCGCTGATAATGTGTATAAGCAAGCATTGGAAATAATAAAGTAATAAGACGAAATAACAAATAAACATAGGAGAGTCTGATGAGTGGTAAGATAATTGGAAACGCTGTTATAGGTCAATCAGGCGGACCAACATGCGTTATTAATCAGAGCTTGGTTGGCGCAATAATAGAAGCTGGGAAACATCTCGAAATTCAAAAATTTTACGGCGCACTACACGGCGTAAAGGGATTACTTGATGAGAATTTTATTGATTTAGGAGCGCAAGACACTGAAGTTCTTAAAAAAGTGGCAAATACACCATCTGCTGCGCTTGGCTCTGTAAGGAAAAAACCTACTGAAGAGGAATGTGAAAAAATAGTTGAGATATTCAAGAAGAATAATATCAGATATTTCTTTTATATCGGAGGCAATGATTCAGCAGAAACAGCGGACATTATAAATCAAATTGCAAACAAATCAGGCTATGATTTAACGTCTTACCATATACCAAAGACGATTGATAATGACCTTCTCGTTACTGATCACTGTCCGGGTTATGGCTCTGCGGCAAAATTTGTTGCAATGGCAATAATGGGTGACAATCTTGATAACGGGGCTATCCCGGGAATTAAGGTTAACATCATTATGGGAAGACACGCAGGATTTTTAACTGCCGCTTCCGCTCTCGGAAGACAGCATGAGAATGACGGTCCTCATCTGATTTATGTCCCTGAAATTCCATTTTCAAAGAAGAAATTCATACAGGATGTTAAAGATGTTTACAACAGACTGGGACGATGTCAGATAGCAGTTTCCGAAGGTATAAGTGATGAGGAAGGCAACTCCATTTTTCAATCAGGAGTTAAAGATGCTCATGGGAATGTGCAATTAAGCGGCTCCGGAGGGCTTGGAGATATGCTGATAGATATTATTAAGCAAAATATCCCCGGTAAGCTTAGAGCGAGAGCAGATACATTTGGTTATTTGCAGAGATGTTTTCCCGGCATTGTTTCCGAAGTAGATGCAGAAGAAGCAAGATGTGTTGGAGCATTTGCAGTAAAGAGCGCTGTGGAAAACGGGCTTAAAGACGGAAGCGTTGCAATAAAAGCAAGCGGACTTTTCATAACGCCTCTTCATTCTGTTGCCAAAAACACACGAAGTATGCCCAGAGAATACATGAATGAGAAAGGCAATAATGTAACGGAAAAGTTTCTTACATATGCAAGACCTTTAGTAGGCAAATTACCTGAAATTGGAAAATTAAAAAGATAGATGAAATCAACCACTATATTTGCAATATTTTTTCTATTTTCCTCTTTTACGTGTTCTTATTCTCAATCAAACACAGAGCTTTTTAAGCTATCGGATACAAATAGAGAAAAGGCTGAGAAACACTTCATCCTTGCAGAAAAACACGTTGATAATAAAGAAATTAAAAAAGCTGTCAAACGCTACAAACTTGCTGTTAAATATAACCCTGTGTATGTGGAAGCTTATTATAAGCTGGGAAAAGTATATGATGAACAGAATAAACCGGACAAAGCTATATCTCAGTACGCGCTTGCTATCAAATATAATCCCAAATATATCAAGGTTTATGATTGTTTAACGGATGTTTATAAAAAGCTTGGACGACTTGAAGAAATGGCAAAGCATTACAAACTTGCCATTGTCTATGACCCAAAATATACTTGGGCATATTTTAATCTCGCCAGACTATATTTTGATATAAATAATACTCCGGGTGCTATAAAAAACCTAAAGCTCGCCATCAAGAATGATCCTCAATATTCCGATAGTTACAACAATCTTGGAGTTATTTATTGGAAACAGGGTAGATTAGAAAAAGCAGAAGATCAATATAAACTCGCTGTAAAGCATGATCCTAAACATGTTATTGCTTACAATAACTTAGGTGCTGTATATCTGCGGGAAGATAAGTTAGTACAAGCTGAGGAGCAATTAAAACTTGCTATAAAATACGATCCGGAATTTTATTCTGCTTATTACAATCTTGGACTGGTTTATTCAAAACAGGCAAAACCGGAACAAGCTGTGGCTCAAATGAAATTCGCTATCAAAAACAATCCCAACTTATCAGATGCCTTCAATAATAATGGTATCGCTTATTACCAAAGACAATGGAGAAACTAGAGAATGAGGAGGGCATAAAATTGGGTTTAGGTATAGTAGAGAAAGTTATAAAAGAACATCTTTTAAAAGGGAATCCGGTTGTTGGAGAGGAGATCATAATAAAAATAGATCAAACTCTTACACAGGACGCCACAGGAACAATGGCTTATCTTCAATTTGAATCACTTGGAATCCCAAAAATAAAAACAGAACTATCTGTTAGTTATGTTGATCATAATACGATACAAGCCGGTTTTGAGAATGCCGATGACCATTATTACCTTCAAACTGCTGCCAGTAAGTATGGAGCTTATTTTTCCAGAGCAGGAAATGGAATATGCCATCAGGTGCATCTGGAAAGATTTGCAGAGCCTGGCAAAACACTTCTTGGTTCTGATTCCCACACTCCGACAGCCGGAGGCATGGGAACGCTCGCTATCGGAGCAGGCGGATTGGATGTGGCCGTGGCAATGGGAACATGCGAATATACACTGCGTTATCCTAAAATCATACGTATTAATCTGGAAGGTAAATTAAATCCATGGGTAAGCGCAAAGGATATTATACTGAAAATTTTAAAAATGTTTGGCACCAAAGGAAATGTTGGGACAATAATAGAATATGGGGGTAGCGGACTTAAGAGTTTAGATGTTCCTGAAAGAGCGACCATAACTAATATGGGGGCTGAACTTGGTATTACTACTTCAATGTTTCCTAGCGACCTTCTTACAAAAAGATTTCTTGAAGCTGAGAATAGAGAAAGTGTATGGAAAGAATTAAAAGCGGACTCGAACGCTAAGTATGAAAAGGTAATAAACATTAATCTTGCTGAGATTGAACCAATGCTGGCATGTCCTCATAGTCCGGGCAATGTTGCAGCTGTAAGAGAACTGGTTGGTAAGAAAGCAGATCAAGTAATCATTGGCAGCTGCACCAACTCTTCGTACAATGACATTAAGACAACTGCTCACATAGTCAAAGGACATCAAGTCCCACAAAATATAAGTTTTGTGATTTCCCCCGGTTCAAGGCAGGTATTAAAAATGATAACAGATGACGGCAGCCTTTCCACATTGATTGATGCAGGCGCCAGAATTGCAGAATGCACTTGTGGATTTTGTATTGGGAACAGCCACGCTCCAGCCACAGGAACAGTGAGCATCAGAACCAACAATAGAAACTTTAAGGGTCGTTGTGGCACTCAATCTGCTTCTGTTTATCTGTCAAGTCCTGAAACAGCTGCTGCATGTGCACTAACTGGAGTGATCACTGATCCGCGCAATCTTAAACTTGTTTTTCAATCTTTTGCTCTGCCGAAGAAATTTCACGTAGATGATACTATGATCATTCCACCGACACCTGATGGGGGAAAAATAAAGATATGTAAAGGACCTAATATTGGAGAGCCTCCAAAAAATGAACCTCTATCTAAAAACATCAATGGCAGGATTGCAATAAAAGTAGGAGATGAAATTACTACTGATCACATAATGCCTGCAGGGTCAAGATTGAAATATCGCTCTAATATTAAAAAATACTCTCAATTTGTTTTTGAAGGGATTGATCCGTCTTTCCCTAACCGATGTAAGGACAACAAATCAGATGGTTATAGTAATATTATTGTGGCCGGACTGAGTTACGGACAGGGTTCAAGCCGCGAGCATGCAGCTATGTGCCCAATGTATCTGGGAGTAAAAGCCGTTATTGCGAAATCCATAGAACGAATCCATAGAACGAATCTAATAAATTTTGGCATCTTGCCTCTTATTTTTATAAAATCCGATGATTATCAGCATCTAAATGCAGGAGATATTGTGGAAATCAGGGGCGTGGAGGAAACAATAACAAAAAATACGAAACTGGTTTTAAAAAACAAAACAAGGAATGTTGATATTGAGTTGAAATATGATTTTACTAAAAAGGAAAAACAGATAATAGCGGCAGGAGGATTGCTGAACTATATAAAAGGAAGGGGCAAATAATAATGGACAACCAAATCAAAATGCAAGATGGGCAACTATGTGTGCCTGATAAACCAATTATTCCTTTCATTGAGGGAGACGGAATTGGTCCTGATATTTGGAGAGCTTCGGTAAGAGTATTTAATGCTGCGGTTGATGTGGCATATAAAGGTAAAAGAAAGATTGTATGGAAAGAAATATTTGCCGGGGAAAAAGCATATAAAGGAACAAAGGAGTGGCTGCCTGAAGAAACAATTAGTGCTTTTAGAAAATATCTGGTGGGAATAAAAGGACCTTTAACAACACCCGTTGGCGGCGGCTTCAGAAGTCTAAATGTAACTCTTAGAAAATTGTTGGATCTGTATGTTTGCCTGCGACCTGTAAAATGGTTTGAAGGTGTCCCAAGCCCGGTAAAGCATCCGGAACAGGTTGATGTTATTATCTTTCGAGAAAATACTGAAGATGTCTATGCAGGTCTGGAACTACAAGCATATTCAGAAGACGTAAAGAAGCTTATCAGCTTTTGCAAAGATTCTTTTGGATGGCAAATTAGAGAAGACTCCGGCATAGGCCTGAAACCCATAAGTGAGACTGGAAGTAAGCGATTAATAAGAGCAGCAATAAAGTACGCAATAGAGAATAAAAGAAAAAGCGTAACTCTTGTTCATAAAGGAAATATTCAGAAATACACAGAGGGTGCTTTTAGAAATTGGGGATATGAACTGGCAAAGAATGAATTCCCCGAAGAAGTTATATCATGGAATGAATGTAAAGGAATCGTTCCTCATGGAAAAGTTTTAATAAAGGATGCTATTGCAGATATGTTTCTTCAGCAAATATTAACAAGAACAGATGAATTTGATGTTGTAGCAACAATGAATCTCAACGGGGATTATATTTCAGATGCGATAGCTGCACAGGCAGGAGGGATTGGAATAGCACCTGGTGGAAATATTAACTATGATACCGGTCATGCAATATTTGAAGCAACTCACGGCACAGCGCCAAAATATGCAAACATGGACAAGGTAAATCCCGGCTCATTGATATTGTCAGGAGAGATGATGCTTAGATATATTGGATGGGAGAAGGCTGCAGATCTTATTGCTAAAGGAATAAGTAAAGCAATCTTAAGCAAAAAAGTTACATATGATTTTGAAAGATTGATGAATGGAGCAAATCTTCTTAAATGCTCTGAGTTTGGAGATGAAGTTATAAAGAACATGTCAGAATAGCTAATATGACTAAAGACATTAACAATATTTCTCCAGTGGTGAATTTTGCAGGAAAAACCAGTTCTCCATCAGGATTTGTTGAAAAACCTAAAAAATGTCAGGCTTGCCCTGACCATGATCTTCATTTTGTTGCATCAGGCAAAGGTGTGTTGATTGTAGATAATACTGAATATCATCTAGAAAAAGGGGATGTATTCCTCGTATATCCTGGGGAAAATTTCAGGATATATACAAAGGGGCATGAAGACTTTGTCCGCTACTACATACATTTTAATTTCTATAATACAAATAAATTGAGAAAGAAAACACCTCTACTGAAGAACAATCAAATATGGCCTCGTATTGTTCACCTAAAAGCAGATATTGAAGTAAGAACAACCTGTTCTGCTATTGTTTATCACATACGCAATAACTCAACAACTTCTTCAATCATTACAAGTGGGGAGTTAAAAGCTTTATTAGGACTCATTTTAAATGCTTATTTAAACACAAAAGACTCATTTCAATTCCGAAGGATAAAAAGTTACAAAAATATAATCAAAGCAGAAAAATTTATACGAGTCAATTATCAAAAAGATATAACCCTGCAAGATATGGCTAGAGAAGCAAATTTAAGTGAAACATATTTTGGTAATATTTTTAAGAAAATCATAGGTAAGTCCCCTATTGATTATCTTACCAGTACAAGAATCAACAATGCAAAGCGACTGCTTATTGAAACAGATCATAACATCTCTAAAATCTCTTCTTTTGTTGGATATGAGGATTCCCATTATTTCAGCTACATATTCAAGCAAAAAGAAGGCATTAGTCCATCCGAATTTTTGACTTCTCTCTCCGAAACATTATAACTATAGTGAAAAATCAAACAAAAAAGTGATATGTTCTAAAGACAACTGTTTGTTATTATGCTAAAATTTTTTGCATGACATCTAGAGAACGTGTTTTAAAGACACTCAGTCATTCCGAACCCGATAAAATTCCTTATGATTTGTCAGCAACAACAGTAACCGCAATAACAAAAACCGCCTTTATAAATGCGATGAAATTGCGAAATCTTTCTTGCAATTTCACAATGCATGATGATATACAACAGGTTGTTATTCCATCAAAACAAGTTCTTGATTATTTAGAAGTGGATACTGTAAGACTGGGTCCTGCGCGTGTCTATAATCTCGAAGAAAAAGCAATCAGAAAGGGTAAAACAATAAGCTATCCGGATGAATGGGGTATAACATGGAATATGAATACAGAGTCAGATTTTTATTTTAACGAAAACACTGCATATCCTCTTCAGGACGCAAAAACCGTTGAGGATTTAAAATTATATAATTTCCCAAATCCTGATAAGACAGTTGACTTTGATATATTAAGAAAAGAATTTTGTGTTATTCCTGATGATAAGGCGCTTGTAGTTGATCGAAATTGTGCCGGATTATTTGAAATGGCGTTTAGAATAAGAGGCTACGAAAATTTTTATATGGACCTGGCTGTATCTCGCAAAATGGCTGAGTACTTGATTGATAAAATACTGGAAATAAAAATGCAATACTGGGATAGAGTTCTTTCATTTGCAGGTAAACGAGCAGATGTTGTTGCTGAATGCGACGATCTTGGAACACAGCAAAGCTTATTGGTATCACCCGATATGTACAGACAGATTCTCAAGCCAAGACAAAAGAAACTGTTGTCTTTTATTAAATCAAAGGCTCCGCAGGCGAAAATCTTTTTTCATAGTTGCGGCGCAATATCAGAAATAATCCCTGACCTCATTGAAGTAGGAGTAGACATATTAAATCCCGTTCAAACTAACGCTTCCGGTATGAATGCAGAAAGACTAAAAAAAGAATTTTCGAAAAACATTTGTTTTTGGGGAGGAGGAGTTAATACTCAGGAGACTTTGCCTCATGGAACACCACAGCAGGTTAGAGATGATGTAAAAAAATCCGTTGACATACTTGCTAAAGACGGAGGATATGTATTTTCTGCTATTCATAATATTCAAGCGGATGTTCCTGCAGAAAATTTCTGGGCAATGTGGGAAGAGTTTCAAAAAATAAGATAAAAACAAAAAAACAGGAGGTTAAAAAGATGGAGATAATAAGGTTCGGTGTAATCGGAACGGAGAATTCGCATGTAAATCAGGCATGCAAGCGATTCAATGTTGATAAAACTATGCAAGGAGGTTTTGTAGAGGCTTTGTATCCCGGAGAAGGAGATACTTTAGAGCATGTCAGGCAGGTTCAAGAGGAAGGGAAGGTTCCCTTCCTTGTTGATAAACCGGAGGATATGCTGGGAAAAGTTGATGCAGTTATCATTATGAACCGACATGCTAAATATCATGCGAAATATGCAAAGCTATTTCTAAAGAATAAAATTCCAACACTTGTTGATAAACCCCTAACATGCGACTTAGAAGAGGCAAAAGAGCTTATAGAACTCAGCCATAAAACCAATACATGGTTTTCGTCTTCCTCTACTGTCTGGAAAACATCAAGTTTTCAGAATTTCTTTAAACGGGCTAAGAATGAATTAGGCTCTATTCATTCTGGAATGGTTGGCGGTCCCTTTGATTTTGAAAGTGAATTTGGCGGAGTATTCTTCTATGGAATTCATACTGTTGAAATGCTTCTGAACGGTTTCGGATATGACGTCAAAACGGTCTCTGCAAAACTACATGGCAAAAACTGTTTTGTGACAACAACACTAAAAAGCGGCAAACTGGTTTCTCTCCATCTTATAGGAGAAGGCGGTGGTAAGTTTCAGGTTCTTCTTCATTGTAAAAAAGGGAGCAGATATCTACAAGTAGATATGTCTGATGGATACGATATGGGCTTTAAGATGTTAGTTGAAGGGATAAAAACCAATGTAAGACCTTTGACTGATGAGCAGCTACTCATGCCTGTTAAGGTGTTACTTGCAATTGATAAATCAGTAAGAACAAACAAAGAAATAGAAATAATATAAGGAAAAAACACATGGCTAAGAAGAACAAAAAAATCAATGTTGGGGTTGCAGGACTTGGGAAAAGCGGATGGGGAATCCATATCTGTATGCTTAGAAAAGTATTGAATAAATATAATATTGTGGCAGTTTCTGATCCAGATAAAAAGAGACAAAAAGAAGCCGCCGACGAATTTAATTGCAAAACATATTTTAAATTTGGCGACTTAATAAAAGACACTGATGTTGAGCTTGTGATTGTTGCGACTCCTTCACATCTGCATGCAAGCTGTAGCATCAAGGCATTAAAAGCAGGAAAATATGTTGTGTGCGAGAAACCAATGGCTACTAGTTTAGCTGACGCAGATAAAATGCTCAAAGTTGCAAAAAAGACGGGTATGATACTGGCCCCTTTCCAAAATAGGCGTTATACACCTGATTTCCTAAAGATTAAGAAGATTATTGATTCAGGAAAGTTGGGTCGCATAGTAATGATTAAACAAACATGGCATGGATTCTCAAGACGATGGGACTGGCAAACCTTAAAAGAATTTGGCGGAGGAACACTTAATAATACTGCTCCTCATGCGATAGATGTATTATTGCAGTTGTTCGGGGAGAAAGACCCTGAGGAAATATTCTGTCATCTGGAACGAACATTAACACTTGGCGATGCTGATGACCATGTAAAAATTATATTGAAAGCAAAAGGACAGCCAATGATTGACCTTGAATTGACAAGCGCATGTGCATATCCTCAGGAGCATTGGCTTATAATGGGAACACAGGGTTCTTTAGCTGGAGGAGCAAAGGAGCTTCGCTGGAAATACTTTGACCCTAAAAAACTTCAAAAGAGAAAAGTAGAGACAAAACCTGATCCAAACCGAGCATATAACAAAGAAGACATCCCATGGAAAGAGGAAAAATGGAAAGCTTCCGGCTCTACATCAAGAGACCCTGACTTTTATAATGATGTTTATAAGACCATTCGCAATGGTAAACCGCTGTATATAACACCGGAAAGTGTCAGAAGACAAATTGCACTAATACAGAAATGCCACAAAATATGTCCTGTATAATACATAAATAATAATAGGAGAATAACAATGAAAAAATCACTTTGTCACTATAGCTATCACAGAAGAATTAAAGAAGAAAGATGGGACCTGAGAAAATTTGTTGTTGAAGCTGAAAAACTTGGCATTGAAGCCATAGATTTTCATGTAAGATATTTGCCTGAATATAAAGAAGCCGTAAAACAGATAAATACCCTTATGTCAAAGACAACGCTTGAACTTTCAGGTCTTTCCATGTCTAACAGTTTTAATAAGGAAGAAGATGAATTTAATGAGGAGGTGGGAAAAGTCAAAAGATGGCTGGACGTTGCAGGCGATATAGGCGCTCCTGTCTCAAGAATCTTTGGAGGAAGCATTAGCGACAGAAGTAATAAAGAAGAGCTTAAAAAAGCGCTTGATAAGGTTATAAAAGGGATTGAACTGGTTCTTCCGTCTGCTGAGAAAAACAATGTTATATTGGCTTTGGAAAATCATGGCGGACTCCCCTGCACAGCAGAAGAACAGGTAGAAGTTATAGAAAAAATAAATTCCCCGTTCTTGAAAGCTACGATTGATGTTGGTAACTATATGCAGTGCGGTCAGGCAGGATATGAAGGAACAAAGATTGCTGCTCCATACTGTAGGTATGTGCATTTTAAAGATTTTAAAAAGGATCCAACTCATAAAAGAGGACTTCGTCCAACTGTTGTCGGAAAAGGTGAGGTAGATCATGCTAAATGTCTTCAATATGTCAAAAATGCAGGATTTGATGGGTTTGTTGCGCTTGAATATGAGGGAGATGAAGACGAGAAAACAGGTGTTCCTGCTAGTATAGAATTTATGAAATCCGTTATGAAAGATTATTAAGAGGTGATTGACAATCTATTTTACATGCCCCATATCTTTTGGAGAATAATGGGATAAATATTAAGAAACTTATCTCCGTATAATATGGATAAAATTGCTCCAAGGACAATATATGGACCAAATGGTATCGCAGTTCCTCTTCTACGATTCAACTGATAAATCAAACTTTTAGCGGGAATTATGAAATAAAGTTGCATTTTTGTGAGTCCCCTACTCTTTCTTTTTATTTTCTTAAGTGTTGCGCTTACTCTTTCTATAGCTATTAGAATTATAAGACTTACACCAAAAAATGCGCCAGCAAGAAATGATATAAAAAGAGTCATTAAAGTATATTGCCATCCAATAAATGCTCCTATCATTGCTATTAACTTGATGTCCCCTCCCCCCATTGCTTCCTTTTTAAAAATAAACCAGCCGAAAAGGGCAACACATATAAGACTTAATCCTCCAAATAAAGCCCCTCCCAATGATCTCAGTAAAGCCTCAAGATTTGATGCCGAATTCATTAATGGAGGATAAAGGAAACTTATTAAAAGCCCGAACGCAATTCCAAAAAGAGAAAAGAAATCAGGAATGAGCATCCACTCAATATCTATAAAAGAAACAACTATGAATATTGTAAAAAGTAACGAATATATAAAGAACTTTATACTAACACCGAATTTAAAATACAGTAACAGTAACAACACTCCCGTGAGAAGCTCAACAATAAAATACTGTGCAGATATTTTCTCTTTACAAAACCTGCACTTGCCTCTAAGCAGGACATAGCTTACTAAGGGAATATTATCGAACCATTTTATACCATTACCGCATTTTGGACACGAAGACGGAGGCGATACTATAGACTTTTGCCTTGGAATTCGACAAATACATACATTTAAAAAGCTACCTATACATAAGCCAAATATTAAAACAAAAAAACCTATCAATTCTTATCTTCAGTTTTCGTTTCTTCTTTTTCTTTCTTACTGTCAGGTTCTTTCGTGCTTAAACCTATTTTTCTTCCCTGTAAATCAATTTTAATTATTCTAGCAGTAATTTTCATGCCAATCTTGTATTTCTTCTCTATATCTTCACCTTCAGGCAGTTCTGAAACGTGAATCAAGCCTTCTACTCCTTGCTCAAGCTCAACAAAAATGCCAAACTTAGTTATCTTTATTACTTTACACTCTACATCCATATCGTCTTTATATTTATCGGATAACTTTTCCCATGGATCAGACGTAAGCTGTTTTACTCCTAGAGATATTTTCTTATTGTCAGAATCTATAGATATCACAACAACTTCTATCTCATCACCTTTTTTAAACATTTTTGATGGATCATTTACTCTCATGGACCATGACAAATCTGAAACGTGTACCAGCCCATCTACTCCTTCTTCAATTTCAACAAACACGCCATAATCAGTTATATTTCTAACTATGCCCTTAACCTTTAAACCGATAGGATATTTTTCTTCTACTTTTTCCCATGGATTTATTTCCAATTGTTTCATACCTAAAGAGATTTTTCCTTCTCCTTTCTCAAGACTTAAAATAATAGTTTCCACTACATCTCCTATTTTTACAACCTCAGAAGGATGCATAATCTTTTTGGTCCATGACATCTGAGATATATGCATTAAGCCCTCTATTCCTTCTTCTAATTCAACAAAAGCTCCATAAGCAGTAATATTTACTACTTTTCCCTTAACCTTTAAACCGATAGGATATTTTTCATCTATAGCTAACCATGGATTGGGAGTTTTCTGCTTTAGACCAAGAGACACCCTGTTCTTTTCTTTATCAATTGATAGAATCATAACTTCTATCTCCTGCCCAAGAGAAAGCACGTCCGAAGGATGCGATATACGCCCCCATGATATATCTGTTATATGAAGCAAGCCATCAATTCCTCCCAGGTCAACAAAGGCTCCAAAATCTGTTATATTTTTAATAAATCCTTTTCTAATCTGTCCTTCCTTTAGCTCTTCAAAAAGTTTTTCCCTATCCTTTGCTTGTGTCTTCTGAAATAATGCTTTACGAGAAAGCACAACATTTCTGCGTATTTTGTTCAATTTTATAATCTTAAACTCTAAATCTTTACTAACCATATTTTCGAAATCAGCAATTATCTTGATGTCTGACTGTGAAGTAGGTAAGAATCCCTCAACTCCGATATCCACGGAAAATCCACCTTTTATCCTTCTTATTAGTTTGCCTTTAACACTTTTCTCTTCCGAAAACGCTGCTACGATATCGTTCCAAAACTTCATTTGACCAGCTTTTTCTTTTGATAAGACTACCGAGCCTGACTCATTTTCGATTTTTTCAAGCAAAACTTCGGTTTCGTCTCCAACCTTTAGCTTAGATGCGTCTTTAAATTCATCAATGGGGATCACTCCTTCAGACTTATATCCTATATCTACTACTACTTCATTTCGTCCAATTTCAATAATCTTACCCCTTATAACATCCCCTTTTTTAATATCTTTAAAACTCTGCTCGTATAACGCTTCTAAATCATCCATATCCTTTTGCATTAAACTAAAATCCTCCTTATTTTTCTCAGATTTTTTGAAATTCGTCTAGATAAAGTAACAGACTGTTTCATTATTAGCAAGTAATATTTTCCTTCAAACTATTTATAGATTCCATTACTTGAGTGCTTATTTTCTGATAGTAGAGACGTTGCATTGCAACGTCTCTACTATTTGGCATAATCGGCTTACCAAATACAACTCGTATTTTCTTTGGATATATCCATTTCCCATGTTTTGGAAAGGCATTTACTGCCCCATCTATATATACAGGCACAATTGGAACACCTGTCTTTAAAGCAAGCATGCCAACTCCTAACTTTCCCTGCCCTAGTTTTCCATCCGTGCTCCTTGTCCCTTCTGGAAATAGAATGATAACTTTTTTGGAGTGTAGGGATTTAATTAATTCTTTAAATGTAGAGATACTTACCTGCTCACGCCTTACCGGGATGGTATGCAAACTTCTGATCAGCAAGCCTAATATTGGAATATCAAACAAGCTTTGTTTTGTCAGGTAATAAGTTGGCCTGAATATTCCAACACCCACAATAACAGGATCCAGGAAACTGCTATGATTTGAAGCCACTAACACCCCCCCTTTTTTAGGAACATTATCAGCACCCTTTACTTCTAACCTAAAATAAATCTTACAAAAAATATAAAAAATTACTTTAGCTACTTTGTATATCATTTTATATAGGATATGACTGTTTCTGTTTCTTCTTCTAAACTCATTCCGGTTGAATCAATAACAATAGCATCCCTTGCTTTTCTTAAAGGCGCTATCTTCCTTGTTAAATCTTTTTTATCTCGTATTTTTATATCTTTTGAGAGTCCTGATTCCACAACTTGCCGGCCATTTTGTTCTAACTCTTTCCTGCGTCTTTTCACCCGCTCCTCAAAAGAAGCATCCAGATAAAACTTATAATCAGCATCAGGCAGTATAACCGTTGTGATATCTCGTCCCTCCATCACGACATTGCCTTTTTCTGCAATTTTTCTCTGCAGCTTCTTCATGCACTCTCTTACCCCTTCTGCTCTGGCAAGATAAAAGACATTATTTGTTACATCGGTCTCTCTTATTTTTTCTGTTACATCCTGTTCATCAAGTAAAACAACAGTCCCCTCTTCTTTATGAATTAACTCAATTTTCGTATTATGCGCAAGCTCCACCAACGCCGTCTCTTCTTCCAGATTAATGCTTTTTTCCATAGCCTTAAGCGTAAGCGCTCTGTACATAGCTCCTGTATCTATATATAAAAGACCCAACCTTTTTGCAACAATCTTCGAGACACTGCTTTTACCAGAACCTGCAGGTCCGTCAATGGCTATGATTATTTTATTTTTCAACTTCAATCGCCCCTTTAGGAGTTACTTCTTTTAATGTTTTTACAAAGTCAGGGAAAGATGTATTAATACAATCCGTATCAAATATCTTTGTTGTACCCTTTGCCATAAGTCCCATGATAATCCCGGTCATAGCTATTCGATGATCTCCAAGACTAGTACATTTTCCACCATATAGCTTTTGATCTCCTGGAATAACCAGTCTTTTAGAACTGCAATCGTCGAGCTTCATTCCAAAAGAGTGAAATAGATTACTAATTGCCATGAGCCTGTTGCTTTCTTTAACTTTTAATTCAGAGACTCCTTTGATTACAGTTTCTCCTTTAGCAACTGCTGCAGCAACTGCAATTATTGGAATTTCATCAATTATTCTTGGGATTTGATCAGGTTCAATCGTAATTCCCTTAAGTATGCTGCTTTTAACAAGAATATCTGCCCGAGGCTCTCCTGAAATTATTTTTTTGTTTTTTAATTCTATATCTGCTCCCATTCTTTTCATCACATCAATTATACCTGTCCGCGTAGGATTTACTCCTACATTCTTTATTGTAATTTCTGAACCTTCTAAGCATGAAACAGCTACAATAAAAAATGCGGCAGAAGAAATATCTCCGGGAACAACTATGTCTTTAATCTTTAATTGAGAATTGCCATCTATTGATACTTTGTATGACACTCTGTTCCTTTCTAATGTTTCTTCTTCTACATCAAGGTTCACTCCAAAATATTCAAGCATTCTTTCAGTATGGTCCCGTGATTTAGAAAATTCTAAAACTGAAGTTTTACCCTTTGCATATAACCCTGCTAAAAGAATTGCAGATTTCACCTGCGCACTTGCAACTAAAACTGATTTATATTCTATTCCTAAAAGCTCTCCTCCAGAAACAACAATAGGAGCACACTCACAATCATTTTTGACTGTACCTGTAATCTTGGCCTCCATGTCTCTTAACGGCTTTGTAACCCTTTGCATAGGTCTGTTACAAAGAGAATCATCACCAGTAATTCTTGAAGTAAACTTCTGACCTGCCAGTACCCCGAGCATAAGTCTCATTGTCGTTCCAGAGTTGCCGGCATATAAATCATCCTTTGGCTCTCTCAGTCCATAGAGACCATCCGAAGTTATTACTACCTCATTTCCCATTACAGTTATATCAACACCCAGTCGCCTGAAGATCTCAACTGTTCTCATGCAGTCTTCACTCATAAGAAACCCTGTTATTCTTGTTGTCCCTTTTGCCAGAGAGCCAAGAATGACAGCGCGATGAGAAATTGATTTATCTCCGGGAACACAAATAGTGCCGGATAATCTCTTTATTTGGTTTACTATTAATGGATGCATGAAACTATGCTTTACCCCAGAATACTTCTTATTGACTTTGCTTTTTTAAATTCTTTAATTAGTTTTTCTCTGTCAGATCCGTCTATTAATTTACACATCTTATCTAATTCTTTTTGGAATTTTGACAAAACACCTAAGATATTCTTTTTATTTGTTACACATATCTCCTGCCACATTTCAGGAGAACTTGAAGCAATTCTGGTCGTATCTCTGAACCCATTTCCAACAACAAGTTTCAAATCCCTGTCTATTGTGTCTGCTTTGCCCAGAGTATTAACAAGTGATACAGCCGCTATATGAGGCAGATGACTTGTGAGAGCAACCAGCTTATCATGCTGACTTGGTGAGCAAAATACAACATCTGCTCCCACTTTATTCCATAGCTCTTTAATTTTTAAAAGCGCATGTTTATTTGTTTTTGATGTTCTTGTAATCACACATACTGCTTCGGTAAACAATCTATGTGTTGCAACATCAATGCCCTGTCTTTCTAACCCGGCTATTGGATGCGCACCAACAAAATGTATTCCATCAGGCAGTATCCCCTGCATCTTCTTGCAAAACAATTCTTTTGTGCTTTCTACGTCGGTAACCACTGCATCTTTTTTTAAAAAAGGTGCTATTTTTTTTGCGACTTCAAGAGAAGAATTTATGTGCATTGACAGGATTATTAGATCTGCATCCTTAACCTCTGCTGTATAATCAGTTGTAACCTTATCAACTGCCCCTGCTGAAACAGCTTTTCTAAGTCTTCCAATATCTCTGCCAACACCAATAACCTCGTTAGCTAACCCGTTTTTTTTGATTGCCATGCCGATGGAACCGCCAAGAAGTCCAACTCCAAATATACAAATCTTATTGAATAATTTCTTTTTCATTTTTTTATTACTCTTCTTCCCACAATCTTTACTCTGCTATTTATAACCAAATCAATAGCCTCAGAATAAATCCTATGTTCTTCTTTAAGTATACGCTGAGATAGAGTTTCTTCAGTGTCATCCTCAAGCACAGGAACAACTACCTGTAGAACTATAGGCCCTGTATCACAACCTTCATCAACAAAATGCACTGTACATCCAGAGTATTTCACTCCATATTCCAGTGCTTTTCTCTGTACGCCCAATCCTGGAAAAGAAGGAAGAAGCGCAGGATGAATATTTAATATTTTATTTTTATATACACTTATCAGTGACGCAGGAATTATTTTCATAAATCCCGCAAGAATCACATATTCAACATTGCTTTGCTTCAAAGTCTTTCCTATTTCATCAAAAAAACCGTCTCGGTCTTTAAAATCTTTTGGATTAACAAAACAAGTTTTTATATTATACTTCCCTGCTCTCTCCAGAGCATATGCATCTCCTACCTCACTTATAACAACAGCTATTTCCGCATTCAATTTCTCTTTTTCAATATTATCAATAATAGACTGAAGATTAGATCCTCTGCCTGATACCAAAACCCCTAATTTCGCTTTATTAATCATAGCCCCTGATTATATCTCATGGACTATAATAAATCAAATAATGCCTAACCTTTTTTATGTATTTTTTATTGATGTTTTAAGAAATTTGGACTATGGTAATTTTAATGATTAAATTATTAAAGGAATAGTAAATATGTGGGCTTTTATCGGATGGATTGGAGCATTAATTGCAAGTTTTGTAACATATCTTTTCACAGCGAAGCATTATAAAAAGCAAAAATATTTTGAATTTAACCAAAAAAGATTAGATGAATTCTATGGTCCAATGGTCGGTATTTTAAAAAAAATTAAAGCAAATATAAAAACAAGGCAAAATGTTTATAAAGCAGAAAAGGAAGCATGGCAAGATATATGCAAAAACCCCCCTGCTCCTTCCGATAAAGACTATAAACCATTTAAGAAAAGTCATGAATATGAAGAAGAAAAGTTCAAAAATGAAGATATCCCCGCATATGATGAAATGTTAAGAATCTTTGAAGATAAAAAATCTTTAGCATATCCTTCAACTAAAAAATGGTTTAATAGATTTTCAGAATATGTAGATCACTGGCATAGACCACTTCCATGGCAAGTATTAGAAAAAATAGATATAAAGGAAAGCGAATTTGAAGAATTCTATACAGACCTTGAAAATCGAGCTGATAGCTTAGTAAAAAAGTTATCTGGAGAATAACGACGTTTAATAATTCATTACAGCTGACCACGTGCTTCGTAAGCAGTATCACCTTGACAGATGTTCTAGTTTCACTCCGCACTTGCCTTTAGAAATTTCTCCGAGCAAATAGGCTTTTTCTCCTATTTTAGAGAGAGAAGACATTACTTTGTCAGATTCTTTTTTGCTAACCACAAGTATCATCCCAATTCCCATATTAAAGACTTTGAACATTTCCTTTGTTTCAATATTTCCTTCTTTTTGAATTTGTTCAAATATATGTGGGACGTTCCAGCTTTTTGTATTTATATGAGCTTGGCAATCTTTTGGCAGAACCCTTGCAAGATTACCTTCAATGCCTCCGCCAGTTATATGCGCCATGCCTTTTATATCGTGTTTTTTCAAAAGCTTCATGATGGTCTTTACATAAATTCTGGTAGGCGTCAGAAGCTCTTTCTTTAACTGCGAATTAATTTTGTCAATATTAAACACCTTTCTTACTAAAGAAAAACCATTGCTGTGAAGCCCTGAAGATTGAAGTCCTATGATGAGATCGCCTGAAGTGATTTTTGCGCCGGTTATTATTTTATTCTTATCAACTATCCCTACAGTAAAGCCTGCAAGTTCATATTCGCCCGGCTTATAAAATCCGGGCATTTCTGCTGTTTCTCCGCCAATCAAAGCACACTCTGACTCCTTGCATCCCTTGACAATTCCTTCCACAACACTTGCCGCGCTTTTAACATTAAGACGTCCTGTAGCTAAATAATCAAGAAAGAATAAAGGCTTTGCACCCTGCACAATAAGGTCATTAACACACATCGCTACCAAATCTATGCCAACAGTGTCGTATGTTTTACATTTACAAACTATTTCAAGCTTTGTACCAACACCATCTGTTGAGCTAACAAGAACTGGTTTTCGATATTTAGTAATATCAGGCTCATAAAAACCCGCAAAGCTGCCTAAACCGCCAAGCACACTTTTATCAAAGGTGGATTTTGCAAGAGGCTTTATTGTAGAGACGAATTCATCGCCTCTTTTTATGTCCACACCAGATTTTTTATATGTTAATTTTTTCATCTTTTACCGCAAAAAAACAAGACCCGGAGAGTGAAACGCCGAGCCTTATTCATTAATAACATGTTTTTTTCTAGCCGAGCATTCTTTCTTTCATTATTTTTCCTGGCTTGAAGCAAGCAACTTTTCTTGCAGGGATAGGAACTTCTTTGCCTGTCTTTGGATTGCGTCCCAATCTGGCTTTTCTTGACTTTTGCTTAAAAACACCAAAGTTGCGCAATTCAACTTTTTCTCCTTTGAGCACACTATCACACACGTGGTGCAACAGTTTATCAACTACTTTTGCTACGATTACCTGAGTTACTCCCAACTCTTCAGAAATTTTTATTACAATGTCTCTCTTTGTCATTACCTAATCCTTCTTTATCTTGTCTGCTATTCGGTCTAATACGTTTCTAATATTGGCAATAATAGACGTATCCTCAATAACACCATCTGCTGCTTGTACAGGAACATTTGTTCTTTCGCCAGTTACAACAACAGTTTTCACAAAAAGCACTCTATATCCAATATAAGCTCCTGCTGTCAAAATAACTGCTAGTATTAAAACAACGGAAAGTTTAATTAATTTTCTTCTAATTTTTGGTATAATTACAGTCATTAGCATACTTATCTTTGCAAGCTCATCCCTTTTACCTTCAAGCCCTCCTAATCGTTTATTTAGCAATATATAGGAAACATGCCAGTCATTTTCCAGTTTTCTGCATTGCATATCCGAGTCAGCTATATTACTTAACGAAACTGATTGGCTAAGTATGCTTGATATTTTATTATCAGGACTGTATTGTTTTTCAAGTACACCGCTTATTGACTCATACTTGCGGGCAAGATGACTCTTGGACTCCATAAACTCCTGCGTTTTCTCCGTGTCTATAGAAGCTAATTTCTCTCCGCCTTGTTTCAGAAAGTTTCCAAATGTGATCCACAGCTGGATAAATTCTTTTAAAGCGACAATATCCGCTTCTACTTTTCTATCACGCATTCTTTTTCTCCCGCTTTCCCAAGAGATATTTCCCCAATCTTAACTTCTGTGAAAAGCTGTCTGTGCCCCATCTTACATTGGTAACCCTTGCGTCTTTTCTTTTTAAATACTATTATTTTTTTTCCCTTACCATGGAGGATAACTTCTCCTAAAATCTTGGCATTCTCTAGATGACCTTTATCTATGATCCCAGTTTCTTTATCAGAAATTAGGATAGGATCAAAATTAATCTTATCACCAATGTCCTTTTCAATCTTATCTACTTTTATGACATCTCCTTCTGAAACACTGAATTGCTTACCTCCCGTAACTATAACCGCTTGCACTTTATATCCCCTTTCCGTTTGTTAGCGAAGACTACCATACACATAAGTGATTGTCAAACTCAAATATCTTTCGTACCATAGCGTTACAAACATTTTATTTCCGAAGCTTCTATATTCATACTTATATCTGATTCCAGAATAATTTTCTTACTGTATGTTAATTCCAATCCTGTCATTGTTCTTTTATAATGTTTTACAAGATAAGAAGATACAGACGGATGAATCTTTACCCAAATAGTCTTCATCGATCTTGTTGCGCATAGTTGTTCTACTCTTCTTTGCAATTCAATACATGTAGTTGCCAATGATTTTATATTTCCATTTCCCCTACAATAAGGGCAAACTTGAAACAGATAATCAGAGATACTTTGTTTAACTCTTTGTCTGGTCATTTCTAAAAGACCAAATTTACTCAATCGAGTCACTGTGGTCTTAGCCCTGTCCTTTTTTAGAGCGTTTTTAAAGACTTGCAACAATTCATGTTTATGTTTTTCATGCTTCATATCAATGAAATCAATTATTATAATTCCTCCCATATCCTTGAGACGGAGATGACGAGCTATTTCTAAAGCGGCTTCAAGATTAGTTTTTAAAACTGTGTTATCTAAGGAAGTTTTTCCTACATATTTCCCCGTATTTACGTCTATAGAAACAAGAGCCTCTGTTTGTTCAATTAATATCCAACCACCACTTTTTAATCTCACTCTGCCCTGAAGCACTTTATCTATTTCTTTTTCTAAATTATATTTATCAAACAATTTTTGTTTTTCATTATATAATTTTATCCGAGATTTCATTTCAGGCAGTACCCCGCCAACGAACTGTCTCAACTTGTTATATTCATCATTTGAATCTATCAGCACCATCTGAATATCAGGATGCAATAAGTCCCTCACAAGCCTGTGAATCAAATTATGCTCTTGATAAACTACAGTCAAGGTATCAGATATTTTTGCTCTTTTTTGAATTCTTTTCCAAAGTCTTACCAAATAATTAATTTCATCATTAAACTCTTTTTCTGTCTTTCCTTCGCCTCCCGTTCTAATAATAAGTCCCATATCCTCAGGCTTAATTTTTTTTGCTATCTCCTTTAGGCGATATCTTTCATTTTGATTATCTATCTTTCTGGATACCCCTATATGATCAACCGTTGGCATCAAAACTAAGGATCTACCGGGTATGGAAATAAAAGACGATAGTTTCACGCCTTTTGTTCCTAATTGTTCCTTTATCACTTGAACAAGTATTTCTTGTTCATTAGTTAATATATCTGTTATGGACTCTTTTTGGTGAGATCTCCTCGAAATCGTCTCCCCATTTCCCTCGTACTCCTCTACCCCTTCCGGCATTGCTGAAGAAATTGCTATATCTTTAACATGCAAAAATCCGTTTTTCTCCAACCCTATATCTACAAATGCAGATTGTATGCCCGGCAATACCGCTTTTACTATGCCTTTGTAAATATTGCCCGCAATGCGTCTTTCTCCTATCCGTTCAACAGCAAATTCAGCCAACACACCTTCTTCCAATAATGCCGTTCTTACTTCATAAGCATCTACGCTTATAATCAATTCCTTTTTCATTATATTTATCCTAAAATTGTCCGTTTAGTGCCGGAGGAGGGAGTCGAACCCTCACGGAGTTTAAGCTCCACCGGATTTTGAGTCCGGCGCGTCTGCCAGTTCCACCACTCCGGCAAGTTTAATCAATTACATTCTGCTACAAGTGGGCCTGCAAGCTCTTTAAGAAAGAAGAGTTTTCCAGCCAAAGTAGGCATAAAACTGGAAGGAATCCAGATACTTGGACCATGTCTTAACGTAACCCAGAGAGATAATCCCTGCCACATCATTCCTCTTCCCAATGTTCCGTCGCATCCACCGATTATTTTATCCGCTTTAAGAAATATGCCAGGACCAATTGTATTGGCAAAACATGGAACTAGAGTTGTGCGGCTCTTAAAACTGGTTACTGCGTTCTGTTCTACAGTCAATGGATGCAGTTTTGCTCCAAGTCTATATTCCTGTTTTTTCCATTCATCTTCAGAAGAGAATTCCGCGGCAAAATGTGGTTCCCAAAAAGCAATATGAAATACTCGTCCAATGCCAAAAACAACTACAAGCTTTGCCCCATCACTTTTGAGCCGCCCTATCTTCTCGGAATATGTTGGAAGAACATTCTTAAGCGCAAAATTTCGTTGATCTTTTGGAACGGTCAGATCTCCGAGCGGTCCATAAAAAGCTTGCTGCATTGCATTTTGAAAAGTTCCTATGTTATCAGGAGGTAATGTATTTCCATCTTTATCGCTCCATTCATCCATGTTGAACCCATAAACATGCTTGCAATCCACATTCCATTCTTTTAGAAAGTAAACAGCCCATTTATACATTCCCATTGGACCAACGGGTAATATAAACGCTATCTTTCTGCCCTCATCTCTTGCCTTTCTAATCTCTATAGCTATTTCATGACCCATCATAGCATCAAAATCACCTAATGTTTCGCATGAAACAGGTTTAAACTCTTTGTTCCACCAATCCTGACGGTCAGTAACTGACTCCGGGGAATTATCACAACATTTATCCAGTTTCTCCATATCCCATCCATGTGGGAAAAAATCCTCCAACAAAGACCCTTTAATTGTGCTCATTAAATCCATAATAGTTACTCCTCCTTATTTTTATTGTTTTTATATTTAACCTTGTTCTTTAACAGCTTCTCTAAGATATTATCATGAGGAAATGTATGCCCTTTATGCTGTCTGAATCCTTCGGCATATTTCACGCCAATCTCATTTCCTCTTCTATGTGAAAGTTCTTTCATAGTTTCTGTATATTTATCCATGCCGTGCTGTCTTTTTAGCCATGATCGTTGACTTTCATGTTTCTTTAACATATTTGTTTTGGTTTCCATTACATCTTTAATATCTACATAAAATTCAGGCTCTATAGAATTACCGAATCTATCCGTTAAATCCAATGGATCTCCATAGTATAGATATGGAATCTTGGATGTTGCTTTTGCTGGATTTACTAAACCAGTGTGATAATTGGGAATCGGAGCATTGAAACACCCGTCCCAAACTAAATCAGCAGTTAGCTCATGATCTTTCATATAATCCTGAGGAGACATGGTAATAATAATGTCAGGGTCTATCTTCCGTATCATTTCCGTAACCATAAATCTTGTTGGATTATCAAATACAACATGCAAACAGGATATGCCGCAACTAATATATTCAGCTTCAAGCAGTTTTGCTGATGCCTCAGCCTCCGCATATCGTTTTTTGCTCAGATCTGCAGGAACATACTCAACAGACCCCATATCCCCTGAACCCACAGTTCCAATAACTATTTTGTGTTTCCCTTTTTTAAGTAAAGCAAGGGTTCCAGCCATAATAAACTCTACATCATCAGGATGCATTCCAATTCCAAAAATCTTCATAATTCTATACTATCCATGTTTTATTTTATATTATGTCTGTATTTTTTTACTATCAAATTTTCCGGGGACACTGTCTTTGTGTATATTTGATTCATATCTCAGACAACACATTAAGCGACCACACACACCGGATATTTTTGAAGGATCTAAATTGAAATTCTGAGACTTAGCGTCTCGAATAGTAACTGTCTGAAACTTCTTGATAAAACTTGTACAGCAAAGAACTCTTCCACAATGCCCGCATCCTGCAACAATTTTTGCTCTATCCCGCACACCTATCTGCCTTAATTCCACTCTCATTTTTAATGTGTGTTCGATGTCTTTTAATAAGTCTCTAAAATCCACTCTATTGTCCGATACAAAATAAAATATTATCTTACTTCTGTCATGTGTGCACTTTGCGTCTATAATTCTAATTGGAAGATTATGTTTAGCTGATTTTTCCAAACATATCGCTAACGACTTTTTCTCTTTTTCAAGTATATCCTGTATCTGAGCTATATCACTCTCTGTTGCAACTCTAATGATTTCTCCTTTGTCTTTAGGGCATATACAATCAGCCACCTCTTGCACACCTGATAAAACTTTAGCATAATGTTTATTAC
>Ga0207996_1000707_pt1 | contig 27718 bp, 23 predicted proteins | sample AntAceMetag02UKG_FD_184773 | JGI IMG/M metagenome (GOLD analysis project Ga0207996, IMG submission 184773) | Saline lake microbial communities from Ace Lake, Antarctica - Antarctic Ace Lake Metagenome 02UKG (SPAdes) (version 2) | ecosystem: Environmental > Aquatic > Non-marine Saline and...
AGCTCTTCTCCCCTTTGTCGAAATGGCCTCCAGATCTCTTCGTTCTTCTTCAGTAAGTGTGACTCGGTATCTCGGTGCCATAATTGTTCTCCATGGTTTTGGAACAATTATAACACGTCACGTTACAAATGCGAAGTATTATGTTTTACATTGTACTAGTTTCCTACCAGCGTATTCGTTATGCAATTCCGACTCGAACTCAATTTCGGTGAATAGTTACCTGCTTTTAACTCCCGCAAACCCAAAACCCAAAACCGCTCTACTGTTCAACTCTCATGGCCTCAACCGGCTGCATCCTGGCAGCAATAATAGCAGGATACAAAACTCCCAGCAGGCTTAATACTATACCAGTTACTATGGAAAGAACGGATGAGAAAAGAATTGTCTGCCAGGGGAGAGTCGGTATAATATCGCTTCCAAAGCGAAGAAGTGCACCTGATAAAGCAGTGAGTACACCAAGTACTGCACCGCTTAGTGATCCAGCAAGGCCCTGGATTGCAGCCTCCATAACGAATATTCGTACAATAAATCTGTCCAGTGCCCCCAGACATTTCATGGTGCCAATTTCCCGGAAACGTTCAGTCACCGACATAAGCTGGGCATTAATGATTCCCACAACACAGACGAGAAGAGAGAGAATAACAATCCAGCGCTGTTTGGGAGAGGACGCAAGACTTGTGTCTCCCGGCGCAATATCGTAACCGGTCTGGAGCAGACTGCTGTGCAGGTCGGGGCCACCGCTAGCCAGCATTCCATCTGCAATATCAAGACTTATTTGGCTGAAGGCAAGAAAGGAGACGGCAAGAACCAGTGTCAGAGTCGTAATGAGGGAACGAAAAAAACGAGCCCGAATAGACTTATAAGACATCAAAAATGATTGTTTCCATGGCAATACTACCAGGTGTCTCATCGCTTCTCTGCTTGGTTAATTATTTTTTGTGGGACTATCCATTTATCAATGTTGTAAGCATATCGTTTTTCGGCCCTTTTGGCAATCTTTCCTAAATCAGTTCTTCAAAGAGCAATGGCTGAATGGCAGGGAACGATGAAACGGTTTCAAGAAACAGGTCCAGAAACTCAACTGCAGATTTGCTCATCCGTTGATGGTGGATCATGACTCCACCAGTTCCTGTACTGATTCCCTTCTCAAGTTCCAGAAGCAGGTTGGTGATGGAGTGGTCGGGATCAGCTTCTTTTCTGGTGTGTAGGTCAATATTGACCTGTAAGTCAGGAAGACTGGAAGGGGAAATCGGCTTGGCATTTGTACTTCTTGAAACGGCTTTAAAATTCAGGTTCCTGAGTGCGTACAGTGTGTCCATACTGCAGCGGTTCCATGGCGGAGTGAAAAAAGGTGAGAAAGCGTTTCCCATCAAACTGTTTAAACGACTTTTTCCATTCTCCAGGTCATGAGCCTGTTCCGTTGCAGGTCTTGCTGAACCAAATTCCTGTTTTTTCCCTTCTGCCTCATGGTTTCGGTGTAGCCATCCATGCTGGTGCCAGCACCATTGAGAGTTGCTGACTCCGGTCAAGGATTGCAGGGTTGTAAAACGTGTGGCGGTGAGCCAGGTAGGAACCACCGCCAGACAAAGGGGCATCCTGTGTTTTTTAAACAGTTCTATAAGCTGACTGACTTGGTTCCCAGGGGCACCGATGTCATCGGCTCGAAAAAACATTTTTGCCTCGCCTGCACCGTTTGCAAGACCTTTTTCGAGGCTACGTTTTAAGAGCTGTGCCGTATTGTCAGGAAGATCTGTATAGAGAGAGGCTATCATATTGTCTTTTTGCTCCATAGCGTCGTTTCACTTATCAGCCGACAGCTTTGGACGGCACCGTTAAGCCGCGCCAGGCTAGGCTTTTTGGGGAACCGAAGCTGCGAAGTGATATGTCCAGCCAGGCGGTCAGGGGCCAGGTCTTCAGGTTCCAGCAGTATAAAATCTGATGTTTTGGAAAAGGCGGAAATTCGCATGGCCTGTTCACGGTTTTGGCCAAAGGGGTAGAGAAGAGCTGGAATTCCTGCAGCAAGAAGATTCATGCAGGTGTTGTAACCAGCCATGGAAATGGAAATATCTGCAGCGTCGAGCCAGTCTGGAAAATTGGAACTGAAGCCGTGTACAACAATAGTATTGCTGATTTTCTTCAGTGTTTCCTGCAAATCGGGAGCACTATATACCCCTGTGAAGAGGTGGATATGGATGTTTGTTGTATCCTGCTCAAGAAGAAGGGCAGCCCGGGCAGTAGCCTGCAACAGTTCAGCTCCCACATTTCCTCCACCAATGGAGGCCACAACAAGTTTGTTTTGATCGGATAAACCAAGTTCCTGGCGTAGGGTCCTGCCTGCTTGCTGTCTGGTAGCTGTTGGTGCAATAAACCCTGTGTACCTGTATGGAATGGTAATGGACTCCATGCTCCCAAATGTCTCCTGTAATGGTATGAAATCAGGGTCGGAGTGGATCAGGAGGCCGTCAAAAGAGCTGTTTAACTGTTTCAGCACTCTGGTCTCATATTTATCTTTATCGGTTTTTTCAACAAGAATATCGCGAAGGCTGCAAAGGCGGAGACAGGGCTGTAATGTCCCGGACCCGATACCATTCAGAATCGGGTCAAGCTCAAAGCGAAAGGCTTTGCGTCCAAAGGGGTAGAGCTCAATTAAAAAAATATCCGGTTGAAAGGAGGAGAAGAAATCATAAAGCTGTTTTTGGCGTTCCGTTTTGACTTGTTCCAGGTTTGCATCTTCCTTGCATGGGAGGAGTTTTGAAAAATCTGCATCCATTTTCAGTCCGGGAAGCTGAAGGAAACGGACAGCAGATTTCGGCAAACTGACATCGGGCCCGCCCAGGATCATCATCGTTTCATGGTGTTGAGCCAATACCTTGCATATCTCAAGGCTGCGGTGAAAATGGCCTATACCCAGGACGTGTTGGCAATAGCAGGCGATTTTCATTGCTTTTGACTTTTTTCTGAAGTTGGCAGGATATTGAGCGGCCCTAACTGCAATGTATTATTCGTTCCCAGGAGGAGGTGCAGCTGTCTTTTCTGCAAGAGTTTTTTCTCTTCAGGGAGAAAGGCGCGGCCGGCCAGATGATAAATAAGTGACTTAACAATCCCTTCATGGGAAACTACAAGGATTCGCTTTCCTGGGAAGCTGCGTAAGGCCTCTTCAATGACAGGCAGGGCGCGCTGCAAGACCTCTTTTCTGCTCTCTCCACCAGGAGGTCGAAAATCCCAGCCAGCACGTATCTGGGTGGCGAGTTCGTCCGGTTGTTCGTTTTTGAGCTCTCGAAATGATTTTCCTTCCCAATCGCCCCATGCCTGTTCCCGAAGGCTTTGCTTCCATTCCACTGGGACAGAATTGCAGTATTGCTGGATAATGGCAACCGTTTCTTTGACTCTTCCCAGGTCACTGGCAATGATACAGTCAATGGTGTATTTCCCGATAAAGCGGCCCCAGTCGTGAACCTGCATGCTTCCTCTTTCGGAAAGGGGTGAATCCAGGCGTCCTTGTATTCGTCCCGCTTCGTTCCATATTGTCTTCCCATGACGCAGCAGGGCAAGCAGGGTTTGCTCTTGATTCTGAGTCTTGTCTTTAAGGAGTCTTTGCATGGCCTGTCAGGATGTCTTCAAATTGAAGGTAATTGGAATGGAGATCGTGATCTTGACGAATATATTTGGCTGCCGCCTGTCCCATTGTAGTACGTTGCTGTGTGTCTTGCAGTAACTGTTTGATACGTGTGCAAAAAGAATCTTCGTCAAAGGGTTTTGTGAGATATGCTGTTTTTCCCTGTTGGACAACCTCTGGAATTCCACCATTGTCAAAGGCAACGACGGGCAGCCCACAGGACTGGGCTTCAAGGTATACCATGCCAAGGGATTCTCTGATCCCAGGAAATACAAAGAGATCACCGCTGGAATAGAATTTGTACATCTTTTTTCTTTCAATTCGGCCAGCAAAAACTACCCGGTCGGGGAGGTATTCCTCAGCCAGTTTTATCAATTTTTCCCGCTCGCTGCCATCACCTGCAATAACCAGTTTGAATGGTATTTTCTCTTCTGGTAACCTGGCTAAAGCTTTGATCATCCAGGTTAGTCCCTGGGTCTTGACATCGGGACGAAACATGGCCGCGCAGAGAATGACAGGTTCATTTTTTATCTGCCACGAGTGGCGCATGCTTTTCCTTGAACTCTGATCAAAGTAGAATGATTCAGGAAAGATACCGGGTTTTATATAGCTGATCCGCTCCGGTTCAATAATCCTCCGGAGGTTCTCTATGTCAACTTTTCTGTTGCTGAAGAGGTGAGTCGCTTGCAGGAGACCATGCCGATTAAGATAGAATCCTGCCTTTCCTTTGAAACTACGCCTCTGTTTGGTGGAGTATATGCCCTGGAAGATACAATAGGGAATATGGAACTTTTTACACAGTGCAGGCCACAGGAGATCGGGGGCTTTATAATAACAGTGATAGGTCAGCCACAGATCGGGTGAAAATTTTCGGATTCGCTTTGCTGTAGCCAGGCGTTCTTTTAGTATTGTAAAAAAAAGCCAGGGTTTCAGGTATATCCACCTGGATCTGAGATTACTTGCGATCAGTATCTGGTGGCCCTGTGAGACAAGAAAGTCATAGAGACCCGTGGCAATAATAAGGTCGCCGGAAGGATTTGGGTGACCAAGGGGCTTGAAAGGGGCGTAGAAACAGATCCGCATGGGCACTCTTTACTGAGCAGTTTTTTGATTGGCTTTCAGTTGTTCCCGAAAAATATCACCCATTTTCGCAACGAGAACACGGTTATCGAAATGTTTCCGGGTGTGTTCCATGCCGCCCTGGATAACCCTGTTTCTTAAATTCTTGTTTTCAAGAATCTCCCGGATCTGGGTGGCCATTATTGCAGGATCCGATGGCGCAACGGTGATACCGCTCTTATTATGGAGGAGAATTTCGGGAATTGCGGAAACAGTGGTCGAAAGACCGGGAACTCCCATGGCCAGACTTTCCACGAGCACATTCGGGATACCGTCACGATCACCATTCCCGGCAATCTCACAGGCCAGTACAAAAAGATCACTCTCTTCAAACTGTTTGAGCACTTCTTTATGGGTTCGGGTGCCTAAACATTGACAGCAGTCGTCAAGTCCAAGCTCTGTGATAAGCATCAGGATCTTCTCCTTATCATCGCCGTCACCGATCAGAGTATGCTTGAATAGAAAATCTTGATCTTTCAGGATTCGCAGTGCCCTGTACAGGGTAGGCAGGCCCTTTTTCTCAGTCATCCGGGCCACCGTTAATAAGGCATATGGCGGGGTGCATTCCGTGTGGTCAGTCTTCGGTGAAAAGAGCTTCAGGTCAATGCCATGATAAATGCAATGGATTGGGGTAGGGAGTCCCTCGGCAATATTTTCAAGGTATTTACGATTGTAATCGGTGCAGGTTACGACAAACTTGGCCAACCTGATTTTTTCACGAAGCTGCTCAGGATTTGAGGTGTAGATATCCTTGGCATGGGCAGTAAAGCTGAAAGACCTTCCGGAAAGAAGCGCCGCGAACATGGTAACTGAGGTGGGTGAATGGGCAAAATGACCATGGAGATGGCTAAGTCTGCTATCTTTTAAGAGGTGGTGATTTGTAAGAAATCCCGCCTGTAAAAGGTGTTTGAATGTGGCCAGGTTAGCAGTTCGTCTGTAGCGCCTGTGGGCAAGTCCAAGTCCATGTCTGAAGAGTGCCGGACGTTTGATTGCCAGAAAAATATTCGGCAGCAGCAGTCGTGGAAACTCGAGTAATAGCTCGGTGGGAAGATAATCCACCTGTGCTTTGATTTGTTTGACGGAATCATGACAAAAATCTTCCCGTGGGTGACGCATGGGGAAGAGTCGCATATGAAAGCCAAGTTGTTCTAGAAGCAGTATTTCGTTTGAAATAAAAGTCTCTGAAATCCGTGGATAGCCCTTGAGGATGTATCCAAGTGTGGGGCCTGGCTGGGACGAACTCATGAGATTTCTCTGAAATGTTCAACTCGGTCCCGCATGGTGTCGAGCCCTGAGAGCTTAAATCTGGCCATATTGCTTTTATATTCAGCACTTTTGTTAAGAATAGTCATGATTTTATCACGAAGGAGCTGGGCGGAAATTTTTTTCCAGGGAAGGTGGTCAATGAGTCCCTCTTCGGTCAACTTTTCAGCACGGATTAATTGTTCTTTGCGTGGTGTTTCTCTTGGAACGATGAGGGCTGGGGTTTGCTGGCTGAGAATCTCACAGATGGTGTTGTATCCTCCCATGGAAATAACAAGATCTGCGGCACCAATCAATTGTTCCATTTGTGGATGAAATGGCTGTGATTTGATGCCATAGCGTTTTGCTTTCTTTTTGAGGTGTTCTCGGCTGGATTTGGGCATAAACGGTCCGGTGATCATCAGGGATTTAAACGGAAGAGAGGCTGGGAAAAAATCGTGCATGGAGAGGTAATGGTCAAGGAGTTCGCATCCATCTCCGCCGCCTCCCGCAGTGACAAGGATAAATATGTCTTCGTCAAGGATTCGGTACCGTTTTCTGAGTTTTTGACGGACGCTTTTTGTATTTTGTTTCCGGGGAATATATCCAGTGAAGCGGATCTTTGGCTTGAGTGATGATGGAATTTTATATTCGCTTATTGGATCATATATATTCTGGTTACCATAAACCCAAATTTCATCGTACAACTCTTCAAGATAGCGATACACATCCTTACTCTTCCAGTCGTTACAGACAACAGATGACTCATCGAGTATGTCCCGGAGGCCAAGAATCGTCTTGGTGGCGGGTAAATGTTTACGAAGCCATTGAAGTGTAGGCAGTACTTCTTTTTTGAGCCCCAGGGGCTCTTTGTCAACGATAAAGAGGTCGGGTTTAAAGGCTTTTGTTGTGGCACTGATAATACTTTTTCTGATATGGAGTGCCTGGTTGGGGTCAATACGAATGGAAAGTGACTGGTATTCGTCGTTGGTCCTTTTTATCATCCCTGGAATACGCACAAAATCAACCTGTTCGGGAAGGGTAAAGCGTCCGGCGATGGGGGAGCCGGTAAGAATAAGGATATTAACCTCTTTTCCTGAAAGGTGCCGGGCAATAGCCATGGAGCGCCTGATATGTCCAAGCCCATAGGTATCATGGGAGTACATCAGGATGTTATATGTGGGAGCCTGAGTCATGTTGATAATTTGTAGTCTATTAGCAACATTGGGGAAAGGAAAATCAGAACTTGGTATCTTTTAGTTCATCAAGATGAAGGTACTCTTTAAGGCTGAAAGCTGGTTTTTCAAAATAGGCCTTGATTTCAGATGGAGAAAGATCCTTTCTGTCAGCAATTTTTCTTGCAGGTACCCCGGCCCATATTTCGTAGGCGCCTGGGTTTTTGGTCAGTACAGAGCCGGCACCAAGAATAAAACCGTCCGGCAGAATGGAAGCCTGATAGAGGACAATGGCATTTTCATGGATCCACACATCTCGTCCAAGGTATTTGTCCTGCCAGACAACACCATGCCTTTCCTGAGTGGCGAGGAGCGGTTCTCTTCCCTGATGGCAATGGTCGTGAGTGTAAATCCTGGCTCGTGCTCCTATCATGCACCATGGTCCGATATGAATAGCGCCCGTATTGTCCAGAATTGAAAAACGACTGATAACAACATTGGTTTCACTCCCGGCAGTATTGAATATTTCCGGGGAAAGAATGAGCTTTCCTTTATGGATGTTGGAGTGTGGTCTTCTGCGGCATTCTTTGAGCGACGTTTCAAGTTCAAGCTTGGTTTGTGAGGCACTTTGGAATCGCACGGGGTTTTTTTCTAGATGCTGTGGAGTGTGTTTCAGAGAGGGATTAATGAATGGCCAGAATTCGGTGCTGGTATTTAAAAGCTCATCGTCAATTTATTGATAACGATAGTGATGTCATCAACATCGGTATAGCTGTTACTCTCTTTGAAGAGCTCACCGGTATCCATATAGCCAAAATGAACTTCGTATGCAAAATTATTTAAAAATTTGTAAGCAACTCCAAGATCAACTTCCCAGCCGAAACGATCTGTGTAGTCCATTTCCTGAGCATCCAGAGTGTCTGTTAAGCCGATGGAACTGTGAAAAGTGATATTGGATGTTGGAGCATAGGCCACCCTAAAGGCAAACCCCTGGTAATTGTTTTTTTCGTTTATGTTTATATAAGGATTGCTCAGAGAATAATCCTCTCTGTTGAGAACAGTATTCATCGTCTCGGATGAGATATAAAGACTATGGAAACTTATACTTTTAGATGAGCTACTATTAGAATAGGGACTTGAGTTACCATCACTGAGTGTATAGGCAAGAAGTTTATATTCTCCACGTTGCAATCCTTCGCCGTTGGCATGCGCAGGAAGGGCGATGCTTAAAACAAAAAGAGCTAAAATAATGGTGAATAGTCGTTTCATGTCAAATATGAGGTTAAGTGGTGTAGTACAATTTTTTTTACTCTATACTATTAATTAGGTTTTATTTTGCTATAAGTCAAGAGGAAAAATTTTGCGGTAACTCATTTTCTAGGAGATAGCGCCCTGTGATACTGGTTAACCTTTATCTTAAACTTTGTTGATTGCGATGAATGTGGAAGTACGGTAGAAGTGTTTTATTCTTCTTTCAATTGAATCCTGTATTGAAGCGGGTTCTGCCCGCAACTCAGGTCTCGAAGGCTGAAGGAACAGAAAGGCTGAAGGCTGCGTGTAATGCTGTCTTTCCTTCAGCCTTACTCCTTGTCGTAATAACGAAAGAAATTAAAGTTTATTTCGAAGTCTGCGCTTATCTCGTGTTTTTTACACCTCACAAGGGGGTACTGAACAGAGTACCAAGAGTTCAGGAATAAGTTACTAATATATAGAGGTAAATGATGTGTAGTTCCTTAAAACAATGCCTGGTGATTTCTCTTTTGTTTGTGATGTGTTGTGTGGTAACGACGGTTGCCCAGGCTGCTGAGGCAAAGCGGGTTGTTTTTTACCCGACGGATGTGAGAGAAGCAGGTGATTTTGCTTATCTCGGTGACAGTGTACGACTTATGCTGGCAAGCAGGCTCTCTTCCGTTGCCGGGGGAGAGGTGCTACTCGAAAATAAAATAAAAAAAACAAGGGATTTTACCTCCTATAGAGTGATGAGTAGTGTCACCAGTAGAGTAAATGGTATTGAACTCTCTGTAAAAGCTTTCAAACCCTCCGAGGAGAGTTCACTGCAGTTTCAGTCTCTGGCAAATGATAGTACGGAGATAATGAAGGCCCTGGATATGCTTGTGGTGGATGTCGGTCAATCACTCTTTCAGGTCGAGAATTCAAAAACGACAGCTAAGGAACCAGAGAAGATAGACAAGGAAGAGGTCGACTTCAGCGCGACTCACCCCGACAGGCTTTATAAAAGCACCAGTGGCTTTGGCCTTTCAATTGCTCAGGACGAATTTATCAGTCAAACAGAGTTGGAAGTAAAGGCAACTGAACGCTATAAAAGTGCGGTTTTGCCTACTCAATCCAAGGGAATGACTGCTGGGGATATCGATGGGGACTTGCTTGATGAAATCATAATTGCCACTAACACAAAACTGTATATTTATCAGCTGCGCGACAAAAAAATAGAACTTCTTGACACTGTTTCTCTGCCCGGTGGATTACAAGTTCATGCCGTAAATGTGGCGGATCTGGATAATAACGGTCTGATGGAAATTTATCTCAGTTGTACGAGAAAGAAAGAGCCCCGTTCCTTTGTCCTGGAATGGCATCCTGCTACGGGAGTGAAGTGGTTATATGAAAATGTGTATTGGTATTTGAGACCGCTTGAAATTCCGGGAGAAGGTTTGGTGCTTGCAGGACAACAGAGTGGCGTCTCGGGAATGACTGCGCCGGGAATTTATAGGATGAATGCTCAGCCGGGAGAAAAAATTTCAAGTGGTGAACGTTTCTCGCTTCCGGATTCAATAGATTTGTTCGATTTCGTCTTTGCAGATCTTGGTGGCGATAAGCTGGTGGAGGTTGTGACCATTAATAATAAGGAACAGCTACAGGTGTATAACTCTGACTTGAAGTTGCTCTATACCTCACCGGCTGGTTTTGGTGGCAGGGAGCTGCTTGAGGGATATACTGCTCCCATTCGGCTGGTTGTTACTGATTTTGATAACGATGGTCACCATGATATCCTTCTCGTCGATAATGAGCTCTATTCCCCGAAGATGATGAAGAAAACACGGTTATACAAAAATGGTCAGGTACGTGGACTGGGGTGGGATGGCGTGGGATTTATGGAGATATGGCATACAAACCTTTTCCCCAATTCCATCGTGGATTTCCAGTTTTTCACGGCCCCTGGAACGGATGGAGATATTCAAGGTCGTCTTTTTATAGTGGAACCCGAGAAGGGAGATCTGCTGGAGGGATTTTTGCTGGGAATGGGTGGCAGTCGTCTGTCTGTGTACGGAATGAACTTCACCTCAAAGAGAACGCAGGAGCAGCAGTAAGAAAAAGAGTATGAATATTTTAACTTTTTTGTGAAAAAAACTTGACAGCTGCTTGCGCTGTAGATATCATTCGGTAAATTGTTTAGTAGATATGGTTGTTTTGTCAGTCTTGGCGAGCAACTAAGATGACGCCTTTATTTTAGTGAAGGTGCAAATTTAAGGAGATAAAAGAGATGAAGAAAGTAATTTGCGTTGCTGCAGCTTTTTTGATGGTTGGTGGTGCAACTGCTGCTATGGCACAGGTTGACCTGAGTGGAAGTGCCCGTGTACGTGCTAAATATAATGACGCTGGTGTTGGTGATAGCGTAACTGCATGGGACTCCCGTGTACGTGTTAAAATCAATGCAACCACAGAAGGCGGCGGATATGTTAAAGCTCGCGTTCGTTTTCTTGATGGTACTTGGGGAACCGGTGGAGACTACACTGCGACTGCAAAGGGTGATTATAATGTATGGTCTGATTACGCCTATGTAGGTTTTAAATCAGGGAAATTCGATGTAGCTGGTGGTAAAATGCCTACTTCTTTTTCTCCTTGGTTCTCTGATGATGAGCGTGCCGATCGTTTTCGTGTACTGTACAAAGATGGCGGACTTGCTCTTGCCTTCACCTATGATAAAAAAGTTTATGAGTATACTAACACAGACTCAGAGGTAATTATATCTGGTGTCGATTCTGATGGTAATGTGGCTGCCCTTGTCGCTCAAATTGAAGGAACTCCTTACGATGGTGACAAAGATGTCTGGGGTGTTACTTACAGACAGAAATTCAGCGATGCTGTAAAAGCAAATGCTCGTCTTGTTTATGTTTCTGATAGTTCACTTGGCGACAACGTAATAACTGGCGCAGACATGAACAAAAGTGGTATGAAAGCGTCTGCCAATGTTATGATGAATTTTGGTGGCAACAATGTCATTATTGAGCAGTCTTATATAGAGGGTGACGTCGCAAGAGTTGATTCTGATGATAGATATGGTGGATATGCTGCGTGGAATGCTACCTTCGGTTCAATTACTCCTACTGCCACTCTTGGTTATGCCATGAATGGTTTTAGTGCTGATGAGACATTTGGTTGGTTGATGTTTGGTGGTGATGTGCCTACCAGTCAGGTTTCACGTGTTGGTACCGGTGGTGACACCATTTTTCTTGGTATGAGCTCTAAATTCCAGACCACTGAACAACTCAGCTTCACTGGAAACCTTGTGTTCATGGATATAGATCCTACCTCGAGTACTGACTTGAATTATAATGGCGTTGCAGCGTATGGCGAGAATCCTATTGAGGTCTCTGGTCAGGTCAAATATCAAGTTGGTAAAGGCGTTGAACTCCTCTGGAGAGCTGGTTGGATTGCTAGTGATAGTGATATCGTAGATGATGCTTTCTCTACATACGGACAGATGGAAGTTACTTTCTAGTCAGTAACTTTTCATAGTACGCGTTGATGTTAAAAAACGAGCTCTGATTTTTCAGAGCTCGTTTTTTTTTGTCTATTCCTCTACCTCCTATTCCCATCTTCCTTTGTCCTCTCTGACTAATAAAAATCCATGGAGTGTCTTTCTTGTCGTTGCAGTGGGGGTTTTTCTGTCCACCATGGACAGTTCTATGATCAATGTGGCTCTTCCTTCTATTATGCGAAGTTTTGGGACAAGCTTGCCGCAAACTGAATGGGTGGTTTTGGTTTATCTCCTTACAATTACAACTTTTCTGTTGTTTTGGGGGAGAATGGCAGACGAACTGGGCTTAGGTTCTGTCTATCTCAGTGGAATGGTTGTTTTTTCGATCGGCTCTGTGGCCTGTTATTTGTCAGCAACATTACTTCAACTGATTGCTTTTCGGTTCTTTCAGGCCATGGGTGCTTCAATGATGATGGCTACGGGACCGGCAATTATTAAACTGGTGTTTCCAGTGGAACAGTTGGGAAAAGCCCTGGGACTTATCGGCGTATCAACGTCCATTGGACTTATGGTGGGGCCGCTCATATCAGGTATTCTCGTTCACAGTTATTCCTGGCGTGGTATATTCCTGGTTACCCTTCCAGTCAGCTTGTTTGCAAGTTTTGCAGGGTGGATTTTTCTAAAACCTTTTTCATCGGAAAAAGGTTTTAAAAAAAAACGCTATTCATTCGATTGGGCTGGGATGGTATTTTGGACTGGAACGATAAGCCTGGCAGTGCTGATTTCCACACATTTTTCCAGTGTCTCCATGGGAACTCTTTTGGGTGAGGTTGTTGCGTGTCTGATCCTTTGTCTCTTGCTGGTGAGGACAGAATTAGGAAAAGACAATCCCCTTTTTCCCGTCTCGCTTTTTCGCAGACGTTCCTTTGCTATCGCCTTGTTTTGCGCTGCTCTTTCTTTTACGGTGCTCTTTGTCGTTCTTATCCTTATGCCCTTCTATCTGGATTATGTTCTAGCACTTTCCGCCAGGAGCATTGGTTTTGTAATGATGGCATTGCCAATCTCAGTATTTTTTGTCTCTCCACTCTCTGGTTTTTTGTATAATCGTTTGGGAGCCAGGTTCCTCACAACCAGTGGTCTGACAATTGCTGCCTCCGGTTTGATACTTCTTTGTCTTCTTACAACTGAGAGTTCACCATTTGATGTTGCCTGGCGCTTAGCTGTTCTTGGATGTGGTCAGGCTCTTTTCTTAACTCCTAATAGTGCAACGGTACTCGAAAATGCAGGGCCTGGGCAAACAGGAGTGAGCTCTGGGATGTTGGCCACTGCAAGAAATCTTGGAATGCTTGCAGGGGTGTCTTTAGCCGGACTGCTCTTTGGAATAATTTTTTCAAGACTTAGTGGCGGACTCGATCTCAAACACTACAGTCCTGTCCAAGTGCATAATTTTATGTATGCCTTAAAAATGACATTTAGTATTACCGCTGTTTTTTCAGTCTTTGGAGCGGTACTTTCGTCAATGCGAGGGGGAATTCGAGAAAAGATAATACCTGGAGTATCAGGAGGTTCTGCTGATTGAAGATGAGGGATGGAGAGTTTTTACACCGCCATCAATCATTGATTATTTTTAGGTAAGCTAATACGTGCAACAGTGCCACCTGACTCACCATGTTCCAATGAAAATTGTCCATGGTGTTCTGCAATAATTTTTTCTACCAGAGTGAGGCCCATTCCGGTTCCATACGTTTTGGTTGTAAAAAAAGGATCGGAGACCTGTTCCAGGCTGGCTGCACCTAAACCGACACCCGTGTCTTGTATGGTTATGGTGACGTAAGCGTTATCTTCTTCACATGTTACTGTTAAGATACCACCAGATGTCATGGCTTCTATCCCATTTCTGATCAGGTGGAGCAGCATCTGTCGTATCAACTTTGAATCTATAAAAAGTTCGGGGTCAGGAGATGGCAGATTCAGCTGGTAAAGAATAGATTGTTTTTTCATGGATCCATAAAAGAGAAGAATGCTTTTACGGATGAGGGGATAAAGCTGCTGTATTGATTTGTCTGGTTTGTCGTCGTCAACGAAATTGAAGAGATCGTCAAGAGTGGATTCAACTCTTGTCGACTCCATGATCATCATATCCAGGAATTTTTGAGTTTTTTCATCGGGACTTTTTTTGGCAAGCAACCTGGCAATCCCGCCAATGGAAGTTATGGGATTACGAATGGCGTGAACAAGCTGTGCGGACATGTGGCCAAGTGCTGAATAACGGTCTGCTTCAATAAGAAGATCCTTATTTTTCTCAAGTTCCTGTGTTACATCCTCAAGCTCTGTTATCTTGTTTTGCATGTCTTGGTAGAGGTGGCTATGCTCTATGGCTAGACTTGCCTGATTTGCAAATATTTCTAAAGAGTTGATGTCATTTGTTGAAATCGGGTGAGCTGTAACAAAATTGTCGGCAATGATTACACCCAATGATTTATTTGGCGAGAAAAGAGGAGTGATGATAAAGTTGTCTTCCTGGAGGCTGTTTAAAAGATGCTCTGATATTGCTTGTGTTCCAATGGCTCCATTTTGGATGTGAATACTTTGCCGACTGGTACATGCTTGAATGAGAACATGATTCTTATTGTCAGCAGGAATTTTAAGATTTTGAACGAGTGAATTGAGTTCGGCATCATTGTCCATGTAGGAAGTCTTGACCTTATCGAGGATATCAGTAAGGTGCAGGTTATCCTTTTTGATTCCATCCCAAACCCGGCTGGCATCAGCTCTGGATTGGGGGCCAATTGCCATTTTTCCCTGTAGTTCTGTATTGTCGTTATTGAAAAGGAGAAGGAAAGCCCTGTTGAATCGTAATCCTTCTTCGGCGGTGATACCGACCAGAATGGATTGTAGAACAGTGTTTAGCTCGATGCTGTTTAAATAGGCACTGTTCATCTTCAGATTAAGCTGATGAAGGAATCTGGTGCGGAAATTAGTGAGTTCAAGTTGTTTCTGATAGCGGCGGTTATCGATAGTCAGTTTTCGTTTTTGCAGTGTTCTTCTGACGGCAAGACTAAATTCGTCAAGGGTAACCGGTTTTGCAAGATAATCATCAGCCCCCTGTCGTAAACAGTTGAGGGCAACCTCTAAGTCTGTGGTGCCGGTCAACATGATTATGCTGAGGTCAGGGTAGAGAGGAACGAGTTCTTTAAGGATTTCAGTGCCGTCACGATCGGGGAGGCCGATGTCTAGAAGAACAAGTGCAACTGATTCCTGTTGAAGAATGTGATTTAGTTCGGCCGCATTGGATGCCGTGAAAACAGTAAAGCCCTCGCTGCGGAGAAGGGTTTCAAAGATAAGAATGATTTCTTTTGAGTCATCAACAATGACTATGGATTCGCAGGGATCAAGAAAATTTCTCGAGGGACCTGTTTCGTCATCAAGAACTGTCGTTGCAGAGTCAACCATTGGCAATCATATTGATTAAACTGAAGTTGAATGTTGGCAAGCTTATAGAATAACGCAAAGTTGATTGTACAGTGCTGGTGAAAAAAGAAAAGAAAAAATCGAATATATTCCTATTAAACCGGTTAAAATGGACGAAGATTTATGCTTACTGAAGAGTTTCTTGTTATAAAAGGTCAATTATTTTTTAACGACTTCTACATCTTTTGTGGGTCAAAAGTGGAGAACATGTGAAAAACGAAGTAAGTGATAAGGAGTTGAAAAAGGTCATCGCGGATTTCCTGGAGATGGGGCATGTTGATAATATCTTTGAAATGTTTAGACAGGATAGTAAATACTACCGTTGGACTGGAGAGTTACTTGATGATGAACGATTTGCTGTACGCCTGGGGATTGCTGTTCTCTTTGAAGAGTTGAAGGCTGTTCGCAAGGATGATATTCACCTCGCTGTTCCATCTCTTTGCAAAGTGCTGAGTGACGGTAAACCCCATGTTCGTGGTGAGGCGGTTAATGTTTTAGGGATAATAGGAAGTGAAGAGGCCCTCGTGTGTGTTCGCAAAGCACTGCAGGATGACTCACCGCAGGTACGTGAAGTTGCAAGAGATGTTTTGGAGGAATGCGGGTGAAAAAGATTTTTGGAGAAGGGGGTGAGCTCTCCCTGGGATTAAAAGGCTTCGAGCCAAGAGCCGGACAGCAGCTGATGGCAGAAGCCGTCGAGGAAATTTTGGCTGATGGCTGTGAGGGAACCGATGGCAGGGCCTCTATTCTACTGGTTGAGGCAGAAACCGGAATTGGGAAAACCCTTGCATATCTGGTTCCGGCAATTCTTTCGGGACAGCGGGTTGTGGTCTCAACGGCGACCATTAATCTCCAGGATCAGATTGTAAAAAAAGAAATCCCTCTGCTTGAAAAAGTTTTGGAAATGAAAATTCCTGCTCTCTGCATCAAAGGGCGTCAGAATTATCTTTGTCACTATCGCTGGTTTCAGTACTGTTCTACTCCTCAATTGCCTTTATTGGAAAAGAGTGATGTCGGGAGAATCGAGAAATGGCTTGCAAAGACAGAGACAGGCGATCGGGCGGAGCTTGACTGGCTACCCGATCGTTCACCACTCTGGCATAAAATATCGGCCCAGTCAAATCAATGTATGGGGAGTGATTGTCCGGAATTCAATCTCTGCTTTGTTAATCGTTTACGAAAACGTGCAGGCTCTGCTCGACTCCTCATTGTGAATCATCATCTGTTTTTCTCGGATCTGGCACTGCGTCAAGCTGGATTTGGCGAAATATTACCACGATATCAGGCTGTTATTTTTGATGAAGCACATCATTTGGAGAATGTGGCCACTAACTTCTTTGGCAAGCATTTCAGTCATTATCAATTACTTGATCTTATTGGCGATCTTGAACGACATGTAGAGGGTGATTTGGAGGCATCTGCTTTTGATCAAGTGATTACTTCTGCTAGTGGCCTCAAACAACGACTTGACAACTTTACTACGCTTTTCCCTGCAAAGAGGGGACGTTATCCACTGTCACCTTTTATCGATACGCTTGATGGTTGGCAGGAAAAGCTAGATACTTTAATTAGGGGTCTGGAAAAACTTGCCGGGCACTGTTCAGCACTGGCAAACCATGGTGAAATATGGAATCTGTTTGCTGACCGTGCCACAGTGCTCCAAAAAAATCTGCACCATATTGCAGGCCCGGACCAGGAAGAAAAAGGATATTATATTCGCTGGTATGAAAGGCGGGAAAGGACTGTCAGCCTTTCAGCAACCCCCGTAAAGATTGCAGAAGAATTAGAGAATTGTCTGTATAATAGTGTTCAGTCCTGCATTATGACCTCTGCGACCTTAACAACAGGGGGTACGTTTAAGTATATGCAGGAACGCCTTGGCATCGCAGATCCGTGTAAAGCATTGTGTCTGCAATCCCCCTTTGACTATGAAGGTAGAACTCTGTTATATGTACCAGAGCAGGGTTTTCCAGAGGCTACTGCGAAAAATTATAATGAGACCCTGAGCAATCGTATTTATGAGTTATTAAAAATCAGCAGGGGGAGGGCTCTGGTACTTTTTACCAGTTTCAGGGCCATGGATCTAGTTGCAGAATATCTTACAGGAAGGCTTTCATATCCTGTACTGGTACAGGGAACGGCGTCGCGTCATGCTTTACTCGATCAGTTTCGTGAAACAAATGATTCTGTGTTGCTTGCAGTTGCATCTTTTTGGGAAGGAGTTGATGTGTCCGGAGATTCCTTGAGTTGTGTGCTTATCGATAAACTCCCCTTTGAAGTACCAAGTGATCCTGTCATTCAGGCGAGGATGCAGGCCATCGAGGCAGACGGTGGAAAACCGTTCTTTCAGTTTCAGATTCCACGGGCTATCCTGACTCTGCGTCAGGGTGTCGGACGACTTATGCGTTCCACAAGTGACAGGGGAGTTATCGGGATTTTGGATATCCGTCTGTATTCAAAAGGCTATGGAAAAATTTTCCGTGCGAGTTTACCCCTCTCTCCTGTGGTACGAAGACTTGAAGATGTGAAGAAATTTTACACAACAGATCAAATTAAGGGATACTAAAATGGCAGATATCACCAAAGCCAGTGCTAAAGAACTGTTGATGCAAGCTATTGCTCCGGAGGTGGCCAGGATTGAGCAAGTCATGCGTCAGGATTTGCAGGCAGTTACAGCTGGGGCAGATCCGTTATTAAGCGAAGTTCTTGAGTATGGTATTTTTAACGGTGGCAAACGTCTCCGTCCTCTTCTTGTTATTCTGGCCGCACGTCTCTGTGGTCTTGAAGAACAGGTGGATAATATGAATAATATCTACCCGTTAGCGATAGCTTTTGAGTATCTCCATGGTGCGACTCTTTTTCATGATGATGTTATTGATGGGGCAGATATACGTCGTGGGAAGCCATCAGTTAATAAAGAATTTGGAATGATTGCTGCGATACTCGGTGGTGACTTTCTTCATTCTCGTTCCATGTTTATAGTGGGTACGCTCGGCGGAAAAGAGGCACTGCAAATTTTCTGCGAGGCAACAAATGCCATGGTTGATGGCGAATTTCTTCAACTTCGCAATGCCCAAAATTATAACCTTTCGGAGTCGGATTATTTTACAGCGGTAAAGGGAAAGACAGCGTTGCTTATTGCAGCAACCTGTGAGATTGGAGCCCTTGCTGGTGGTGCAAATACTGCCAGACAGCAAGCACTTGCACAGTATGGAATCAGTCTGGGAATAGCATTCCAGATTGTGGACGATCTTCTTGATTACCAGGGAGATGCTGCGCAAACAGGCAAAGTGATTGGCAATGATTTCCAGGAGGGGAAAATGACTCTTCCTGTTATATTAACTCTTGCTTCTGCAGATTCAGATGATAAGGAGAGGTTTCTGTTTCTTCTGGAAAATGAAAATGCTCGGCAGAATGGTTTTGCAGAGGCCTTTGAATTGATTGAAAAATACGATGGTTTTGGACGAAGTAGAAAAAGTGCAGAGTCAATTGTTACAGAGGCTATCGCAGGACTGGAAATATTTTCAGCTAAAGAAAGTCTGCCAACCCTTGCTATTTTCGAGGCTCTGGCACAATATGTATTAGCCAGAAAAAAGTAGTTAGAGCTCGGAAGTTTGGGATTGTCGTACCTCACGGAATAGTTACTTTTTGGATTGATGTGTGAATTATGAGCAAGCAAATTAGAAAAAAAAGAAAACCTGCAGTACGTCGTAAAAAGAAAACCAGGAAACCCTCCTTATTAACAGTAAGGATATGTTCATTCTTCATTCTTCTTGGTTTGCTATTGTTTTCAATGGGAGCGGCAGGATATGTTATCTTTTTTAAAACAACCATTGCCCATGGTGCCGTTCTTGAGAAAATAAACACTGATATAGTTTTTGAAGAACCCTATATAGCTACTCCTGAATTGCCATCAGATATTCCTCCGGTTCGTGATTCCAGCTTGCCAATGGTTGCTATCATCATTGATGATATGGGGTATCACAAGGAGATTGGAGATGAGTTGCTTGCACTTCCCATGAATTTAACTTTTTCATTTTTGGCTGCAGCACCCTTTACAGCTGAACTTGAAGAAGCAGCTTTTCAGGCAGGTCGGGTCATCATGTTACATCAGCCCATGGAACCTAAAAGTAAAGAGTGGGATCCTGGCCCCGGGGCAATGCTTGTCGGGCAAAGTGAAGAGGAACAGCAACGTCTGTTTCGGCTGAATCTTCAAGCTGTTCCCCATGCAGTTGGCATCAATAACCATATGGGGTCCTTATATACTGAAGATCGAGTGGCAATGGATAGTTTAATGCAACTTGTACGTGGTCAGGGCCTGTTTTTTGTAGATAGTTTCACCACTGCTGATAGTCAGGGACTTGCAGCAGCTTCTGCTGCTGGAGTACCCACTGCGAGACGGCATGTTTTCCTCGATAATGTCCATTCCCAAGATAAGGTGTGTAAACAATTACAAAAACTGGTGGAGACTGCAGAAAAAAATGGCTGGGCAATAGGAATAGGTCATCCGAATGATGCAACCCTTAGTGCACTGATGAACTGCCGAAGCAATTTACTAAAAAGTGTCCGTCTGGTGAGTGCTCAGGAATTATTGGTTAAACTGAGTCACCCTAAGGAATGAATAATTAATAACTTGTACTTTATATCCATTTCTTTACGGCCCCTTATGCCGTTTTTGAAGTAAAGAAAGTCCAAGTTATTTATTTACGACGGCTTAGCCACGCCCAAAAGCGTAATCTGTGAGACTGAAGTCCCGCTTCCACGGTATCACCCTAACTTCTGAATAGTTACGTAATCACGTATTCTTAATTTTAAACTGAGTAACCATGTCTTTCAGAGTGGTGGCGATGGTGGCAAGTTCATTGGCGCTATCTTTTACGGTATCACCAGTACTGGAGAGTTCTCCTGTAAGTTCTGACATTTCAGTTATATCCTGGGCAATTTCTTCAGAGGCACTTGAACTCTGGGCGACGTTCTCATTCACCTCACCAATACCCATTGCTGCCTGTTGAATGTTTTCAGCAATTTCATTTGTGGTTGCAGCTTGCTCGGCAACCGACACCGTGATTCCCGCCACAATTTCGTCAACTTTGCCAATCACCTCTGTGATTTGTCGAATTTCAGCAACGGTTTCATTGGTGGAACCCTGCATTGATTCAATGGACGATCTGATTTCCCCGGTGGCAGCTGCAGTCTGCTTGGCAAGTTCTTTAATTTCATTTGCGACGACCGCAAATCCCTTTCCGGCCTCTCCGGCTCTGGCTGCTTCAATGGTAGCATTTAAGGCAAGGAGGTTTGTCTGGTCTGAAATTTCTGTAATAACTCCTGTTACTTTTGAGATCTGGTTCGCAGCTTCTCCAAGGGCGTCGACTTTAACTGAAGAGCTGTTTGCAAGTTGGACGGCATCTTCTGTAATACTCCTTGCCTCTTTTGTTTTAGCATCAACTTCGGCAATGGATCTGGTGACTTCTTCAGAGGCAGTGGCCACAATAGTTACATTGGTTGAGGCTTCTTCACTTGCCGCTGCAACCGAGTTCATGTTGCCACTCAACTGCTCTGTTGCCGCAGCTACCGAACTTGCACGATTGGAAACATTGGCACTGTTTTCAGACATTGAATGGGCGATACTGTTTAATTCACTGGAAGTGGAGCTAAGTCCTAAAACTTCGTTATTCATATTGCCAATCATGGCATTGAGTTTGTCTGTCATACTGTTAAGGGCTGTGGCAAGAAGACCAAGCTCGTCTTTTTGTTGAAGCTCAAGATGCTTTGTTAAATCTCCGGCGGCAAGAGATTCAGCTAGAGCTACCGATTTCCTGAGAGTGGAGCTAATCTTTCTGGAAAGAAAAAAGCTGAACAGAAAAGAGAGGAGAATTGAAAGGACGGTCAGTCCTATAATCAGTTGGATTTTCACCCGGATTCCCGATTGTAATTCTTTATTGTCTTCAAGAATAACCTTTTTTATTTCTTCAGCAATTGTATGAATTGTTGTCTTAATTCCTTGGATTGACTGGCGGGATTTGGTGTTATATATGGCCATGGCCTCATCCTTGAAGCCGTCGTTTGCATCTACTGCCTGCTGGATTTCCCGTGCAGAATCATGAAGGTCTTTGTGAGGTTTCTCAAGCTGTTTCAGGAGTGGGGCAATACCGGGGAGTATTTTTTCGGCCTTTTTTCTTTTTTCTCCGTACATCCATTTACCAAGTTTGCAGGCATGGTCATCAGTTTTGACCTTTAAAGTGGTGGCATTTTCATCAAGAAGAAAGATGATGACCTTATTCTGCCAGTTAATGTGATCAATTTCACGATTCAACATTATGGCTTCAAGTTGATTCAAATAGCTGTTACGGTCAATTTTTGTTGAAAGATTACTGAAACCGTTCCAACTTACCGTACTGACGATAATCAGTAAAATACCGGCAAAACCAAAACCAATTGCAAGTTTTTTCGCTATGGGCAGGTCGTTCCAATTCATTATACAATCTCCTTTGGGATCTGATTCTATTCAATACTTCTATAAACAAATACGACGCTATCTTCGTTTATTGTATGTTAAATACACTCAAAAACACAAATATTATTATTGTTTAGAACGAAAAAAGTGAGAAAGTACTTTTGACAAAAGCAGTGCTTATAAGAATGGGTTGAGCGGGGAGGGAATCTCCCCGCTCAACGAGTATAACTAATTGCTTTTAATGCTTAAATGAACGCTGCCCAGTGAACATCATGGCAACTTTTGGGTCAGCTTCGTTACATGCGGTAATAACGTCAGAATCGCGCATGGATCCACCTGCCTGCAAAATTGCGGTACAGCCCTGATCAATTCCAACATCAGCACCATCTCTGAAGGGGAAGAATGCGTCTGAAATCATAACAGACCCTGGCAGGTTTGCTTTGTCTTCCAGAACTTTGGCGTCTATGGCTTCTTTGTCCGCTTTATCACGTTTTCCCTGGGTGATTTCCAGGCAAAGGTCGGCGTAAGGGATTTTGTGGGTATCAAAACAGGTGATGTCTGCATATTTGATATAGGCTTTGTGGACAGCAATTTCTGCAACACCAACTCTGTCCTGTTCACCTGTTCCAATGCCTACCGTGCAACCATCTTTGATATAAAGTACAGAGTTGGAGGTTACACCATGCTCAACGGCCCAACCGAAGATCATGTCATCAATTTCCTGTTGGGTAGGTTCACGGTCACATTTATAATCAACACCTTTTCTGGTGGCGACCGCTGGCAGTAGATCGTTTATTGAGCGGATGGAATTCACGGCCGATTGCTGAGCAATGATTCCTCCATCAATAAGGCTTTTAAAATCAACAAAGCGAAATTTTTCAAAGTCAGCAAGACGATCAATTGCACCCATCCTGATAACTCGCAGGTTTTTTCGAGCGGCAAGAATTCCAAGACTGCCATCTTCAAAATCAGGGGCACAGACAACCTCAAGATAGTTTTCAGCCATTATCCGTGCTGTGTCGTTGTCCACTGCCCGGTTCAGGATAACAGCGCCACCAAAGGCTGCTATGCGGTCACAACGGTTGGCTTTGTAATATGCACTGCTCAGAGTCTCTCCAATGGCTGCCCCGCAGGGGTTGTTATGTTTGAGAATAACAGCCGCTGGCTTATCGGTGAGATATTTAATAATGTTGAGGCCATTATCCACATCGGTCAAATTAATTTTTCCGGGATGTTTCCCGACCTGCAACATATCTTCCACCTCGATACCAGAAACAAGACCATTACCTGATTCGATAAATGTACAGTCACCTAATGAGAGATTACCGTTGATCAGCTCATATAAGGCGGCTTCCTGATCAGGATTTTCACCATAGCGGATACCGCGTTCATCAATTGAGCCATCTTCCATTTTTATTCCCCAGGTACGCTTGCGGTATACAAGTTTCTGATCGCCAAAGGAGATGGTCATATCCATTGGAAAGCTATCTCCGAGGATGGTTGTGTACATTTTTTTGATATCACTCATGATGAATTGCTCCGTTTAGGTTGAAAATTTATAAAGCAGGAAGTTGTTTGTATACTAAGGAACGAATAAGGAACACACAATAAATAACTTGAACATTTTTCAGGCAGTACCTGATTAACAACTCCCCCGGAAGTGGGGCTTACTTTGTTCAATTTGTTTCTTAGCGGCCCCTAAGTAGTCATCTGGAAACTGCAATCCCAGTCCTTGCATACTGGATCAAACCCTTTTTGTCTGATCATTGCACTTACTTCCTGAAGGGATCTGTGGTCACCCACACTGAATTGTTCTGCTTCGGAATCGGATTTTCCATAACCACCGGGGGCGGTACAGGAGCCTGCTGAATAGCGTGTGGGGCCAAGTCTCAGCATACCGTCACGATAGCGCGCCTCCTCTCTTGTGGATACAATGAGGCCAACATCCTGGTCGAAGAGACGGAGGGCAAATATCAATTGGCTGAGATTACTCTCAGTTACTGTTTCAAGAGGCTCAAATTCTCCAGTGGCGGGTCGCATGCGAGGAAATGAAACCGTAAACGCGGTTGACCAGAATTCCCGGCGTAGCCAGTGCAAATGGTGACCAATTGCGAGTCCTTCGGCACGCCAGTCGGAAAGCCCAAGGAGAGCACCAATTCCAACTTCACGCATTCCAGCTTCAGCTACACGGGCAGGAGTTTCAAGGCGATAGTCAAAGTCACTCTTTTTGCCAGAGAGGTGAACCTGTTTATACATGTCTCTATCATAGGTTTCCTGATAGACTGCAACGGCAGTGATACCGGCAAGAAACAGGCGATGGTAATGCTCAGTGGACATTGGTTGAATTTCTATGGAAACAGCTGCGAATTTGTCCCGTAACCTGAGAGCGATCGCCTCCATATATTCAACGTCCACGGCGTTTTCTGCTTCCCCGGAAACCAGCAAAATATGCTGAAAGCCGCGCTCATGGAGTATCATTGCCTCTTTTTCAGCTTCGTCCAGTGTTAAACATTTACGTTTGATTCGGTTGTCAGCAGAAAATCCACAGTATACACAGCGATTGGTGCAGTAATTGGAAAGATAGATGGGGGCGTATAATTGGGTGGTCTTTCCAAAACGGGCCAACGTTATTTTAGCAGACTTTGCAGCCATTTGGTGTAGATAGGGTTCGGCTGCCGGAGATATCAGAGCCGCAAGGTCATCTAGGTTCAGCCGCGTAGCATTCAGTGCATATTCAACATCCGAAGTCGTTGAACATTTGATCTGCTCACGCAGGTGATTGAAATCAGGTGATTGAAACATATCAGGCTAAAAATCCAAGGTCAGAGGATAAGGTGCCATCTTCGGGGGAAGACGCACTGGCCTGCTTAGTCCTCTGGCCCATCCCAGAAACATAGGCAGTTCGGCCGGCTTCAACTGCCATGGCAAAAGCCCTTGCCATGGCAACAGGGTCTCCGGCAATGGATATTGCAGTGTTGACAAGAACAGCATCGGCGCCCATTTCCATGGCATAGGCTGCGTGGGAAGGTGCTCCGATTCCAGCATCTACGACAACGGGTACCCGGGCTTGTTCTATTATGATTTCAATCATGGCTTCAGTAAGTACACCCTGGTTGGTACCGATAGGTGAACCCAGAGGCATTACAGCAGCAGCACCTGCATCCTGAAGTTTCAGGGCCAGGATAGGATCTGCATTCATATAGGGGAGAACAATGAAACCTTCTTTGACGAGTTTTTCTGTTGCGATAAGGGTTTCAACAGGGTCCGGTAACAGAGTTCGTGGATCAGGAGTGACTTCGAGTTTCAGCCATGAGGAACCTGAAGCTGTACGTGCAAGGTTGGCCAGGCGGATGGCCTCATCTGCATTTCTTGCTCCGGATGTGTTTGGAAGGAAGGTATATGGGCGTTTGCCCAAAGCCTTCATAATATCATCATCTGGGTTATCAAGATTGACGCGGCGTAGTGCAACGGTGACCATTTGGCAATCAGATGCTGCAATAGCTTCTGCCATGACAGATGACGATGAGAATTTTCCTGTTCCAAGGAAAAGTCGTGAAGTAAATGTAGTTCCAGCTATGGTCAGCATATCAGCCGCCTCCAACAAATCGAATTATTTCCACCTGATCGTTTTCAGTAATCTTTACTGAGCTGTAAGAGTCTGGTTGGATGATTGTAGTATTTAATTCAACAACAACAGTGTCAGGAGAGAGTTCAAGATTTTCCAGAAGGTCCGTGACTGTAAATATATCATGCAGTGATTTACTGTTGCCGTTTACTGTGATGTTCATACTGGTATAGTAGGTAATACAGGTTAAGATCTCAAAATTGCAGAAAATCAGTTTCGTTTTTTATCAGCACCAAGAAGAATCCGAAGTGCCTGATTTGCCTGATGGTGTGCGGCAATACCAACTCTTGGGGCCATCAGTCCCATGCCAGGAGTTGCCTCGGATGTTTCATCGCCAACAATAAAAATTCCGGGTCGTAACATTTTGGTAATGATAGTGTTATTTTCACCAAAGCCAGCCATACCAGATGAGCCGACGTAAGAAACACGAAGCATCTTGGTGAGTACCGATCGTAATGTGGCGGCTTTCATGACCGGGTCATCAAAACACTCAATAAGGATGTCAACATCACTAAAAAACTGCGGTAAGCTTGTCTCGGTCAGTTTTTCATCGATGAGTTCCAGGGAAATCAATGGGTTCATTCTGAGAAGATTATCCTGCAAAGCACATGTCTTCTGCATTCCTATCTGATCAACAAAATAATGTTGTCGATTAAGGTTGCTTGGCTCCACCACATCATAATCGGATAAGAGCATCTTGCCAATACCGATTTTCGCAAGAGCTCCTGCAACTGCAGATCCTAAACCACCAAGGCCGAGAATGGCAACACTGGATGCCCTGATTTTTTTTTGTATTCCGGGGGTATGCCTAGCTGAAAGCAACGCTTCCATTTCTTCCCTCTTTGGCATCGCCCCTTTTTGGATCAGGGAGCATGAGTCTCCATCCTTGATAGGGGTATCCGAAGTTACAGGGAAGCCATTGAGGATAAAAATGTCAGTTGCAGGTTTATAGATAGCAGCGATGTCTGCAAGAGTTTCGCCGGAAGAGAAAGGATGTTCCTGTTCGTTAATTAAAATCATATTGACTTGATAGAATTAGATCAGACGGTGTGGCTATGAGGGGGAATTGTGGAATTGGCAGGAATCTCACAATCATTTAGACAGCTATAAGCGCCAATTGTACACTGTTCACCAAGAGTGACATTGAGTAAAAGGGCACCATTTTGAATATCACACCCGTCTCCTATGGTAGATCTTCCATTAATTTCTACTCCAGGGTGAATGCTTACATCTTTGCCTAATGTTGAATTCGGGGAGACCTGGATCGTTTCTGGGCTAATCATGGTGATGCCATCAGCCATAAGGGTCTGGTTTCGACGGAGTTGGAGTTCGCGATGTGCTTGGGAAAGTTCAAGCCGTGAGTTGACCCCAAGGATGTCCTGGGATGCGGATGTTACAAATTTGTGGACAGGGATTTTTTCCGAGACTGCTTCGGTGACTATATCAGTGAGATAAATTTCACCCTGGCTGTTGTTGGTTCCAATATTTTTAAGATGAGAAAAAAGAAACGTGGTATCTATGCAGTAAATGCCAGTATTAATTTCCTGAATTTTTTTCTGTTCGGGATCTGTATCTTTTTCCTCGACAATACAAAGAATGGAGTTGTCTGCATCACTGACAATACGACCATAATGAGTCGGATCTTCAAGTAGGGTGGTCATAACGGTAAGAGTGGCCTTTTGGGCACGATGCTGGGCAAGCATATTCTGTAAAGTTTCAGGGCGAATGAGAGGCGTATCCCCGCAAAGAATCATAACACAGCCACTTTTTTCGTTAATGGCAGTTTCAGCACAAAGTACTGCATGGCCGGTTCCCAGTTGTTCTTCCTGTACGACCAGATCAATAGGAAAGCCTGTCAGATTTTCTTTCACTGCCTCTTTTTGATGTCCAACGACAACAATGGATTTGGTCGCCTTTAAATATGTGGTCGCGTGAATAACGTGGTGCAGCATCGGAGCATAAAAGACTTCATGGAGAACCTTTGCCTTATTAGATTTCATTCGAGTGCCTTTTCCAGCAGCGAGAATGACGAGGTAGAGCTTTGAATTGTCGGACATTTTAAATCTTTTTAGCTAGGAAGAAATTTAGGTGGTGAGAGGAAAAAGTAGTATCCTGTATATTGAAAACTGTCAAGTGTGAGTGGAAGCTAAAAGGATAAAAGGCAGTAATTTGGTACAAAAAAAATAACATAAAAAAATCGGCGGCGACCTACTCTCCCACATAGTCACCCATGCAGTACCATCGGCGCAAAAGAGCTTAACTTCCGTGTTCGGAATGGGAACGGGTGGATCCTCCTTGCTAT